>Ga0209404_10000566_pt1 | contig 28665 bp, 23 predicted proteins | sample TroAtlMetagenome_2_FD_187447 | JGI IMG/M metagenome (GOLD analysis project Ga0209404, IMG submission 187447) | Marine eukaryotic phytoplankton communities from Atlantic Ocean - Tropical Atlantic ANT8 Metagenome (SPAdes) (version 2) | ecosystem: Environmental > Aquatic > Marine > Oceanic...
TCCCATCATATTTTGCTTCCTTTAGAGATCTCTGAAGTCCTTTTGTCAGGATCTTGGTAGCTTGGTTTTTCTACTTTGATCTCTTTATCTTTATTATTTGAGCAGCTCAAAACAAATGATATCACAAAGCCAAGCCCTAATATAATTGTACATGAGCAGAATATTTTTTTGATGCTTATGGTAGGGTTTTTTTCTTGCTGCACTTGGTGCCTCCTCAAAGCTACTTTAAAATGGTTTACTGATTGAGCTAGATCTTTTCAAGCTCAATTATTTTCTAGGTATTCGACTAGGACCCTATAGAAAAAATCTGTATTTTTTTGAGTAGCACTAATCTGAGTAATAGTAAGGAAAGTAAAGTTTTCATCTTCGACAGCATTTAGCACATTTTCTGCGTTTTTCCCATCTTTGCTATTCCAGATTTCTTCCCAATCATTAAGGTTCTTACTGCATTGAAGTGAATAGTTCAGGTCTTTAGAGAACTTACGATGGTAAAACGAAAGCGATGTTTTTAAACCTTCAGGAGTTTTAATGGTTTCAATGTTGGGAGACCTATGCGGAGTCTCTTCTAATATTTTTTCTGATTCGCCAAATGCATATCCAAGTAAATATTTTTCAGGGTTATTTTCAATCTTATTTAATAATGCCCAGTCCTTAAATGAAGTGAATACTGAGACATTAAAGAAAGTGTTTATTTTATTTTTATCAATGTCTGTTGATTGAATTTGTACTGAAGTGGTTCCTAGATTTGTGGGGTTTATTGTTAATTTAGTGCCATTGTTATTAGACGAAATGCTAAATTCAGCAATATTCGAATTAGTTATGGATATTATCTCATAAGCCAATGGTTTTAGAGTTAATATATTTTCGACAACTGCTATATTTTCTTTAGTTGTAAGGTTTGGTTCTAATCCATCATCAGTTGGAAAATCATTGAGACTCACACTTTGGTTGTTAATATTTACGCTATAGGATCCTGTAGAAAGTTTTTGGATTGAATCAATAATTGGTAATGATTCTTGGGTTGCTCTTCCGAATACAGTGTAACTATCACCTACATCCAATCCAGGGCTGTCACTACTGTTGATGTACCATCCACTAGTTGCGCTATCTGGATTTGACGTTCTTGCATAGGCGATCGTCCCTCTTTCATTTGCTATGCCTGGCTCATTTGCGATCGGGTTTGAAGTTGTGTTCGCATTTAATTTATTATCAGATATATAGAAACTCCCAGATTGAATAATATTCAAACCATTAGTAGTTACCGATCGATGGAAAATGTTATTCTTGTAAGTTTCATTTCTAATGTAATCTAAAAAATTCTGTACCGGTATTGGCGTCGCCTTATCAAATAAAGAAAATACCATATCTCCTTTGTTGGTTTTAATTTTAATGGCTTTTCTTGTATCAGGATCAATAAAGAAATTACCTAAATTTAAAGTGATACTACCTTCATTTAATAAAAGTTCTTGTAGGGGTATTGGACTTATTAATTCTGGAGTAGAAGATTGAGGGGGTATTCTCAATGCTAGTTTTGCAATGGATGAAACAGATGATGGAGAATCATAAGTAGCCGTCAATAAAACATCAAAAAAACCATCTTCTTTAACAGAGCCACTTATTATTCCTGAAGACTTATTTATAGTTAGTCCATTTGGTAATGGGGAAGCTTGATAAGTAATATTTTCAGAATTTGATATATTATTAGCCTTAACTTCAAAATGGAAGGGAGTTTCGTATGTTATGTTTGCAAAAGATGGATTTAAAAAACTGTTGGGCATTATGACTTTAGCTACTGGAGATGCTGCTGTTTCATCCCCTTGGAATGAGAGTATTCTAAATTCATATGTTTGAGTAGGAGACCCGCCATTTAATTCAAGGTCTCGGATAGTAGTATTCAAAGTAGAGAGAGTGATCCAATCGGTTTGAGGTAAATTACGATATTGAAAATAGTACCCGTCTTCGTCCAGCGTATCATCAGACCATCGTACATTCATTCTTCCAAACCACGGTGCTTCTCCTTCTATACTTGTTGGTGGTATTGGTGGAGCTGATATTACGTCCCCCTTTATTGCTGTAAAAGTGATAAGAAAAAATCCAAACCAAAATATGACTATTTTTCCTTTTGGATTAGATTTAGACATTTCTAGGCATATCTTCTAAATCCCTATCGCATGGCTTTGAAGCGCGCTGCGATAAGTTTTTTTGCATCTAAATCACCTGATTTTTCTTGGCCAGATTTGATGAGATTTTGTTCTAAATCATTTTTTGAAGCTCTCTCTTTTTTATAAAATACTCCAAATTTACCGGGATATTGTAAATCAGCTAAAGCATAAGCTTCAGTTTCACTACTTATATCATGCCGTTCCATATCTTCATCACTACCATCTCCAGTTTTTTCGTCAATGATTTCAAATGTTCCACCTTTCCTAGGGTTTCCATCATCAAAGGCTCCTTTATAGAACATAGTGCATTCAGAAAGAACCTCGATTACTGAGAATCCCTTATGTTTAATTGCTCGGCTAAACATCTCTGTCATATGTTTGACTTGATTTGAGTGAGTCCGGGCTATAAAACTTGCTCCGCTTGCCACAAGCTTTTTCATGGGGTTAACTGGCATATCCATTGCGCCATTAGGATCAGTTTTTGATTGAAATCCTATTGGAGATGTGGGAGAAGTTTGTTTCTTTGTTAGTCCATAAACAAAGTTGTCCATGATTACGTAGGTAAGGTTTGGATTTTTTCTGGCGCAATGTTCTAAATGGTTGCCTCCAATTGAAAATCCGTCACCGTCGCCTCCAAAAGCAAATACGTGTAGATCTGGTCTTGAGAGGCTTACTCCAGTAGCTAAAGGTAATGCGCGTCCATGAATAAAATGCAGTCCATGAGAATTGACAAAATAAGGAAAACGTGATGAACAACCGATTCCTGCGATAGTACAGATATTCTCATGTGGTATTTGTAATTCCTCAAGAACCTTAAAAAAACAAGCAAGTACTGTAAAATCCCCACAGCCTGGGCACCATGTTGGATGATCAGCCTTGAGGGCTTTTTTTGTAAGTTTTTCTGGTTCGTTTTGAGTTACTGAAGACATAAAACTAGATATGATTATTACTAGGCATTTTTTATGCCTTCTAAAATTTCACTTATTTTGAATCCTAACCCGTTAGTTTTTGTTAGGCTTAATATTTTTGGATTGCTGTATCTTGCTCTTAATAATGTTGCAAGCTGCCCATACCCATAAAGACCCTCATCGTTCATCTCGACAACGATGGCTTTGTTAAAGTTTTCTATTATTTCATCAATGCCATTAGGCATTGGGTGAATATGTCGAAGATGAATAGATGAAACTTTCTGATTATTTCTTTTGGCGTAGTCAACTGCTTCACGAATTGGTCCCCATGTTGAGCCCCAACCTATTAAAAGAACATCGCCTTCGTTCTCTCCATAAATTTCTAATTTTGATAGAGAAGAAGCTAATTGCTTAATTTTGTCCCTTCTACGATTAGTCATCTCTTGATGCAGTTCTGGATTAGAACTAGGATGCCCCCACTCATCATGTTCCAGTCCGGTAACCACAGGGTATTTACCCTCAGCCATTTTTGTTCCCGGAGGAGCATGTTTAGTTTGTGAGTCTAGAGGGTAAGGCCTGAATTCTGAAGGCTGCATTTGAAGATCTAAAGTAGGTTCCTTCACGTCAGATATATCAGGTTCAGGAAATGCTTCAATTCTACTTGATAGAGATTGATCTGTTAAAATAATTACTGGGGTACTGTATTTTTTGGCTATTCTGCAAGCCTCTATTGCGATATAATAACAATCTTCAACATCCTTAGGAGCTAGTATAACTCTGGGGCTATCTCCATGACTGCCATAGATTGCCTGCATTAAATCACTTTGTTCAACGCTAGTAGGTAGGCCTGTTGATGGGCCTCCTCTTTGAACGTTAACAATAACAAGTGGAAGCTCAGCCATGCATGCGTAGCCTAATGCCTCCATTTTAAGAGACAGTCCAGGACCTGAGCTGCCTGTGACTGCTATATGACCTGCGTAAGCGAATCCAATAGCGGAAGATATTGCAGCAAGTTCGTCTTCTGATTGTATAAAGGTCCCGCCATATTTAGGGAGTTCTGTCCTTAGAGTTTCCATAATGGAAGACCATGGGGTAATAGGATAACCTGCACCATATCTTACTCCTGCGGCTAATAGGCCATAAGTAAGTGCTGTGTTTCCATCAGTAGTGATTCTGTTACCTTCAACTGCTTCACCAGGTTCGAAAGCATAACTTTGACTTAAAACGTCACCAGTTTCATAGGCGTAGCCTGAATCAAATGCGAGCATCGCATTGCGCAGTACGCTTTCATGTTTTCTTTTGAATTGAGATTCAATGATCTTTACAAGTTTGTTTCGTTCGAGTTCAAAGAGTTTGGTTAATAATCCTAATACAAAAATATTTTTTCCTCGGTCGCGAGCGGAACCACCAATAGCTTCAACCGTTGTGGATGTCATTGGGACTCCTACGAAAGTAAACCTTTTATCAGAAGTATCTGGTTCGACGTGATCGCTATCATATAGGCAAACTCCACCCTCCCTAAGTGAGCTAAGATGATTCTCGTAACTATCTTGGTAGAATGCGATGAGAAAATCAGCTTCATCGCCAGGTGAAAGGACTTCACCTGATCCGATTCTAACCTGAAATATTGATGCACCTCCACTAATTGTGGATGGTATTGTCATATAGGTCATTACCTCCTGAGCGCTTCGCCCAGCAAGACGAGCAAGAAAACCTCCAACGGTTTGGATTCCATCTTGCGAATTACCGGCCAGACGAATAACAGCATCCTTGATGTCATTCGAACCGTTAGCGGATGCGGATTTTTCTGCTAATAAGCTCATAGGAAAGTTTAAAGATGAATGCTTTTTAGCTGCTTGGCAAGGTCGCTAGAATAAAAAATGTAGGCTTACTGAGAGAAATGAAACCTTCAAATAATTTTTTTATTATTCGCTGTATTTGTTCCAGTGCTCATTGATTTTATTGGAGGCTAATGTCGAATCCGTTATAATGATCCTGTATTTAAATTCTGTGCTTTGTTTAGCTTCAATTTTCCATGATTTTTCTTGAGCTGGAACAAAATTAAAAAAGATGGCACCATCGTGACTTTCATTAGACCAAATTCTCATTCTCTGAGGTGAATCATGATTTTTAGGATGTGAGAGTATAGCAAGAGTTGCTTGACCATATTTAGTAGGACCATAAAAAGCGCACCAATTAGCACGCGTTGCGTGTCCATCTTTTCTACTTTTTCCGTCTGAAGTTAACAGTCTACTATTGTTGCTTTTCCAATGTTCAGGACCTCTATATGCTATTGGTCCTCCGTAACGATATGCAGGTAAATTAAAATCTGAGTTTGTTATATTTTTCTGGTTAGAAATATAATCAATAAAGTACATATCTTTGACTTTGGATACTTTAATAGAAAAATTTTCTTTGATTATCTCTTCTTGATTTCCTTCAGAATCAAATGCGATATGGTGTTGAATTACAGTGAAACCTTTTTGAGTTTTTCCGTTATCAATAGAAAGAGTTTCTGAGTAACGAACTGTTCCTTGAACTTTTTTTAAATTCCAAAAATCAATTGCTTTACCCTTTACCGAGGTTTTAACCCATGCATGCCAAAGACCCATATGGTGAATATGATCAGCTGGATGAATACTGGTTAATGATGCGCCTTTAGGTGTTTTTAGAGGATGAATAAATGCACTCCTTTTATATGCAGGATCACTGCCTTTAGGTGGATACATTTCTTCTTTGTGATATAAGAGGATGGTATTTTCAGCGTCAACAATAGCAATATGCTTCGAATTCTCTTTTACTTCTAAGGCGTTACTTATTTGCAATAGGCCGTTTGAAATAACGACAAATATGCACAGGTATTTCCTCATTATTAGTAACTAAATTATTCTTTTGATTTTGACTTAGAGGATGAACTTTTAAATCCAGATCTCAATTTCTTAACAAAAGGGAATTCCCATTTCTTTTTACCATTAAGAGCCTTCAGATTCTTTTCATTACCTTTATTTTCAAGGCCTAGGTCCTTACTAGATAATAATTCTTTTTGCTCTGAATTAGTAAATACTTTTCCTAATGGTGAACCTAATGATTTTTCCAATTGCATTAATGCTTTATTATATGCTCTTTCAGCATCTAATTTGTGTTCATTTGTCTTTGCTGTATTTCTTGATATTTCGAATCGAATTCTTTCGGCTTTATTTCTGTTGGTATTACCAATTCTTTCTATGAAGTCAGAGTTATACTTTTGTTGGATTTGAGCATGTGTTCTAGCCTTTTCTCTGTAGGATTTTGCTCTCTTTAAGTTTTGATAAGCAGCTACGACCTCGGATGTAATGATTTTTTGTGTGGCTCCCTTTTGAGAGTAGTAGCTCGTTAATGCTGCTTCCTGAATGCTTGATTCACTATTCATCCAACTAAAAATAGGAATCGACATTGCCAGCTGGACACCCCAGTTATCACCAGTTCTTTGACCGCTTTCCTCATCTCTACTGACTCCTGCTTGTACGTAATCAAACCATGGGATCAGCTTTGCTTTGCTAGCAGATAGTGAAGTTTGGGCGATTTCTTCTCGCTTTTTTAGAACTAAAAGTTCTCCTCTATTTGCAAGTGCCATCCTTATCAGGTATTCGAGGTGAGTTTGATCTAGATCAATTGTAGGGCTAATAATTTTGTCAGTTACTCGGATTTTGTCAGATTCTCTTAAGCCAACCATTGCAGCAATTTTATCTCTTTGTGCCATGTACTCAAGTTCAGCGGCATCTACTGTAATTCCATCGCTATCAACGTATTCAACTTTATCAATAGTGATAAGGCCACTGTTAAGTAATTTACTTTGGTTTTGAGAATATGAGAGGGCTGCCTCGTGTTCCATTTTTAAAATTTCAATAAGCGCTTTTAAGTGCTGCAGCTGTTCGTATTCTTCCCTGACTTTTAGCATTACTGAGTTCTCTTCTGCCGTAGCTGTTTCTCTAGCAAGTTGTATCTCTTGCTCAGCCTTTTTTAGTCTGGCTTTTCTGATTACTGGATGTGGGACATAGAGTCTGAATTGAAGTTCCATGCCAGTTTCATCTGCGTACGGATCAGTATCATGGAAATCAGTTCTAGTTCCTGTTCTTAAGGAATCACGGTTATCTGTTTTCACTCCTCCAGGTTCAAATATTTCCGGATTAGGCAGTATTGTAATATTTTCTTCTGACTGCTCTTCAATAGTTTCTTCAGTAATTGTTTTTGATCTTCCTTCAGTGATCGTTCTCGTAATGTTTCTAGTTACGTTTTCTTCTGATACTGTTTTCTTTTCTTGTCCATCAGCATTAACTTCGGTTCGAGTCACTTGTTCTGTGAATGATTCAGTTCGAGTTTCCGTGAAAGGTGAGGGGACTACGCTGCTTCCCCAGTTCTTACGAAATCGAATCTGAGGATCTCTCCAGGCCTTAGCGGTTTTTTTTCTAGCTTCGGCTATAGTGATTGCACCTCTAAGAGAAATTAATCTTGGATTGTTTTTGACCCCTAGAGCAATGAGTTCAGATAATCCGATTTCTTGATTCTCATTACTCAGTCCCTCTAATTGACCTAACCCTAAAAGGAACCCACAAAAAACAAGCGTCCTAGCAATAATTATTTTTTTGATTAGAGGTTTCAAGTTATGCCAAATTTGGAAGGGTATCTTCAAATACTATTGAGATTAAAGTTGGGGATTGTCTCAAAAGCACTTCTACAGTCTTTAAAGCTTTTTGGTTCAGCTGACAATAAAATTAAGGCTAATTACTTGCTGCTTTAATAGGTGTTCGGCCAAAATCCCATATATCAAAGTTACCTGGTTCAGTAAGATGTACATGAACTCCAGTTCCTGGGAGCTCATTTTCGAAATCCTCAGGAAGTTCACATACTACTATTCTGCCTCTAATGTATTGGCCACGTATAGGCGTGTTGTAGTTAGGCAATGCTTCAATGCTTGGGGATATTGTAATAATTTTAGCTTTGTGTGCTTTAGGATTTTTCTCTTTTAAGCTGATCCATACATGACCGTCTTGATTAAGGTCTTGAGGATTTTGATCTTGGGGTATCAATGCCCGAATAGTCTTAGGCCTTGCATTATCAGGTGATGCAAGATTAATACTCATTATTGGTTCTCCTAATTTTGTCACACCACCAAGTTTATTTATTTTGTGGATAGTTCCTTCTCCAGGAGCAATCAGTATTTTGTTTGTTAACCTTTGTTTAAGAACAAAAAGTTCTTCAGGAATAGAAACTGTATCTAGCTGATTTAATAAGTCTTCAGCTTCTTTAAGATCCATTGTAAGAGCCTTTATTGATTCATTGTGAATTGATAATTCATTTTCGATAGATTCAGATCTGCTTATCGCTTTATCTAATTCGCTTTGTAAGCTTAGTTGTTGCTCAACATTTATTTTGATGAGTTCAACATTTTGTTGAGCTGCTTCAAGCCTAGACTGTGAACTAGCTTGCTGAGCTTTTGCTCTTTGTAAATCAGCGTTTATTCCAAATTTAGTAGACTTAAATTTTCTTTGCATGTCTGCCTTAATGAATGGCAGATTTGCTTTGTAATCCTCAATTTCTCTTTTTATTAGAGCGGAGTCTAATCTTACAAGTTCTTGACCCTTCGCCACTTTGTCCCCTGCTTTTACGAGAACCTCAAGAATAACTCCATCCTCAGGAGCAGAGATTTCTTCATTGTGTGCAGCAATCATTCCATTTACCCGAACGTTTACTCCTCTTTGAGAGTAAAGGTACAAGACTAAGCCAAGCATTGAAGCCCATACAAGTAGAGGCCACTGATCAATTAGTCTTCGAGCTCTAAATGAAGAACCTTTATTAATGTTTGTTTGATTTGGAACTTCTGCACTCATCTAATATTAAATTTCTACTGTTGTACGTTGCATTACAAGACTAACTTCTGAAATGTCATCAAGTTTTGACAATGAATCTACTAAATCAGTCTTATATGAAGGGTCTATTAGTCTGATTTGATAGGAGTACTCTTGAACTTCACCTTGTATAGCCTCCCTCATAGCAACCATTTCTGTGGAGCTTGTGTATCGGGTGAAAATTGCTTGTAGGTTTTCAAGAGATGGAGAATCTGGAGGCATCATGAAACGTAATAAACCTTCGAATTCTCGTCTTGAAGCAAATGGTGACCAACTTAGGAAAAGGGCAGTGAAGCAAAAGTAAAGGGTTCCTATAATGGCTACTCCAAAAACTTGAGCTCCCGAAGCAATGCCGATTGAGAGTGAAGCAAATAGGAAAATGATATCTCTAGGATCTCTTATTGGTGTCCTAAATCGTACGAATGCCATCGCTCCCATAATGCCAAGTCCCCTAGCCATATTATTTCCAATAGCCATTATCATTATCGTTATAACAATTGTCGCTAAGACCATTGTATGAAGAAAAGATCGTGCATAAGAGAAACTTTGATGTGTCCAGCGATAAACCGTTGCCAAAATTAGTCCCAGAACAAAGCTTACGCTCAAGGAAAAAAGAACCTCCATTGATTCTAGAGATTTAGTTGGTCCGAGTGCTGTTAAAAAAGATTCCATATATGATAATACTTTTATTTGATTTTATATATCAGGGTCACTAGATGCTATTAATTGTTGGAGTGGTGTTTTGTGAAGAAGCATCATAAGAAAATCCTCTAAATAAAGTTTCTAATCTCCAAGCTGTGGCATACTTACAAAAACCAGTAGTAGTCAGGTTGAATCGTTCAACCAGTTCTAACATCCATTTAGGGGAGTCTCTCATGGCTTTTAACTCAAAGATATATCCTGCAAATGGTCTATTGAGTCCTGTTTGAGTGTCCATTGGCCTCCAGCCTTCAGTTTCTTCGATTCCTGGTATTGTCCAATTTCTTGTGGGCCTGTAACAAATCCTGCGGTCAAAGGTTAGTCTAGCATAGTCATCGTTTGCTCCAAAATAACTTTCTCTTATATAACGAATAAGCATTTTCGGTCTGGCACCAATTCGCCGAGCAATTCGTGAATATTCGAGGAAGTAATTATTATCAACTGGATTATCTAGAATCTCACATTCTTCAGGATTAAGTACAATGGGCCTTCCATCATTGTCACCCTTGTATTGTTCCATAGTCATTTTTGATCGGCTTTTTATAATGACTCCATTTACTTTTCTTTTTAATTCAAGAAACACAGGAGCTGATCCTCCTTCTCCATAAGTTCGAACCCTCAATTTAAATCTAGCGAAAGTTTTGCGTTCTTTGGCTAAAGCTAGATCCATTGTTGGTGTATCTAACTGCAGTGTGGTAACTGAGTACTCGGGAATTTTGCCTTTACCATTAGGGTCAGCTATACAAAAAGGTTTAATGTATTCTCTTATCTTAGGAACCAGAGATGGGTGAATGATGTATTTCTGCTCAAACCGCTCAATGATTTTGTCCTTAACTTCTTTTCTAGATGGACCAGCATCGACTTGAAGTCGTGGCATTTCTGAAGAGGCCTTGTTAGCTTCTTCAGCTATCGCTGATGTTTCTAGGGGGGGCATATGATATTGAGGGAAGACTCAACAAAATGAATCTTCTGAAATGATGGGGTGTCACCAATATATCCCCTATAATGATCATTTTCCATAGATAATGTGCCATGAATGGCACATTATCTCATGAAAAAGGCCATATTATTTCAAATTAGACTCAAAATTTGTGAAATTTGAGGTAACTAAGATATGAAAGATGAAATCGTAATAAACAGCTTTGGGCTTTATTATTCTATAAGCTAACGATTCCTTTAATCACTTTTGAGTCAGGGTTACTCCATTTTTCGAATAATGAGGTTAATTCATCAAACTGACATCTGTGAGTGACAAAAGGGCTTATATCAATTTTTTGCTCTCTTAAAGCATTCATGACATTGTTAAAATCTTCACGTGTCGCATTTCGGCTACTCATTACAGTCATTTCCCTAGAATGAAATAAAGGATCTTCGAATGAGATTTTTCCTTTCACTATGCTAACTAGGACTAGCTTTCCGCCATGGCCGACATAATTAAATGAATTTTCCATTGCAACAGGCGCTCCGGTAGCTTCATAGACAACATCAGCAAGGTCTCCGTTGGTAAGGTCCTTTAAGACATCAATGGGATTTTGGAGAGCGTTAATGCAATGATCGACTCCAAGCACTTCCTTGCAATGAAGTAATCTTTCTTCGTTAATATCAATAGCTATTGTTTTGGCTCCTGAGAGTCGAGCAAAATGTAAGGTGCCTATACCGATAGGCCCCGTGCCAACAACGGCTGCCCATTGACCTTTTGAAATTTGAGATCTTCTAACGGCATGAGCTCCTATTGCCAAGCATTCAACGGTTGCAATTTGTTCATCTGTGAGGCCATCTGCTCTTACAAGGTTAGAGTTAGGAATAGAAGTAAATTCTCTCATTCCTCCATCCACATGCACTCCCATAGTTTTTATTTTTGGGCAGCAATTGGGTTTTCCTGCTAGACAAGTTTTACATTTTTTACAATGCAAATAAGGAATAGGGGCGACAGCCTGTCCTGATGTAAATACTTCATTGCTATCAACAACCTCAGCAGCTAATTCATGCCCTAGAATCCTTGGATAAGTAAAGAATGGTTGCTGCCCCTTAAAGGCATGATAATCGGTTCCGCAGATTCCTATTTTTTTAATTTTTACTATGGTTTCTCCTTTAGATGGGACAGGGTCCTCTTGTTCTATTTCCTCGAAAATTCCAGGTTTCTTACAAATGATTGCTTTCATTTCGATTAGAATGAACCGTTTGGTGGATTCTTGCAAGCTTACCTACTTGATTGATTTGCAGGTTCGTTGAAAATTATATCCCATGAAATTAATAATTAGTTTCTTTTTATTGCTGTTTTCACTCGATAATTGCCTTTCTGATTTGAGGTTGGCTTTTCATGTTAAGCCTAAACCCTTATTAGAAGGAGCAGTTGTAGAGGATTGGCCACGTTTTCTAGGTCCCTATGATGATGGTACTTCTAAAGAAACGAAATTACTTAAGGGTTGGGGTAAAGAAGGCCCTAGTTTGGTTTGGGAATTAGAACGTGGTGACACTTATGCCTCCCCAACTATCTCTGATGGAAAGCTTTTTAGTTTTGATCTTGCAGAGGGTCATGAAAGGCTAGAGTGCAGAAATCCTGAAACGGGTAAGCTGATTTGGGATTATAAATATCCCGTAGAATACAGAGATCGGTTTGGATATTCTAGTGGTCCTAGAGCTTCTCCTGTTATTGATAATGATATGCTTATTTTGGCTGGAGTTACGGCTCAGTTACGGGGAATCTCTACCAAGACTGGTAAAGAGTCGTGGCACATTGATCTACAGAAAGAGTATGGACATAAACTTGGTTTTTTTGGATATGGTCCTGCTCCAATCATTTGGAACGATCTTGTTTTAGTGAATGTAGGTGGAGTTAAAGATGATAATGATAAAAGAGTTTGTGTCGCTGCTTTTGACCGTAATACAGGTGATGAAGTTTGGGCATACAAAGACGAATGGGGAGCTAGCTATTCTTCTCCGGTGATAAAAAAAATTAGAGGTAAGGATGTGCTTCTTGTTTTTGCAGGAGGTGAGAGTCGGCCGGCAACAGGTGGGTTGCTAGCATTAAATCCAAGATCTGGAGAATTGTATGATAGATTTTCATGGAGGGCTGATAGCTATGAATCGGTCAACGCTTCTGTTCCAGTGGTTATAGATGAGGATAAAGTGTTTGTATCTGAGTGCTATGGCAAGGGAGGTGTCTTATTGAAATTTGATAACCAATTTAAGCTTTCAGTTGTATGGAAAGAAAGGTGGTTTGGAATGCATTGGATGACTCCGCTTGTTATAGATGACCATTTATATGGGTTCTCTGGGCGTAATAAGCCAGATGTGCAATTTAAATGTTCTAAGATTAGTGATGGTTCTATTGCATGGAAGAATGACATGCGATATCAGTTTGAATTAAATGGTAGAGATCTCACGTTGAGTTTCTTTCGAGGGAGTCTTCTTAGATGTGATAAACGAGTATTTGCTCTAGGAGAAGATGGAGTGTTGGCAGAGCTTGAGATATCTCCTAAAGGTGTAAAAACTCTTTCTCAAGCACAATTATTTGTTGCCGAACAATCATGGGCTCTTCCAGTCATTCACAGAGGTTTACTTTATATCTCTCAGCATACCAAAGGGTTTGTGAATGACACGAAACCTAGACTTATGTGTTTTGATTTTCGTGAGGCTAAGGTTGAAACCGGTAAACTAAAGAATTGATCCAGGAGAATAATTCACTGAGTCTGGATAATTATTCTTGATGTCATTTAAACTCTCTAAAAAATTAATAATTTGAGAGCTTGCAGATCCTGCTCTTGTTGCAGCTATTTCAATTAGTTCATCTAGTCTTTCTCTTTTTATTCCTAGGCGTTGATCATTTGCCAGTCTTTCTATAAGATCATTTTCGATAGCTTCACCAGATCGTAATGCATTAAGAGCAGCTACGGCATGTTCTTTAATTACTTCATGAGCTACTTCCCGTCCAGTTCCGCTTTGGACGCATTCCATAAGAAAAGTTGTTGTAGTTAGGAATGGTAAGTAGCGCTTGTTCTCTTTTTCGATAACCTCTGGATATATTTCCATTTGATTGAGAATTGTTATAAATGTTTCAAGTAGACCGTCTGCTACAAAAAATGAGTCTGGTAGCATGACTCTCCTCACGACTGAGCAGGAAACGTCACCTTCATTCCATTGGTCCCCCGAGATTGAGCTTGCCATGGTAAGATAGCCTCTAAGTAAAACATGGAATCCATTAACTCTTTCACAAGAGCGAGCGTTCATTTTGTGAGGCATTGCGGAAGACCCAACTTGTCCCTTTGCAAAACCTTCACCAGCTAGTTCATGACCTGCCATCAGTCTGAGCGTTTTGCAAAAACTGGAAGGTGCTGAACATACTTCTGATAAAATGGAAACCACTCTCAAGTCAAGTGATCGCGGATATACTTGTCCAACATTTTTAGCAGTTTTAGATATTCCCAAATGCTTGGAAATTTTTCCTTCAAGCTCCTCAACTTTAATGGAGTCTTCCTTGAATAGAGCCAGTTGATCGAGTTGAGTGCCTACTGCTCCTTTAATGCCTCTGGCTGGATAATTTTGAATTACTGATTCAAGCGATTTAAAAGCTCCATGGAATTCCTCTCCAAACATTGCAATTCTCTTTCCCATGGTCGTTGTTTGTGCAGCCACATTGTGAGTCCTAGCAGTTAAGTAAACGTCCTTCCATTGTTCTGCTCTTTTGCCAATTGCGATGAGTACAGCTGAAGCTTTTCTTTGAATTTCTTCTAAAGATTTAAAGATTTGTATTTGTTCTACATTTTCGGTTAGGTCACGGCTTGTCATGCCCTTATGAATGTGTTCGACACCAGCAAGGTCACAAAATTCCTCGATGCGAGCCTTAACGTCATGACGTGTGACTTTTTCGCGAGACATGATTGAGTCAATATCGACATTGTTTTTAACTTTTTCATAAGCGCTGATGTCCTGTTGGGGAATATCAAGGCCTAGCTCGGATTGTGCTTTCATTACAGCTATCCAAAGTTCTCGTTCGAGAATGACTTTACCCTCCTGTGACCATATGGATTTCATACTATTAGTTGCGTACCTGTCAGCAAGGATGTTTGGAATTTCAGACATTTTTGTAAATGGTTTTAAGTATTGGCTTTATATAGTGGGCCGAATTTCTGCTATTATTTTCTTTTTTATGACGATATTTGGTTTTATTCCAATAAAATCAATCAAATGGAATGCCTGTCTTTGTAGAAATGTCATTTAATTCTTCAATGACTGGTCCAACTAGTGGGATTCCATTCTTTGATCTAATTTTTTCAGCTTCCCTCTCTGGGTCACCTGGAATCAATGGGCCGTCAGTTCCAGGTGCTGGTTTTGTGGATCTCATCGTTCTGATGTACTCATCGGTTTGATTCTTAAAATCATCCAAATCTATGAAAGCATCTATGCGCATTGCTCCAAAGAAATGGCCTATTCCTTTACCGACACTTTTTTCGGGAATCTCTTGACGAAGTGCAAATGGTGGGGTGAATGGCCCCCAGTTAGCGCCACTTAGAACAGCGCAAAGAAAGTCGACCATGATGGCTAATCCATAACCTTTATGTCCTCCTTTTTCTCTATCAGAGCCAAGTGGTAAAAGTGCACCTCCATTTATCATTTCTTGTGGTTTATTCGTTTGATTTCCTTTTGAGTCGATGGCCCAACCCTCTGGAATTTCCTCAGATTTTCTGTTGGCTATTTCAATCTTTCCGTAAGCAGCAGCACAAGTTGCGAGATCGATAATGATTGGGGGTTCTTCATTTCCAGGGAATGCGACTGATATAGGATTTGTTCCTAGCATTCTTTCAGCTCCCCATAGTGGAGATACAAGCTTAGTGGTGTTAGTCATTGACCATCCGATGAGATCTTTTTCTAGAGCTTTAATGACGTAGTAGCCAGCAATTCCGTAATGATTTGTATTTGATACGCTTACCCAACCAGTTCCGGCATTCATTGCTTTATTCATTGCAATGTCGTTTGCTCTTGGGCCAACAACTAAACCTAATCCATTATCACCGTCAACAGTTGCCGTAGATGGCGATTCTCTAATTATTTTGATATTAGGTCTAGGATTTATCCTGCCATTATCCAACATGTCATAGTATGTATGAAGGCGGGCTACGCCATGCGAGTCAATTCCTCTGAGGTCACTCATCGATAGCACTTCTGAAGCTAATTTTGCATCTATGGAAGGAACCCCGAAATGTTCAAAAGTTTTTTGAGAGAAATCCCTTAATTTTTCGGATGAATAGTTTACTGTTTTCACTTCAGACATAAAAATATTTCAGCTAATTTTCTTTCTACTTATCTGATATTTTTTCACTTATGACTTTGGCTATGTTTAGTGAAGCTGTTGCTGCTGGAGAGGGTGCATTGCAGACATTGAGAACATTGCCGTTTCTAGAAAAATAAAAATCATCTACCATCGATCCATCTACACTAACAGCTTGAGCTCTAACGCCAGCAGGTGCTTTTTTTAAATCTTCAGATTTAATTTCAGGAACTAATACTGATAACGCTTTGACAAAAGCCTGTTTACTTAATGAACGCCAGATTTCGCCAAGACCAGTTTTCCAATACTTAGAAGCAAGTTTAATGAACCCCGGATAACACAAAGATTCTAATAGTTCGTTTGGGTTAATTCTCAATTTGCCATATCCTTCCCTAGCGAAAGCAAGTACGGCATTAGGTCCGCATTCAATACCTCCATCTATCATTCTCGTAAAATGAACCCCAAGAAATGGGAAATCAGGATCAGGAACAGGGTAGATTAAATTTTTAACCAAGCTTTTGGCAGAATCGGTTAATTCGTAATACTCACCCCTAAAGGGTATGATTTTCATCTCAGACTTTGCTCCACCTTTGTCTGCAATAATATCAGAGTAAAGTCCTGCACAGTTAATAACTTTTCCGGCTTCAAACTCTAAGCCGTTTTCTGTTTGTACGTTAACCTTATCTCTGGATGGGGTGATGAAATTGACTTTCTCTCCTAATAGGATCTTTCCACCAGATAATTGAATCTTTTCAGCAAGCACAGAGCAAAAATTCTTATAATTTATGATACCTGCTTCGGGTACATGGATTGCTGCAACTCCAGCAGCATGCGGCTCCAAATCTTTTAATTCTTTATCATCGATAATTTTACAACTTACTCCATTTTCTTTTCCCCTATCATAAATCTTATTCATGGTAGGGATTTCTTCTTTGGAAGTTGCAACGATAACCTTGCCGCAACTTTCATAGTTTACTCCTTGTTCCTTACAAAATTTTTCAAGTGCAAGTTTTCCTTTTCTACAGTTAATGGCTTTAAGCGATCCTGGTTTATAATAAATACCAGAATGAATGACTCCAGAATTATTGCCCGTTTGGTGAGCTGCGATAACAGCTTCTTTTTCAAGAACTACAATTGATTTTTTTGGCTCAATCTGTTTTAGGTGATAGGCGGTCGCCAGTCCAACGACGCCTCCTCCTATAATTACAATGTCAGCTCTTTCAATCATTACCAAGGACTCACTTAATTTTTGAAAGCTCTATCCAAGTGAGTGTAACCGCCGTCAGGATATATAATTTGACCAGTCGTGTGAGAAGACCTTGGTGAAGCTAGAAATACAACGGTATCTGCAATTTCTTCTGAAGTGGTAAATCTATTTTGAAGAGGTATTAGCCCTTCAATTTCAGCCTTAGCTTTCTCGGGGTTATCTTTTTTTGAAAGCCATTTCTCATACAAAGGGGTTATTACCTCGGCGGGTACCACACAGTTTACCCTGACGCCATGCGAGGCAAGATCAATAGCCCATTCTCGAGTTAAGGCATTTATGCCACCTTTTGAAGCTGCGTAACCCGACGTTGAGCCTTGTCCAGTGTCAGCAACTTTAGAACTGATGTTAATTATGCATCCTTCATTTTTCTTTAAATCTTTAATGAAATAGTGAGCAAGAGCAAATGGGTGAATGAGATTATTTTGCAAGGATTCAATGAATTTTGAAGGAGGATCATTTAAGCTTACCCCATCATTGACCCCTGCATTATTTACAAGAATATCAATTGTTCCTATTTCTTCAGAAATCCTTTTTACTGTTTGTTGAATTTCTTCAAGGTTAGTTAATTCAAGGTGAAATGAATATCCTGTCCCTATTTCTTCTAATAAACTTTTAGCTTCATTAGGGTTGCGACCGAGAATTATTGGAATGGCACCCTCATTTGCAAAAGACTTAACAATTGAGGCGCCGATGCCCTTGGCTCCTCCAGAAATAATAACTTTTTTACCCTCTAAATGGAGCTCCATTTTACCTTTCGTATGCTACGACGTTTTGTTTGGATGATCCAAGGCAATCAATGCCAAGCTCAACGACATCACCTGGTTTTAGATATTTTTCGGGGCTCATTCCCATTCCAACGCCTGCTGGTGTTCCTGTAGAAATAACATCTCCAGGTAGAAGGGACATGAATTGACTCAAGTAACTTATCACATGCTGGACACCAAAGATTAGATTTGAAGTGTTGCCGTCTTGCATTTGTTCACCATTAACTTTTAGCCACATTTTCATGTTATTAAGATCATCAATTTCATCAGCAGTGGCCATGAATGGTCCTAATGGAGCAAAAGTATCTGCACTTTTTCCTTTAATCCATTGGCCTCCTCTATCTTTTTGAAAGGATCTTTCACTGACATCGTTGTGTAATACGAATCCCGCTACATGGTTTAGAGCTTCACTCTCCTCAATATAACTTGCTCTTTTACCAATAACTACGGCCAGCTCAACTTCCCAATCGGTTTGTTCACTGCCTTTTGGGATTACTATATCATCATTCGGTCCACTTAATGCAGAGGTGGCCTTACCAAAAATTACTGGCTCATCTGGAGTGTCAAAACCTGATTCTTCAGCGTGGTCCTTAAAGTTTAGACCGATGCAGATGATTTTACTTGGTCTGGCAATTGGTGGTCCTAAGCGAACCGAATTATCCAATTGCGGGGCAGACTCCTGATTTTCATTTAACCACTCTTTTAAATTTTCGAGCCCTTCACTAGAGAAAAATTTTTCATCGTAGTCATGAAATTTTGAAGAAACATCAATTAAATTGCCGTTGTCTAATTGTATTCCGGGTTTCTCTTCACCTTGTTTACCAAATCGAATTAATTTCATTTATTTTTATTATTTTAATAGTGTAAATCCTCCGTCAATATCAAAAGCTGACCCCGTCACAAACGAAGCTTCATCCGAGCATATATAAGCTGCTAATGCTGCTATTTCTTCAGGTTTGGCCATTCTGCCAATAGGTTGAGTGGCTTCTAGTTTTGCGAACATTTCTTTTTCATTTCCTGGATAATTTTTTTTAAGATAATTGTCTACAAAAGGAGTATGGACTCTTGCTGGGCATATACAATTGCATCTTATTCCTTTGTCTATGAAGTCTCGTGCGACGGATAGAGTCATTGTGTACACAGCTCCCTTGCTCGTCGAATAAGCGAACCTATCCGGAATTCCTAAGTTAGAGGCGACAGATGCCATGTTTAGAATGCATCCTTTCTGATTTTTAATCATAGCTTCTATTGAGGCCTTGATGCATAGATAAGACCCACGAACATTTACGTTCATAATTTTATCAAAGTCTTCTGGGCTAGTTTCAGTAATATTTCCTATATGAGCAATGCCGGCATTGTTAATTAGAATCTCTGTGAAACCATGAAGATTTTCAATTTTCTTAAATGTTTCTTGGACGGATTCGGGATCTGAAATGTCGCATTTCAAATAATCTGCTTTTGTTTCTTGTGCAACTCGGCGTCCTTGAGTTTCATTGGTATCAATAATAATAACATTGGCTCCCTTTTCGGTGAACTTTTTACAAATAGCTTCACCTATTCCTGATCCACCACCTGTGATTACGGTGACTTTATCTTTTAGACCATTACTTGCCATAATTAGATTATTAACAAGAAATGATCCAAGACCCTAATCAATTTTCTCAGATCCAAGTTTTTTTTCCTCTCCTTCAATTATTTTTCTGAAGTCACCATCTTCACAGCACTTAACAAATCCTTCTGTAAAGGATTTTAGAGCATTCCATACTTGACGTATCCTCTCAGATTCACCTTTTTCAATTGTACTGTCCTGAGCAGCTTGACTAATTTCACCTAGCAGTGCCGAAAATTGAGCAACGATTTCATTAGTTGCTGGCATGACTTTGTAATTTTCTTCCTGTTTACTTTCGGGATTTCGAACGAAGTAGCCACCTGAATTTTCACATATCCATTCAATGATAGATGGATCCTCTACAGCATTTATAAGCTCGACTATTCTATCTAGAGGATTTTTACTGCCGCTCCCCATTTCATCATGGGGTTGACTCCATTTGTAGATAAGTGAACTGGAGACACCAATTTCAGAGGATATTTGTTTTATTCCTCGCTTCTTACAAGATTCTTTTATGATTTGGTGGGACTTCATTTAAATTAGCTGAGTTTATTTATGTACTTAAAGGCTAGGCACAAAATTTTACGTTGCCAATAATTAAAGGAAAACCATGATCACTGATATGCTAAGGAGAAGAGCGCCTGTAAATCTTTTGAACATAATCTTATGACCGTGAATCGAGGCTTCATAATTTCCGAGCATTCTGCCAAGTATCCAAACGATCAAAACTCCCCATAGTGCTCTAGTTGAATAGATTATATTCATTGCGGTGGCCTGCCCTAAGAACGCTAATGATAGATTAAGAATAAGACCTTGTACGCCAATTGCTAAACCTCCTAAAGCCGCAAAGCCTATTGCCTTTGGGGGGCAAGATTTTAGAGGTTCCGAGAAGAAAGGCATCATGAAAATCGAAAAAATTGCGACTACTGCCACCATTACTACGATAAATGGAATGGGACCAAATTCAGCACTTTTATAACCAGCGAGAGTATCACTGCCACCAAAACAAGCACAGGCAAGTAATGACCAAAAGACTGTTCTTGAGTTATCTCGAAATCCCTTAAAGCTGGCTCCTCCAAGTAGAAAGATTGCGGCTGCAGCAAGTATCGATCCAATCCAAAGCAATCCTGGTACTTCTTCGGGTTTCAATATGAATGAAAATATAGCGACGAATATGACTTTTACCCCCATGAGTGGAGATTGGATTGAAACGTCTCCTGACCGAATCGCTATAAAGGTGAAAACTTGACCACCAAAAAAACATACTCCTGCGATAAGAGCCCAACCTATATAATTCCATTCAGGCGGATCATTGTTAAAAGGTAAAGCGCATATAAACACTAAAAAAAGAACCATGTTTGAAACAAATGCGGTACGCAAAAGGCCGCATCCTTCTCCTAGAGATCTTTTTAGAAATACACTGGCAAAAGGGTAAATGACAGCACTTGCTAGGGGGAGTAGGAATAACATATTATAAGTCGGAAAAGAATGCCGACTTTTATCCTTATTGCCTTTCTAGGATTTCGACTTCGTAACCATCAGGATCTGTGACGAATGCCATCTTTGAATTCTCTTCTAAGAATTTTTCTCTCCATTCGTCGGGCCAGATTTCAATGCCCTTTTTTTCGAGGTGATCACAATAATCTATAATATCTTCAACTCCTACACAGGTGTGCATTAAATCTTCTGGAAATTTGACAATAAATTCTGGTGAGTAACAAAGCTCTAAAAAATGTTCACTTCCATCGAGTTCAAGAAATGCTAGCCTGTTTCCTGCAGGCGAATTGTCATTTCTTCTGGTAATTTTGAAGCCTAGATTTTCATAGAACTCTATTGATTTATCCATGTTACTGACTCTGATTCTAGTGTGTAAAAATTTGATAGGCATCGAGAATTTTATTTGAATATTTATCTATGGAATTGATTAATTACCAGTTTCGTGGATCTGAATTACGAATTTCAGATTTTGGGCTTTCTCCATTCTTATCTATGGATGAAATGCAATACTCGTAAATAGTTAGTTTATCCATTTTATAATTTGCTCCAGATTTGTATCCTGGTATATCAAATTTTTGTAAAGACCCTAGGGCATTTTTATCTACAAACCCAAGAGAAGAGCCAGTATATATTTTTTGCCAATCAATTCCCCCTTTTTTGCGTTTAAAAAGATTGTATTCTGTAGCGCCGATTTGATGAGACCATTTTAATCGCACTGAATTTTTAGCCGGGAAAACATCGGGCCGTTCTGGTTGGCTAGGAGGTTCGCTAGAGATTTTGAGAAACACATTTTCGGAGATTATTGGAGATGTGCCTGCTGGTAGTGAGGAGGCGCGTAATAGATAGTTTCCGCTTTTAAGGGAATTAGTTTTATGTCTTAGTCCGCGACCTTTGATCAGGGTTTGCCAAGTCTTCCCCTCATCCTGGCTACTTTCTAATAAATAGTTTGTTACACTAGGAGTCCCTCGGAGCTGAAAATTTATACCCGAATTCGAATTTTCTACTTTCATAATGAGAGGAGGTCGCATGGGAGCCTTTTCTTTCGTTAATTTCCAAGTACCTGCTCCTGGAGGGAGTTGCGCCTCTACTCCCATGCCAGTGTATTTCGTTAGTAATTGTTTGCCATTAGCTTGAATTTTCCATTGTCTACTAACTAGTGGAGGTAATACACTGAGTGAAAAGCTTTGTTGCCCTGGACCCCAAGGGCTCATACCAACAATGGTAATTGGTTTACTAAGACCAAGGTCTTTTTGGGATGGTGTTCCAATTATTCTTCCTTCTACCTTAGCCCACTTAGGAATGTTGTTGAAAGTGAATCTAACAAATGAACCGCCTCCTGTGTATTTGAGATTGTATTCAAAGTTCTCTCCTACACGAAGCATCTTCTTTGGGCTCGACGTTATAGCAATCGGAGACCTCATTAGACCAACCATAGTGAATCCATGAATTTCTTTTTGTGAAAGAGAAAAATTGTAGATTCTTAAGTTATCAATACTGCCATTGATGCCAGGAATAGTAGAGGTATTTTGATTGTTGGAGGAAATTTTCAGAGTCCCTCCTATTCTGATTTTATATTTCCCAATTTTCTTTTTGAAATATTTTTTAATTTTCTTTTCTCCTTCGACTATTGAATCTATAAAAACCGAGTGATTAATAAATGAGTGATCAATAATTGATTCATCGATTTCTTCTTTAGTAACCCAAGCAATGTGATGCCATTTTCCATCATTTATTTTTGAATCGCTTTCGATTTCAAAGTTTGTATCACCATGTTGAGATACTTTTAATGTACCTGATTTTGTTACTTGGATTGTTCTTGAATGATCCTTGACGTTTATTCCCTCGCCTTGGCTGAGATGAATTAAATTTCCTGATTCTGTTGTTTTGATCCATATCGCGACGCTACTGCTTCCTGGAATTTTTTGTTCAAATGCAGTATTGATTTCTTCGGAAGGTTGTAACTTTATAGCCGATCCCTTACCGAATCCTACTCCTGGAATCCATTGAGGGTCTTTATTCCCATTTAAGATAGCTTTTTTTTCAGGATCTTTAATGTCGGTTATTTCAAAACCCTTGCCTTCGTCAAATTTCCAAAAGGCTAGTAATTTTTTCTTAGTTTCGTCGTTAATTTTTTGATCATTACCAAATCCTATTTTCAAGGTCCCTCCACTCGGTGCAAAATAGCTTCCAGATGAACTGAAAATGATAGGGTTTCTACTTTCACTCTCTTTAGGTATTCTGTATTCCGCAGACGCGCCAACATTTCGGCCTTCTATTTCTAAAGTTAGATGTTCTGAAGAAATTTTATTTAAAGTATCTTGGTCGTTTCCTAAAACAGCTAATTGTCTTTTTTTAGGGCCAATTTCCCTTATGATGCCTAAAGCTGAATCGATTGACCATTCCTTTCCTGCAAGAGATATCTTTTGAGAATTCTTGTTACTGAAAATTCGATCGGTGCCATTCTCTGTTTCTATTAAGACAACACCATCCAAAGGACCCACTGCAATCATTGGTGTCGAATTTATCGAAACTTTATTAACTTTAATGTTTGAATTCTTCGGTATGATTGAAACTCCACTGAGATCTTGAGATTCTGCGGATACTATAATTTCCCTTGGTCTATCGCTATTAATTTTGAGGGTTTGATTATGGCTTCTTGCTAAGAAAACTTTTGGATCAGAAGTTTTACTAGAGAATATAACTTTTGATTTTGGTATTCTAATATCGTCAATAATTGCAGAATATTGGTTATTTATATTAAGAACTGTTCTCGTTATTTTTTTTATTTTTTCATCAGAGATTGTCAATGTTCCCATTTCTAATTCACCTAGCCCCATATATTTTGATGATATTGAATTCTCTGAGACATAGTTTTTATTTTGTACTAATATTGAGCTAGAATGGGATGCCTGATTTTCCTCTGTTGACTCTAAAATGATAACCCCATCGGTAGATAAGTTAATCTTTTCGTTATCGCTTTTTGATAAAGAAATGCTTCCATTGAGTTGCGCGCCAATAGGTTTCTTTATTTTTTTGTAAGGCGTTAAATCCTCTTTTCTAAGCTTTAGGACGCAATCAAGGAAGAGGCTTAAATTTGATGAAACAATGGGTAAAAAAGAGGCTCTTGATTTTTTTTGTCTTAATATTCTTTCAGCTTGGTCGTGCCATTCTGAGCTAAGAGGGTGATTAGGAAAAATGAAAGCAGCTTCAGCAATTTCCAAGCAGTCATATTCTGTCATTTCTGAAGAATTCTTTAAGCTTTTTTCATATGCGTTTTCCAAGATTTTATTACTTTCATCTTCAATAGAAGCAGTTAAGAAAAATTCTGAGACGGATCTTTTTTCACCATCATATGATAAAATCCAGTCTTTAGCTTCGTTCAAACTGACTTGATCCTGATTGCGTGTTTCTTTGATGTGTTCTTTAATTGGCTTTAAGGAATTGATCGCGAAATTTCTATCAACTCCCTTGAAGTTTTCATTTATTTCAATATGGGATTTGTCACGAATACATGTGAATGTAATTTCATATTTTGAACCGCCACTAAAGTTGTATATGATCTTATGAGTTAGATAGATGGGGCCATGATTTTCACTTTCACTAATCAGTGAAATTAATTTAAATTTTTCACTTTTTAATGCTGGCAATGGTTGCCACCCAGACTGATTTTCTATAGCTATAATTGGGCTAGGAATTGGTTCTTTTGGATTGGGTTTATTTGCCGATTTAGGTACTAGAATTTTTAGATTTCCTGTGTCAATAATGATTCCGTTATCATTGATATTTTTTGATAGGTTAACTTTTTCTAGAGTTGTTTTACCGGTAATTAGTTTAAATATTTTGATGGATTTATTTCTGTGATCAGTCAGAAAACTTATTTTCCCAAACTCAAGGAAATCGTTTGAATCTTTTCTCGCCTCTGATATTTGGAACGGAATTTCTTTTCCTTCAGTGTCATGTAATATCAGATCGCTTTCTTTTATGTTTTTTGCAGTGAATTCGATTGGATAAGTAATCAAACTCTTCTCCCAATTTTTTTTGGAGAACGCAGGTATCGTAATTAGGAGTTCTCCATTTTCAGAAAATTCTTTTAAATAAGGGTTCTTAGGCTGTGAGGTTACTGCAAAAATATTGAGTAATGAGATGTTAAATATAAAGATTATGATTTGGAGGAATTTCATTAATTTGACCGCGCAAAATTACTGATTGATGGGGGCGTATCGTCTAAAAATATAATTCATTTTTTGGAAATAACTTAAATGAGGGAATGATTATAATTGCTCTTTCCCAAAGATAATAGTCATTTTTAATGATGTAATGGCTGAATATTTCTGTTTTGGTGATTATTATATCAATTTAGTTCGTTTGTTTCGTTAGCTTGATCAGTCTAAAAAAAATGTTAGGATAAAGATATGTTTCGTGTTAATGGAGGACCATCAAGAAATTGTGATGGTATTTCTCGTAGGAGTTTCATTAATGCAGGAGCTCTTGGTCTAGGTGGTTTTGGTCTAAAAGATTTACTGCGTGCTGAGTCCATCTTGGGTAAAGGTTCCTCTAATAAGTCGATCATTCATATACACCTTGATGGAGGTCCGCCTCAAATGGACATGATTGATCCGAAGCCTGATTCTCCAGTCGAATATCGAGGAGATATAAGATCGATAAAGTCACAATTACCAGGTGTACATTTATCAGAGCTGATGCCGAAGGTTGCAGCTTCGGCAAAAAAATTTGCATTTATTCGCTCTTTGGTTGGTGCTGACAATCAACACAATGCTTTTCAATGTCAGTCAGGGTTTAAAGCCTCTGAAACTTCTCCTGCTGGAGGTTGGCCGGCAATGGGTTGTGTTGTGAATAAAATCTTAGGAAACCCTCAAGACCCTTCTCCAGCTTTTGTAGATTTGATGCAAGGGCGAGGTCAAGTTCGCAATAGTGTTAGACCTGGCTTCTTGGGACCATCAGCAAGTCCTTTTAGGCCAGACCTTTCTTCAATGTTTAAGAGGGAGCTTGAAGATGGTATGAAAGCTGAACTTTCCAAATTGAGAAGTGGACATTCTGTAAAATTAAATCTTAACGAGCAATTATCGATTGGAAGATTAGATGATCGAGTTAGTTTGCTGAAAGGTTTAGATAAGACTCGAAGAGAGATTGATGCTTTGGGGTCAATGGGAGCTTTTGATACATTCACTGAGCAAGCATATGGCATTCTTACTTCAGGTAAATTTGCAGATGCTATGGACCTTTCTAAAGAGGATCCAAAAATTATATCAAGCTATGTACCTCCAATGAAAGAGAAAGAACTGGCGTTCTTTACTAGTGAAGGGCCGCAAGCAGCAAAAAAACTGCTACTCGCCCGCCGATTGATAGAAGCTGGAGTTAGGGTGGTTAATGTTTCGATTAGTGATTTTGATACACATTCAAAAAATTTTCCTAGAATGAAACAATTGGTTCCAATCTATGATCATGCTATTTCTGCTTTGATAAACGACTTAGAAGAGCGCGGATTAATCAATGATGTTACCGTTCTTGCATGGGGAGAATTTGGAAGAACTCCTAAAGTCAACTCAAATGGAGGACGTGATCATTGGCCAAAAGTTGCAATGGCAATGATGGCTGGTGCAGGGATGAATGTGGGCCAGGTTATTGGATCGACTGATCGCTATGCGTCCGAAGCGATTGAAAGGCCTATAAGCTATCAGGATGTCATTGCTACGTTATATCATAATCTCGGTATTGATCCCAATATTACAACGGTTGAGGATTCCACCGGACGACCGCAATATTTGCTCAAGAATGGTCAACCGATTAAGGAGTTAGTGGGTTGATTGAATTTTGATATAGATTGATTTTATATTAGATTAATCAGTGTAATTGATGAGCTAAATTGTATTTTTGCTTATTAGTTTAGTGAGACTCTTTCGGTACTTTATTTTTATAAAAATATGAAGAGCTAAACAACCTAATCCAAAATAAATTGGCCATCCCTTTAAGCAATACTTAAAGGCTTCAAGTTCGGGGTCGATCAGGCTATCGAATTTTCCGGTCAGATATAATTTAGCAGTTAAAATTCCAAAAACCTGAGTGAGAATACCGAAAGCTAAGTTCATGCTTAGCCCTTTGAAACTTAGCACTGTGGCTCTTTGTTCTGAGGGGGTTACTTTATTAAGATAATGAGAAAGAAAATACTGAAGAAACCGCATTGATGTAAACATTGGAAGTAATAGAATAATCCCCCACCCTGGAATTGCTAGAGAGACTGCTAGACAACCTAGAAAAGTTAAAAAAGTGACGACTCCAAAGTTCACTGATGGGGTAAATTTATTAACCATTTTTTCGCAAATTATAGCTACTCCAATTCCAACAATAGAGGCAACTGCTCCTACAAATCCCCAAGACCATTCTGGTATTTTTAATATTCTATATATATTTGATAGAACAGTATAAAAAACCCTTATGATGCTATCATAAAATAGACCGATTAAAATCAGAACACTCGCTGCAGGAGTATTAAGGATCCATTGACCAGCTTTTATTGTTCCTGAAAAGCTTTCTTTAACAGCATTTAAATTTCCTTCTTTTGAAGGTTTATGATTTTCTTCAAATTTAAGTGCTACAAATAGTGTACCTATTGCTGTGATAAAATTTAGATAAAGTGGGAATTTCAGTGTTTGATTTTTAGAAAAAATTATATCAAAACCCATAGCTGACAGTGTAGAGTTAATGAAATCTTCTGAGTATACGAGTGCTCCAATAATTGAACTAAGGATAAAGCCGACGGACATCATAATCATGACGTACTTCATTGTTTTTTTCCATATGGATTCTCGGTTAGTTTTAGGAATGCTATCGTAAGCTAGGGCTTCATCAGCTCCGCTAGCAGCTGCTTCCGCGGCACCGCTTAGTATTCTATTAAAAAAGAACATCCAAAAAACAATTCCTGATCCTACTGGAGTTAATAAAAGAATTCCGATTTCGAAAATCATCAAAACTGATGAAATGATGACCAATTTTTTTCTTCCTACCTGATCTGCAAAAGCACCAGAGGGAACTTCTAGAAGTATGATGCTAATTGCCCATACTAGGTTAAGAGTCGCGAATTCGGAGATAGTTAATCCGAAATCTAAGAACATGACTAAATAAATCGGGTAATAAAAACGACAATTAAATAGCACCCTAAAAAGAATTAAGAGTCTGTTGTTTTTATTAAGAGTGCCCATACACAAGTTCTTTGCAGAAATAATCGTCAACTTTAGATGAACAAAGCAAAAAATAAGAATAGATGAAAAATCAATTGCAAATGTTCATCCGAACAGTATACTGTACAAATGAACAAAAAAGGTCATAATCCCCATTTATTCCAAGATAAAAATGTGACTATTAAGGGTATCGCGTTTAATTTTTACGAATATTTTACTAATAAATTATTAGGTAAATTCAAACATCCTATCCCATTAAGGGTTGAACAGCAGGAGTTTAGGTTCTGAGAGGCTCTCGCCGAGAGTAGTAAAATTAATGAATTTTCCAGTAAAATTACTGGAATTTTGAGCAGTCAGGCAGAAATTAGACTCCCCAATTGGGAATATATAGATTGCCTTAACTTTGAGCG
>Ga0209404_10000567_pt1 | contig 28663 bp, 21 predicted proteins | sample TroAtlMetagenome_2_FD_187447 | JGI IMG/M metagenome (GOLD analysis project Ga0209404, IMG submission 187447) | Marine eukaryotic phytoplankton communities from Atlantic Ocean - Tropical Atlantic ANT8 Metagenome (SPAdes) (version 2) | ecosystem: Environmental > Aquatic > Marine > Oceanic...
TGATGTTGTCCGGATGATTTGAGTTCGCCAAAAGCGGCATTAATACGAGCCAGTCCGTCGTCGAGCGTTGCCAGAAAAGCGTTTTCTTCCTGTTTGATGACACTTTCCACGCGATCGGATGTTTCACAGATGTCTGGGTAACCAGACTTCATTTGTTCGGTCACTGCTGAGACGAGTTGATAAAGGAATGGCTCCCGCATCCCCATTTGATGCCCATCCAATACAGCTCGGCGTAGCAAACGCCGGATCACATACTTTTCTTTGTTTGGCCCAGGATAAACGTTTTCGTGTACTGCAAAAGTACAAGCGCGTACATGATCACAAATACGACGTAGGCGACGTCCATTGTTATCATCAGGGGTATACTTGACGCCTACGATTTCCCCCACGGCTTCCACGATCGGGCGGAGGATATCAATGTGGTAATTCGTATCCTGCCCCTGTATGACGGAAGCGATCCGCTCCAACCCCATACCCGTATCAATGTTTCTGCTTGGTAACGGGTGAAGGTTGTCAGGCGGGTTTCCAATTCGATTGAATTGGGTGAATACGAGATTCCAGATTTCGACTTCTTCTCCCTTGGGGTCCAGGTAAAAGATTTCAGAACATGGACCACAGACGCCATCTGGTCCACCGGAGGGTGCGCCCGCCGGCCAGAAGTTATCGTCTTCGCCGAGGCGTGTAATTCGTCCGGTTGGGAGGCCGATTTCATCGTGCCATATATTGGCTGCTTCATCATCGTCGAGGTAAACCGTTACGTTCAAACGCTCCGCATCTAAACCCAGCCATTTGGTATCCGTCAGAAATTCCCAGGCCCAAGTGATAGCTTCTCTTTTGAAGTAGTCGCCGAAACTGAAATTTCCGAGCATTTCAAAAAATGTATGGTGATAGGAAGTACGCCCTACATTATCAATATCGCCTGTCCTTAGGCATTTCTGACTACTTGTCGCTCGTGTGAAATCGAGTTTGACTTTGCCTAAAAAGTGATCTTTGAACGGGTTCATTCCAGCAGGAGTGAAGAGTACGGATGGGTCCCAGGTGGGAACCAAGACGTCACTTGCACAGCGGGTATGCCCTTTGGTTTCGTAGAAACTAAGATACTTTTCGCGTATTTCGTCGGTCTTCATAGGTATTTCATCGAAGGCGGTTCATTTGAAACGTTGAGTTGCCTCCATGGTTCAGAATGCAAACACGGAGGCTTAACCAGTTATCATATCCGCGACGCGCACGACTTGGAACCACTGATTCGCGTTGACCACGGACGCAGAAAACTCAGCATTGACCGCAGGGGATATTTTTTAATATTATTTTGGCAACTTGTCTTGGAAACAATATTAGATACCGCACTCAGAGAATGTGATGCAGGAAATATCACCAGGTTGGACAGTCGATTCTTATCATGAAGGGGACTGGTTGTGTTTGACTTTGAACGCCCCGATTACGGACATTGCCCAAACTCCTATCAACTTAGCTGACTTGATTGATACGCTTGTACGGCGTAAGTTTTTCACTCGTGTTATCCTTAACCTTGAGTCTATGCTTTATCTTCCGGCTAAACTGATGCGTCAGCTTATCCTGTTGAAAGACAAGCTGGAGCAACGCGCTGGCCAACTGGCTTTGTGTGCCATGAACGACAAAGCTTATCAAAGCGTCACCGCACTGGGACTCGAACGAGCCTTTCCGAACTACGAAGGGTTTCGGACCGTAATAGCTGGCTTTCGCCCTGTTCAGCCAAGGTAACGCAATAGATAGAGCGGCGTTTAGATCCAGGGTGGTCTTTCGCCTGCGGAAGGCAATTCGATACTCTTAACCGATTTAATCCCTTGCTGAGACGCTAGATCTGCCGTTGCTTCAGCCGTTGGGATGCTATCAAGATTTAGGACTCCGATAGCTTGGCCACCAGGTTGAGCTTCTATGGGGCGACCGACCGACATTTGAGCGATATTGATTTTGTGTGTACCAAGTGTGGTACCCATATTACCAATAATGCCAGGTAGATCATCATGTACGAAAATTAACATGTTTCCGTCCAGATAAGACTCGAGTCGCATGTCATCGAGACGAATAAGCCGTGGCATATTGTTGCCGAAGACGGTGCCTCCAGCAGTGTAGCTACCCTTATCCGTTGTTAGCGTCACGGTCATGGATGAGGCAAACGCTGCCATTTCACTCGAATGGAATTCACTAACTTCGATACCTCGTTCTTTGAGAAGTACCTGAGAGTTAACAATATTGACCGAGTGTTCCAATGCTTCGTTCAATAAACCGGCACAAAGGGAAGCGGTAAGTAGTTTGGTATCTTCATCCGCAACATGACCGCGGTACTCAATTTTGACGGATTGAACGCCTCCTTCATCCCATTGGTCGAGGAAGATACCCATGCGGTAGGATAATTCTAAATAACCCGCCAGAGCTTCGAGTGTTTTTGGGTCAACGGCAGCTACGTTCACGGCGTGTCTGACAGCACCAGTAGTCAGAAAGTTGACTGCGAGTTCCACAGCCTCTACCGCAACCTGCGTCTGAGCCTCTTCAGTAGACGCGCCTAGATGGGGCGTACATATGACTCCCTCTTTTTCGAACAGCGGGCTGTCTGTACAGGGTTCAGTTTCAAATACGTCGAGTGCAACTCCAGCCAAAATACCTTCATCTAGTCCCTGTGCCAGAGCGGTTTCGTCGTAGATTCCTCCCCGGGCACAGTTAATTAGGCGGGTCCCTGGTTTTAACAATGAAAGCTGCTTCACACCAATTAGGCCTTTGGTCTGAGGTGTTAGAGGAGTATGTACTGTGAGGTAATCAACAAGCGGAAGCATTTCGTCGACGGTGTCACAAAGCTCGATTCCAAGTTTACTTGCTTGTTCGGCAGTCAGGAACGGGTCAAATCCCAGGAGATTCATTTGAAATGCCTGAGCTCGTTTTGCAACCTCCTGACCGATACGGCCCAGCCCGACGACCCCTAAGGTCTTACCGGAAAGCTGAGATCCCATATAAGCTTTGCGTTCCCAGCGTCCTTCTCGCAGGCTTTGAAATGCGGGAGCAACATTTCTGCTTAATGCCAGCATCAGTGTCATCGCATGTTCGGCAGTACTGAACGTGTTACCTGTCGGGGTATTCATTACGATGATTCCCTGACGAGTAGCCGCTGGCTTATCGATGTTGTCTGTACCTACGCCAGCGCGAACAATGACCTTCAACCGTGTATTGTCGGTCAACACATCTTCTGACAAGGTAACTCCACTGCGACAGATAGCTCCGTCTGCCTCTTGTAACGCCGTCTTAAGCTCTTCACCTTTTAAGCCGGTTTGGACAACGTATTCGATATTGTCTGACTGCTCTAAAAGGGAGAGGCCTTCCTGAGCGATATTGTCGAGGACGATGATTTTAGGCATTGGCTTTATTTTAAATAAGTTGAATTAAGTGTGAGATAGAGATGGCTACCAAAGACCTGTGTTCCATGAATTAGCTATTCTGAGTATAGAATGACTTCATGAAATCGCGAAGAGCCAGCACGCCTTCTTGCGACATAGCATTATAGATGGAAGCACGAATACCACCGATACTACGATGGCCTTTGAGACTTTTTAATCCTTGTTGGTCAGCTTCACGGATGAATTTGGCGGTCAATTCGTCACTCGCGAGATTGAATGAAATATTCATTTTTGAACGATGTTCACGTTCGGCGTGCCCCCGATACATGTCACTGCATTCATCGATGACGTTATAGATGAGGTTTGCTTTGGTGAGGTTGTATTCAGCTATTTGCGCCAGTCCGCCCATATCATTGATCAGCCATTGGCAGATTAAATCGATGACATAGATTCCGAATGTCGGCGGCGTGTTGAACATTGAGTTTTGTTCAACGTGAGTTTTAAAGTTGAGGTAGCCAGGCAGGTCATCGGAGCTTCGATTGAGTAGGTCTTTACGGATGACTACGATGGTAACCCCGGAAGGTCCGGCATTCTTTTGAGCACAGGCGTAGACGATTCCGTGACGTTCCAAGTCGATCGGGCGAGACAGGAAGTCGGAAGAAGCATCGCAAACCAAGGCAGTGTTCTTGGCTTCAGGTGGTTCGTCAAATTGGACTCCGTGAATCGTCTCATTTGAGGCATAGTATAAAAAGGCAGGGTCATCTGAAAGTGACAGGTCAGATGAAGCAGGAAGGGTGTTAAAGTTGGATGTTTTCCCACTCCAGGCCACATCGATATTGCCGGCTCCTGAAGCTTCATCGTATGCCTTCTGGCTCCAGGTGCCTGAAACGATGTAAGCAGCTCGGTCTTCAGCACTTCTTAGTAGATTCATGGGGATCATTGAAAACTGTAAGCGGCTTCCGCCTTGAAGAAAGAGGACTTCATGTGAGTCGTCAATTCCCAATAGCCGCTTTATACCTGCACGTGCAGAGTCGAGTACTTCGATGAAAGTTGTACTACGGTGACTGATTTCCATGATACTGGCGCCACAACCTTTGAAGTTCAAAAGTTCCCCTTGGATTTGCTCAAGTACTTTAAGGGGAATAGTAGCTGGGCCGGCGCTGAAATTGTACGTGCGGTCTGCAGTTGTCATGGTTTGAATGCTTGTGGTTAGCGAGGAAAACCTATCGATTTAACCGCGATTTTAGGCGCAATCCGTGACTATGTATACACCCGAAACAATGCCAGTCATTAAGAAACGAGTGGTTTAATATCGGCCGCGAGAGAGATTGTCATCCGCAACTCGTGTGTCAGAATTACCGTTTGGAGAAGGAACACCCGTACGAATTTGTTGGTTAAGAGAGGCAATTCGAGTGGGGAGTTGAGATTGTTGATTGTCGAGTAAATAAGAGCGTTGGTATTGAGCCAATGCCACTTCTGTTCGTCCTTCGGACTCATTTAGAGCGGCAAGTGCTTTCCAAGCTCGGGCATCGTTTTTATCGATGGTGCAGGCCTTCTCTAAATGAAGGCGAGCCGCCTGTGTATCTCCTAGTTCCTGATGAAGTCTGGCAAGTTCAACTCTTGGAGCAGATAAATGTGGTTTGTCTTGCGACCAATTGTTTAACAGTGAAATGGCTCTGTCTTTACGGTCGGTTTGGGCAAGCAATACCGCCAGTCCTCGGTGAGAGTCGGTGTGGTTTTCATCAAAATCAAGACAGCGATTATAGAGAGCCTCGGATTCTTTTAGAAATCCCTGATCTTTACTTTTTAGCCCCATTTGATGGTAGCTGACGGCCAGATTGTAATATGCATCTGCATTGTTTTCCTCGGTGCCTAATGCATATTGAAAGCGTTCAATTGCTTCAGGGAAGTGTCCCGCTTCATATAGTTGCACACCCTCGGAATTCCATCCATTGGCGGTGATACCACAACCGGATAGGGATAAAGATGCCAACATCGTCGCCCAAAGATAGGATCTTTGGATGATCATAGCTAAAGCATTGTTCGCGTTTGAACTATTTGTATCGGAGTAATCCATTTGGACAGCCTCTTCAAACCTATCCGTTTTTCGTTCCGGAGAAGGTGTTGGAACTACCTCCACGAATGTAAGTGGAGTGGAAGATTACTGACTTTAGTAGGCTCAAACAAGGTCATTTGGTCGGTTTCGCCCATCTTATTTTCCGCCTGATGAGATGCGAACTCAGACAATTTCTGTTTTAGTTCGAAGGTCATATGAAAGGCAGTAGGCTCGATTCCTCGGAAGACGAAAAACGGCCGAAGCTAATTCTTTAGCCTCGACCGTTGATTGATTCTATAGAACGAATAAGAGGTAATGGCTGAGTTACACTCTTTATCCAGTCCAGAGCTTCCAAAATAAAGTAGTTTGCTCTATCTGGTGTACCCTAGTCCTCGGATTACTTCCAGGATTTCGCTACAGGTTGGGAAGTTGCGACCATTTTGGCGTTTATACTCTTCTAAAGCTTGCATGAATTCACGCTCGTCATTGGAATAGTCTCGTTCGCAAGTTGTTGGATCGATTTTACGCCGACGCCCACTCCCCGACGTAGTTTCTTCGATCAATGCTGTTCCACTATTGCCCAACGGTTCATTTGTCTCTACATAACTCATTTGATTCTCTCCCGAATGATTCTTTGATAGGATTCGCTTATGTCCCGTCAGTCCTAAGCCTGTTAACTGGCGGGTACTCAAATGATTCCACATGTTTACCGATTAGGCAGGAGAGATAAGAAAGAAAAACTATACCGGTTAGGAAAACTGGGTGGTTTTGTCAAAGTTTACGTTTTGAGGAAAGATTACTGTTTACGGGGTATTTCCGGTTGTAGGGTCACTTTGAACGCTGAATTTTCCATATGTCTAGACAAATTAGCACGTGTCCATTGGTACTTCGCAAAGAGATTTGGCCGATTAACGATTGAAGTATCGACGCAGCATATCAGAGGCAGCTGCCGTGGAATCTTCGGATTCATCCTTTACCACGATTTGTTCAGGAAGCTTCTGAGGCTTACTTTTCTTGGATTTTTCCGAAGCTTCTATGTCTTCAGCTTCTTCAGAATCCTCCTCCACTTCTGGTTTATTGAATCTCCCGGTATCCTCCAATACAAATTGGCGAGTCACAGTGTCAGAAGTATCCATATCGGAATCTACAAATAATGACTCCTCAAGCCAGCCCGCGATACTATCATCATCCTGACTGTCTATATCCCGAGCTTTACCAGCACTTCGCTGAGCAACGTCAGCTACGCCCTGAACCTTTGGTTTCTTCGTTCCACCTAAGCTGTGATCGAGAACGATTTCAAATGAGAGAGGGCCGACCACAAGTTGGTCGCCGTTATTCAGGATCGCTACATTTTCAATCCGTTTATTATTAACGAAGGTTCCGTTTTTACTTCCAAAGTCTTTAATTGCAACCTTAGAATCATCAACGATAATTGCACAGTGATGTCGGCTAATCGCATCACTTTTTGGGCGCAAATGACAATCTTCACCACGGCCAATGAAAAACTTGGCCACGGGAATCGAGATTTCTTTACCCTCACTGGGGCCTTTAAGTACTTTTAATTTGGCCTTCATCGCTCACCAATTGACTGATTAACTAACCGAAAAATAATAAAAGTCCGAGTCGGAATATGGCTTGTCAATCTGAATGGTGTCGCAGATACGGCCGGCGGCACACTGCAATTATTGTTTCACATCAACCATAAGTAAATATAAGAATTGGTCTTGGTGAACCCATTCCCAAATCCGCTGTGGAGTGCAGTGTAGTACTCCAAATCGTCTGCTCTGATTTGGTAATGCAGCGTTTTTCTCAAAAGCAGCAAAAGTAAATTTGCATCGATTAAGAGACTGTTAAGACTGTAGCAGAGTAATGGGGGGAAGTCAAACTAAGAGCCCCCTGAAGTAGTGGTTTTCTTAGCGTTTATGAAGCCAATTAGGATTTAGAAATCGGTCAGTTTCAATTTTATGTGCTGCTTTCAATTGATCATGCGAAAGCGAGTGTTTCGTCAGTTGGCACTGAAGTCGACGGGTGAGATCTTCTAGCCAATCGTTGACCCAAGAAAGGGATGTTAGATCCACATCAACAAGTTCGAGAATCCCTGGCAGTTCCGGGGAAAATGGCGATTGTTTCAGGAGAATACTGCCATGTTGAAGTACGTGCGTTTTGTTTCTTCGCTGAGCGCTCCCAATGATTTTTGCTTCATGCAGCAAAACATCTCCTGACGATCGTCGTAAAAAGCAAAGGAAGGGCTGGTTATTTCTGTCCACTGTTGGTGGATCAATACACTTAACCGCAGGTATACCTAGTTTCTGTAATACACTAATCAGGGAGTCATGGAATAGATCGTAGATTCCACTAATTTGTGTACTTGATAGATTGCTTGCGGGAAAGATAAAGCTATAGGTCAGTTCCTGGTCGTGCAGGATTGCCCCGCCACCGCTCGCTCGTCTCACACAATCCGCTGCGATCGAATCTTGGTGAGTCGCACTGTCTTGTGAAGACTGAAAGTATCCCAGAGAGAGGCAGGCAGGCGACCATCGATAGAGACGAAGGACGGCAGTGTCTTCCGGCAACGCGGAATCCAGTAAAGCATCATCGACGGCCATATTCCATGAGCCAGTCGTGGGTTCATCTTCTACCAGTAAGATCGACTTAAGGTTTAATCGGCAGTCTCTGTCCATTTTACGATTGGTTGTCTAGCAGCCATCACTTCGTCTGGTCGGCGAATGATTGCAGTATGCGGAGCATTATGAAGAGTTTCAGCAGTTTCCTGAACAATGTTTTTTAGCGTGTCAGCAAAGGCGTCCAGCGTTTGTTTACTTTCTGTTTCGGTAGGCTCCATCATCAGGCCTTCAGGAACCGTGAGGGGGAAATACACAGTAGGAGGGTGGAAGCCGTAGTCGAGTAGTCGCTTGGCAATATCCATAGCTGGTTGCTTCAAGCCGGTAGCTTCTTTAAGTGGAGCAGCGCTGGCCACAAATTCATGCATGCAACGGTCACCATGAGGAATATCCAGAAATTCCTTCACTCTGCTAAGCAGATAATTAGCATTCAGGACAGCGGTTTCAGAAACACGTTTTAGCCCATCTGGCCCATGTGTTCTTATGTAACAGTAGGCCCGTACTAAGACGCCAACATTACCAAAGAAGGAACGCACTCGGCCAATCGATTCTTCCGAACCTTCGTCCAGGTAATAAGCCTGACTCTCGTCACAGAAAGAGACGGTTGGGCTAGGTAAATAGGGGCGTAATGTTTCGGTCACACAAATTGGCCCGGCACCGGGGCCGCCTCCACCATGAGGTCCGCTAAAAGTTTTGTGTGGATTATAGTGCATCATGTCAGCTCCAAAATCTCCCGGACGAGTCACGCCTAGAATAGCATTCATATTTGCACCATCGAGATAGATTAATCCGCCGACCTCATGCACGAGATCGGCAATGAGTTGAACCTGATCGTCAAACAGCCCGAGCGTACTGGGATTGGTGATCATGAAAACAGCGGTCTCATCACCTAGGTTTTCTTTTAAGTGCTCCAGGTCGACTCTGCCATCAGCCTGACTGCGAATGGTGACAAAATCAAATCCCGCCATACGTGCACTGGCGGGGTTGGTCCCATGAGCACTGTCGGGAGCCAATACCTTGGTTCGATTTTCGCCACGTTGTTTAAAAAATGCAGCGGCCACCATTAAAGCTGCTAGTTCCCCATGGGCACCAGCAGCAGGTTGCAGCGACACCGCCGGCAGGCCACTGATTTCACCCAGCATTTGCTGAAGTTCACTAAGTAGCTGGAGCATACCCTGAAGGGAACTTTCACTTTGATAAGGATGCAGTTGTGCAAATCCATCCCATCCCGCAATACGTTCATTTCGCTTGGGATTGTACTTCATCGTACAGGATCCTAGCGGATAGAAATGCGTATCCACACTCATATTAAGTGTCGACAAATTCGTAAAGTGGCGAATCACCTCTGGCTCGGTAACTTCCGGAAGTGAGGGGTGCTCGTCTTGCAGGAGAGAGGCGGGAACGAGTTGTTCCACATCCTGAGTGGGAACATCGCATTGCGGCAGGACGACCCCGCTGCGACCTGTTGTTGAAAGCTCGAATATCAATTGAGTGGAGTGTTTATTCCTCATGACCCTAACACCTCCACTAACTGATCGATCTCATGAATGGTTCTCTTTTCGGTTACAGCAACCAGCAGGCAGTCTTCCAACTGTGGGTACCACCTCCCCAGATTGACTCCGGCAAGGAGATTGAAGTCTTCAGCCTTTTCCAATAGGCCTGCGATATCGTTCTGTTTGTCACGGATCACGAACTCTTTAAAGAATGGTTGGTCACAAATGGGATCGAATCGATCAAGGTTTGTCAGTTTTTGCTGGGCGTAGTGTGCTTTTTGCAGGCATAAATTCGCCACGTCCCGCATTCCCATTGGTCCCATGACAGAAAGGTAAATGGCGGCACGTAACGCGAATAGCCCTTGATTGGTGCAAATATTACTTGTGGCCTTTTCCCGGCGAATATGTTGTTCACGGGTTTGCAAGGTCAGCACCCAGCAGCGTTTTCCGTTCTGATCCACCGTTTGACCGGCGAGACGTCCCGGGAGTCGCCTGACAAATTCCTCTCGGCATGCCATGATTCCAAGATAGGGGCCACCATAGAGTAGGGGCGTACCAAGCGATTGGCCTTCTGCTACAACGATATCGACCCCTGCATCCCCAGGGCGTTGAAGTAATCCTAGGCTAATTGGGTCAACACTGCATACCAATAGTGCGCCTGCTTTATGCACTTGCTCGGCGACCGTCGGGATATCTTCGATACTTCCGAAGAAATTCGGCGACTGAACGAGTACTGCAGCCGTCGTTTCATCGAGAGCAGATTCAAGCTGACTTGTATCCGAGACGGTCACCACTTCCGTTCCAATCGTGGCAAAGTAAGTTTTAATGATTTGCCGGTACTCAGGATGAACAGACTCAACGACAATGATTTTTGAGTTTCTACGGGTGATGCTAATAGCCATTAACATCGCTTCAACAGCAGCGGAGCCTCCGTCGTACAGACTTGCGTTGGAAACATCCATGCCGGTTAACTGACAAATCAATGTTTGGTATTCAAACATGACCTGCAGATTTCCCTGGCTTACTTCCGGCTGATAAGGAGTATAGGAAGTATAGAATTCTCCACGGGCTGTCAGCGTATCAACAACTGCCGGGATAAAGTGATCGTAGCTGCCAGCCCCTAAGAAACAAGTGTTCTCGGTAATGTCGGTGTTGCGGCGGGCGAGTTCCTGCATGTGTGTGGTCAGCTCGAGTTCTCCCAAAGCCGGGGGGATATTGAGAGGGCGGTCGAGCTTGATTGAATCGGGTATCACATCGAAAAGTTGATCAACAGACTCTGCACCGATTGCTTGCAGCATCTCTTCCTGCTGAGCAGGCGTATTGTACGTGTAAGGCATATTATCGACTCGCCTGAGACATAGGTTAGAGTAATCAAAGCCGACGGCAGCTGTTTAGCTGGCTTCGCCGCATTGACGTTGGTAGGCCGCATGGTCCAATAGGTTCTTGGGAAGATCTTCGCTCACAGCAACCTTCATAATCCAGCCGGCGTTATATGGATCTGTATTCAATACATCCAGATTGTCGGGCAGGCCTTCATTGACCATGGTCACCTGACCGGTCACCGGGCTGTATAACGGGCTAACAGCTTTGACGGACTCGACTTCGCCAAACTCGTCGCCGGCAGTCACGGCAGTTCCAACCGATGGTAATTCCATGAAAACTAAATCCGTCAGCTGTTCGACAGCGAATGCCGATATTCCCACGGTAGCGATCTTTTGACCATCTTGTTCTGACACGAACACCCACTCGTGAGTGTCGCAATAAAGTAGTTCTTCGGTGTTCACAGCTTTGATCCTAATCCTTGAAGTGGCGATGTGAATGAAGTTATTATTACGTTTTCTTATAAAAGGGTAAGTTGGAGACGATGGCCGGAACCGACGTTCCCCGGATGTCGACTTCTAATTGCTGCCCCAGATCAGTGAACTGAGGTGCCACGTAGGCCATTGCAATCGGTCTTTGTAATGTTGGAGAAAAGGTTCCGCTGGTGATCATACCAATTTCCTGTCCATCGGCCAGCACAGCATAACCTTCACGTCCCACTCGCTTTCCGTCAATCAGAAGACCGATTCGTTGACGTTGCTGACCGTTGTTTTTCATTTCGGTCAATGCTTCGCAACCAATGAAGTCACGAGTAGCTCCACTGTTATTTGTCCATGAAACGGCAAATTCCAGACCGGCTTCCAAAGGGGTCGTGTCTTCATTCAGTTCATGACCATAGAGTGGCATGGCGGCTTCCAGTCGCAACGTGTCGCGAGCTCCCAGGCCAGCGGGTGTGATTCCGAATTGACGACCAGAGGCTAAAATGTTCTGCAGAATATGAGTGGTTTGATCTTCGCGGATAATCAACTCCACTCCATCCTCACCTGTATACCCGGTTCGGCTAACAATACAGGGTTTGTTCATTTGATTAGTGACTTTGGCGCGAAAGTATTTCAGGTCGGCAACATTAGTGCTTAGCAACGGAGAAACAGTTGCAATGGCATGCGGTCCCTGAATGGCGAGCATGGATGTTTCTAATGTACGATCGCAAAGTTCAACAGCAGCTTCGTCCGGCCATTGGGCTGCGATCCAATTGACGATTTTTTCACGGTTCGAAGCGTTGACTACCAGCAGGTAGTACCGGGTGCCACTAGGGGTTTCCAGATGATAAACAAGCACGTCGTCCAGAATGCCGCCATCGTGATTACACATCAGTGAATAACGTACTTGTCCAACCTGCATGTCAGAAACACGGCGTGTTAAAAGACGGTCTAATAACACTCCGGCCCCATCGCCGTTAAAACGAAGCCGTCCCATATGAGACACATCAAATAGAGTGACGTTATTTCGCGTGGTTTCGTGTTCCCGCACAATCGAAGTGTACTGGATTGGCATCTGCCAGCCGGCAAAATCAACCATACGAGCTCCCTGTTCAACATGCCAGGAGAACAGAGCCGTGGCAGTTTCTGCACGAGGTTCCGGCTGAGATGCGGCGTCGGTCATAATCGAGCCAATTTCTGAAGGGAGGCAAAAAGTACGTAAGTTCGTAGATATTGTATCGAACCGAAGCTATTTGAGGATAACTAATATCAGAAAAACCCCGAACCAGCCCCCACAATTATCGTCTTCGCTTTCGCTTTTTTTTGCGGTTTGCAATGGCTCGCAGCGTAGATCGCTTTTTAGGATTTCCTTTTCGTTTCCGATGTCCACTTGGGCCGCGATCACCGGCATCGGGACGACGTAATGGAGGGCCACCTACAGAGATCAGCTTTTTGACGAACATTAGATCCACTTCGCGTTGATCCATATCGACATGATTTACTTTGACGGCTAGCGTGTCACCTAAGCGGAAGTCATTGCCACTTCGATGACCCACTAATGCGTGGGCTCCGGTGACGATGGTGTAGTGGTCATCCTTGAGAGCGGTGACGGAGAGAAGCCCTTCGAACGGTACTTTAACTCCTTGTACAAATAGGCCAAATTTCTCCACTCCCGTTACGACAGCCACGAATTCGCTGTCGGCATGATCGTGTAGGTATTTTAGCAGCTTTAGCTTCTTCAATTCCTTCTCTGCCGAATCCGCATTTCTTTCACGATCGCTACAGTGGTTTCCTAACTCGACAAGCTTAGGGAAATCCTGAACGGGTGTTCGTTGATCAATAAGCTGATTGCAAAGTCGGTGGATCGTGAGATCTGGATAACGCCGGATTGGCGAAGTAAAGTGAGCGTAATGTTCAAAGTTGAGAGCATAATGCCGCTCTTCGTCCGGCCCGTAAACAGCCTTTTGCATGCTTTTTAAAATTGCTAGCTGTATTGGCTGTTCATACGGCTGATCGGCGATTTGGGCGACGATTTCCTTGATTTGGAACCGATTCGTGATTTCCTCCGACTCGACGCCCATGTCTTTGACAAACTGGGTTAGTTTAGACAATTTTCGTGGGGAGGGATCAGGGTGGATTCGTCGCAGGAATTTGAGTTCGCAGTCATTGAGCTTGGTTGCCACCGCCTGGTTTGCCGCCAGCATGAACTCCTCAATGATTTGATGACTTTCGGTATTGCTAACACGATGAGCTCCACTTACTCGTCCGTTCTTATCCAGATCGATTTTAACTTCTGGTAGACCGATTTCCAATGATCCGTTGTCCATCCGTCGTTTTCGAAGCATCATGGCCAGCATATGCATGCGATCTAAGAGGTAGTAAACTTTTTCGTCCAGTTGTTCTTTCCATTTGGAGCGGTTGGCCAAAAAGTCATCGACCTCTTTGTAGTTGAAGCGATGGTCACTCTTAATGACGGCTCTTTTTACATCACTACTTACTGGAATTCCTTCGGCAGTAAATTCAATAAAGATGGTTTTGGCATAGCGGTTCTTATTGGGTTGCAGGCTTGCCAGATGGTTGGAGATGAGCTCAGGCAACATAGGGATGACCATGTCGGGCAAGTAAACACTTGTGGCTCGAATGGCAGCTTCCTGATCGAGCAGTGAACCTGGTGGTACAAAATGAGCGACATCTGCGATGTGTACCCCCAGAATCCAGTGTCCGTTTTGGGTCTGTTCGAGACTAATCGCATCGTCAAAGTCACGAGCGTCGAATGGATCGATCGTAAGCGTGGTGGTTTGTGTTAGATCTTCTCGGTTGGTAAAGTCTTCTTCGTCGAAGGCGTCGGCTTGTCGTCGGGCATCTTCGAGCACGGCTTCCGGAAATTCGACTCGCAGTCCAAATTCCGCAATGATCATTTTGGTATCGACACCAGGTTCACCTCGTTCACCCAACACATCGGTAATCACTGCTTCACCGTCATCGTAGGCCGAAGGGAACCGGACTATTTCAATAACAACTTTAAGACCGGGTTGAGCTCCTTTAGCCCCGGGGTCACCTACCGGGACGGGTTGTTGGAAATGAGAGCCGTCGACGCGGACAAAACCTTGTTCGTCGTGGATGTGGTAGGTGCCGACAAATTGATAACGGGCTCGTTCCAGAACTTCGACCACACTGGCACGTTGTTGTCCCTGTTCCCGTCCTCGACGGCCACCAGCCGCTCCAAGCCTGACACGAACAGTATCGCCCCGACAGGCGTCCAGGGTTTCATGGGCAGGAACGAAAAGATCAGCATCCCGACCTGCTGAGGCAGGTGTTCCTTCCGGACGTACGAATCCAAATCCTCCAGCGGCTTTGAAAAATGTTCCTTCGACGGTGTTTCGTAAATCCGATGGGGGAGTAAATTTGTTTGGTACTTTGGCGGTAGTAGACGAACCATCGGCTGCCATGACGAGATGTTTAGGACCAAATCTGGCGTGCCCCTGACGAATGAGATGTTTTACAGCTCTACGAACTCTATGTCGGTCATCCGGCGAGAGATGTAATTGTTTACAAATCACGCGGGGTTTCACCGGTTGATAATTCTCTTTCCGGATATGCTCCAGAATAAGTGCTTCCAAATCTTGAGGATCCATAAAGATTCCCTTGCATGACCTTCGACCGCAGGTCACTTTATAACTTTGTTGTTTTTGCCAGACAAATGGCTATAGCTTTGTCGATTGTTTGCCAATTTCATAGGACGTAGTAATTCCCGCATTCTATTATGGCAAATTGAGCGGTTTTATCCTTCGCTATCTGAAAAGCATTCCCAGTTTACGATGGGTTCATCTAATCTACTAATGTTTTCTTGTAGAGTTTCCTTCCCAAAGAAGGAATAAATGGTGTCCAATTGTCTCCGGGATTAGCTTCACTGGCCATGGCATGTGAAAACTGATGTATTTTGGCGTCCAGATTATCGATCATGTGAAGTACCAACGCCTCCAGAGTCATTGGTAACTTCGGGCTACCAAAGTCATATTGTCCATGGTGACTGATGATTAGATGTTTGACTTGAACCGCAAGTTCCCGTGGGAACGTTTTATTTTGGGCAGTTTCCCAAATGCTTATTTGCTTACCTAACAGTTCTACTCCCATCACCAGATGGCCTAGAAGTTGTCCTTCGTCGGTGTATTCGAGGCTTCTTTCGTATGCTAATTCATCGGTCTTGGAAAAGTCATGCAATAGTACGCCGACAATCACGAGGTCCCGATTCACCTGTGGATAATGCCCTACCACAGATTCAGCCAATTCCATCAGTGACACGACGTGATGTAACAAGCCACCTTGATAGGCGTGATGATTCTTGATTCCTGCCGGGGCTTGCGTGAATTTGTTCATGATTTCAGGCGTGTCGATATATTGTTGCGACAGAGAGCGAAGGTTCTCATCGTTAATGGAATCTACAAACTGCCGCAACTGCACGATCAATTTCCCGACGTCTTCATTTGTAAGTGTGTGAAAGTCCGATTCATCGACTTTTGATTCATCTGCTTTTTTTAGGTGTTGGACGATGATCTGCAGATTGCCATTGAACAATTGAGTCGTACCCTTGATCAGTATGTAGTCGCCATTTTCAAAACTATCGTAGACATCTTGATTGGCATTCCACTGCATCGCGTTGACGCGACCTGATTTGTCTGAAAGTGAGAGTTGTAGGTACAAATTACCTTGTCGGTTAGGACGAAGCTGTTTACCGTTGGCGATATACACCTGATTGATGTTCTCACCTTCGCCGAGTTGATTGATGTACTTGCGACTCATGATTTATATCGTTTTCCAGAGGGAGAAATGAACGTCTATGAAAATGACGGTAGGTTCAGAGGCAATCTAACTGGAAAACTTTGAAGCCACAAGGTGTCAAACGTAAATCTCTGGTTGTCGCACTCCGTGATACTGACCTAAAATAGGGAGTTAATTAACAGGCGATAGTCAGTATTCAATCTTATTAAATTCAACAAGTATTGAGAAAGTCACCAATGGGCAAACAGAATCGTACGGCCATTAGTCCAACTCGCAGTGAAGATTATCCACAATGGTATCAGCAGGTCATTAAAGCCGCCGATTTAGCTGAAATTTCACCGGTTCGTGGTTGTATGGTAATCAAGCCATGGGGCTGGTCCATCTGGGAGAATATGCAGCAGGTACTCGACGGTATGTTCAAAGATACTGGGCATGTGAATGCATATTTCCCGTTGTTTATTCCGATGAGCTTTCTGGAAAAAGAAGCGGAGCATGTCGATGGATTTGCAAAGGAATGTGCTGTTGTCACGCACCATCGGCTCGAACCTGGGCCAGACGGTGGATTGGTACCTGCCGGGCCTCTTGAAGAACCTTTAATTGTACGTCCGACAAGTGAGACGATCATTGGGGCAATGTATGCCAAATGGGTTCAGTCCTATCGTGACCTGCCGATTAAGATTAATCAGTGGGCCAATGTGGTTCGTTGGGAAATGCGTACTCGAATGTTCCTTCGAACAACCGAATTTCTGTGGCAGGAAGGACATACGTGTCACGCCTCTGAAGAAGAAGCTTTGGAGGAGACTCGCTTGATGCTTGATGTTTATGCCGACTTTGCGGAAAACGTGATGGCAATGCCTGTCATCAAAGGTGAGAAAACAGTGGACGAAAGGTTCCCCGGTGCGGTTTCTACACTAACGATCGAAGCGATGATGCAGGATAAGAAAGCACTCCAGGCTGGAACGTCACATTTTCTGGGCCAGAATTTTTCCCGAGCACAGGAAATTGTTTATCAGGATAAGCAAGGTCAGCAACAATTTGTCTGGACGACCTCATGGGGAGTCTCTACAAGACTCGTTGGTGCTTTGATCATGACTCACAGTGATGACGATGGCTTAGTACTGCCTCCGAGACTTGCTCCAAAACAAATTGTTATTCTGCCAATTATTAAAGGCGATGAGACACGGCAGTCGGTACTCGATTATTGCGAATCCCTGAAGCAGGATTTAGAGGCCCAATATTATGCTGATGGCAAGGTTCGTGTCATGATCGATGACCGTGATATGCGAGGCGGAGAGAAGAAGTGGTATCACGTGAAAAGAGGAGTACCACTTCGAGTTGAAGTGGGGCCGCGAGATATTGAAAACCAACAGGTATTTGTTGGGCGTCGTGACACGGGGGAAAGTCAGTCCGTGGGGCGTGAGGAATTCGTACATGGAATCGCAGAGACGTTGGAACAATTTCAACAAGGCCTATTTGATCGTGCTCTCAAGCTGCGTGAAGACAACACCAGAGAAGTTAACTCATTGGAAGAATTTGAAGAGTATTTCTCTGACAAAGACGGACAGGGTGGTTTTGTAAGTTGTCACTTTGTTGAGGGAGATCCACAGATACTCAAGATGATCGCCAAGTACAAAGTGACGATTCGTTGTATGCCACTTGATGGCAATGCCGAACAAGGTACATGTATCTTCACGGGCCAGCCGAGTACTCGTCGTGCGATTTTCGGTAGATCCTACTGACATATCAGACGATCGAGTTCACTATGAGGAACAATGGAAATGGGAGATGTTCAACCTCAATGCCCCGTGCTTTTGGTGGTCGGAGCCTTTGGTCAAACGAAGGATTCTTTGGAATTTGTTTATGACAAAGCTGTGGAACAGTGGGGTGCGGTGCAGTTAACATCCCCCGTATTTGAGTTCAATCAAACCTCGTATTATTCTAAGACGATGGGTTCAGGCTTGAAAAAGCAGTTTTGGGCCCTCAAAACCCTCATTGATAAGGGTGAATTGCCTAAAATCAAGCATCTTACAAATGAATGGGAAGCCGAATATGCCGATAAAAATAAGAGTGAACATGTCGCTCGTCCGGTGAATATTGACCCTGGCTATTTGACGGAGGCCAAATTGGTTTTGGCTACCACCAAAGATCGGGATCATCGATTGTATTTGGCAGAGGGGATTTTTGGGGAGGTGACGCTGTACTATCAGCGTCGGCAATGGAAATCGAGCCATTGGACCTACCCGGATTATCTGACGGCCGGGTATCACCAGTTTTTTAGCGACTGTCGAAACTTTCTGCGAGAACAGTATCGGGATTCAGCCGTAGAGTAATACTTGGGTGTGTTGACTTCTGATTTGGTTCTTCGGATTACCAATTTGATTATCTTGGTTCGGTGATGGACGCTACATTTCCTTATTGGGTACTTCCCCTCATTTTACTTCCCAGCATGTTGATTAGCTGGTTGTCGATTTATGTGATACGTCGTTGTGCTGCTAAGTGGGGCCTGATGGATCAGCCAAACGACCGGAAGGTTCATGTAATGCCAATTCCGTTGGGGGGGGGGCTTGGTATATGGTTAGGAGTTATTACCACATTTCTCATTGGCACCCTTCTGGTGTTACTTAACGGATCGGTGATTCAGTTCTTACCAGACCAGTTAAGGGTTTTTGCCGAAGGATTGGAAACACAACTAGCAGATCTGTGGGTCTTGTTGATTGCCGGGACAGCTTTAATGCTCGTCGGTTTGGTGGATGATCTGCGGGGCTTGAGTTGGAAGCTGCGTTTGGCAATTCAGTTTGTTGTGGCAACCACTTGCGTAGTCTTACAGGAATGGTATTTCACAGCATTTATTCCTTACCGAATTGTCACTGTTCTCTGCACGGTATTTTGGATTGTAATGCTGATCAATTCATTTAATATGCTCGATAATATGGATGCCGCAGCCGGTGGGGTTGCTGTGATTTGTTCAATCATGTTGGTATTGTATGTCGTATTGCCGGGAATTACCTCGCAAGGACCGCAGCTTTTTGTTGCAGGGATCCTGCTGGTTTTCATCGGTTCCTTACTAGGATTCTTATGGCATAACAAACCGCCCGCAAAAATATTCATGGGAGATGCTGGTAGTTACTTTGTTGGATTTTGCATCGCCATCGCAACGATTCTCACGACCTATACAGATGGAGAGCAGCCGGTTGTTCATGCTGTTATCGCCCCACTGATTATTATGGCTGTTCCGATTTATGATTTATGTACGGTGATTGCTATTCGCATTTCGGAAGGACGAAGTCCGTTTAAGCCGGATAAGGCTCATTTCTCACACCGACTGGTTGAGTTGGGACTTTCAAAGCCCCGAGCTGTTCTCACCATGTTCTTGGTGACAGCTACAACTGGTGTTTCAGCCCTATTGCTTCCTCAGGTCAGTTTGAGTGGAGCGTTATTGATCGTTGGTTTGACTTTTTGCGTTTTGCTAGTGGTGGCAATTCTGGAAAGCACTGCACGTAATAAGATCAATCATTGATCAGAGAGGTTTGCGGCATCGTGATCGAAAAAGCGCAGGTACAAACTGAATTCGCGGAAGGTCAAACGACATGGTTTCGGGCATTACAGTGGATGCTGATTGCTTTGTTGGCAGCCACGGCGTTTCTAACGGGGGATGGACCAGCCGTGTCCGAGGGGATGACCACATGGCTTGTGCTTGGCTTCACGCTAATCGGCAGTTTCTGGGGTATTTATCAGATCCTCTGTCCCACAGTTAGATTTTATCGACAATGGCCTGCGTTTTTATTGTCATTATCAATCGTCGCAATGTTGATCGCGGTATTTTGGAATTCAGGCGACGGTGATTTTCGAGCTTCCGTCAACAGTTGGTGGCAGTGGGTTGCATTTGCGGTTGGATTTATATTAATCAATCAACTCTTTCACACTGAGAGAGTCGCGCGAGGTATTGTTGCAATGATGGTGGCGATTGCAGTCGCGTTATCGTGCATCGGCATCTACGACTCTCTGGTGAAGATCCCGGAATTGAGATCGGAGTACTTTGCCGGTAGTGCACGACAAAGAATAGAAATGCTGCAGAACGCTGGCGTTTCAGACACCAGAGTCGGATCTCCGGGTCGCTATCACTTTGAAAGTCGAATTCAAAGTCCGGAACCTCATGTTACTTTTGCTTTGACCAATTCGTTGGCTGGATTCTTAGCCCCGTGGTTTACGTTATTGCTACTAACGACTCTGACACCTGGCCAACGGCTGACACGGAAAAAAGAAATCCCTAAGCTGCTTGTATTGATAGGGATTGTCGCGTTCTGTTTGGTGCTGACAAAAAGTCGCTCAGCATGCTGTGCAGTAGCCTTCAGTGTTTTAATTGCGGGGATTTTTCTAAAATCCTATCGACCGGTAGCCATCAAAGCGACCGTGGTGTTGGGGGGGATTGGATGTGTTGTATTCGCATTGGGGGTGCTGACCCACCGACTTGACACTAAGATTTTGACAGAAGCGGTTAAGAGTTTGAGTTTCCGTATGGAGTATTGGGAAAGTTCGAGAGCCATGGCCACGGATAATTTCTGGATTGGAGTGGGCCCAGGGAATTTTCGGGATCACTATACGCTGTACAAGGAAGTAGCTGCTTCGGAGTCAATTGCGGACCCACACAATTGGCCCCTGGAGATTCTCACTAATTTTGGAATCCTAACACTGCTTTTAATTTGCGGAGTGTTTGCAACGGCTTATCATCGGTTTACAGTGTTAGCACGCCAAGCGGGTGGAGGTGGGGTAAACGATCGCCAGTTCGCGAGTCGGTTTCCGGATTTGTCAGCAAATCAGATTTACCTAGCCGGTGCAGCAGGTTGCTTACTTGGCCTGTTGATTGACCAGTTGAGTTATGCATTAATTCCGCTATCGGTGTTTTATGTCGCCTTGCCTATTTTTCTGATTGTTATTTTCTTGTTGCAAGACTGGGTAGATCGTGGCGCATTAAATCGATCGCACCTTTTAGTGGCCTTCATTTGCTGGTTGCTTAATTTGATGGTAGCCGGGGGGATTTCGTATCCGGGTGTCGCATTTAGCGGTTGGTTATTATTGGGGTTAGCGATCAGTACTTGGCAGGTGCCGCTTAAGCCACAGGAGCAGGTGCTCATGCCCAAGTCACAGCGTTGGACGACGTTGGCGATCATGGTGTCTTTGCCGTTGCTAGCGTTCGTAACTTCGCACCGTCCCGTGACAGCCTCAGACTATCAGTTGATGAATGCTAGATTCTATTTGAATCAGAATCAAACGAATCAGGCAACAAAGCACCTCCAACAGTCGATCAAAGATGATCCGTATGGAATAGATGCTTATATTCTTTACGCCAATGTCTTGTTCATGAAGTTAGGTCCGTCTGCGGACGAAGAGCTTTTGAGAGAATATCAAACATTGGTTTCACAGACCTTGATGTTGAATTCAAAATCCCAGATGAATTTTGAACTTTTCTCGCAACAGGCTCTATTGCTTTATCAGTATCATCAGTTGCCTGATGCATTAGATCGAGCATTGGACTATGCCACGCGTGAATCAGAGTTATACCCCGGGAATGCGTATATTTGGGCTAGATTGGCAGTCTGTCAATATTATGGGGGTCATTTAGATGAAATGGAGGTATCCATCGAGCGAGCATTCAGGCTGGATGCAGAAAATCCACACTCAGAGTTCAAATTGAGTAATCGGCGACTGTCAGAGGCGGATTTCGCGGGGTGGAAAGGCCGTCGTATTTATTTTGAAAAAATGGATGAATCAGCAGAACAATGCCTGCATCATCTCCGTAAACAAAGAAAACAACAGTAACTCCGAAAATACTGCATTACCCCGTGAAATCCGATTCAGTCGGTTTTCACGGGGTTTTTAAGTGAATGTGGTAGACTTAGTGTTAACAGGTGATGACAGGAAATCGCTTGATTTACAGCTATTATTTACAGGTTCTTTCATGCGTCTAATTACCATTTTAGTACTCGCAGTCATTGCTGGTAGCACTGCTGGAATGTTACACAGCCAATGGAATTTATCCGGTATTCGTGAGCAGTTGCGACCAATTAATCCGGGCAGTGTTTCGCAATTCGTGGGGAAATTTGAAACAGCTAAAAGTGCACCGATTGATGGTCCGATTGCGGTCGTCGTCGGATCAACGGAATATGATTTCGGCACGATGGAGCGACGGGGAGTTCGTACTCACACGTTTGTGATTCGCAACGATGGGACAAAGCCCCTCACACTTAAAAAAGGTGAAACCACTTGTAAGTGTACGTTGAGTTCGCTTGCTTCCGACGAAATTGAGCCGGGTGATTCGGTTGAGGTGCGTTTGGAATGGACGGCTCGGGAAGTTGGGCCGTCTTTACGTTTTGCCCAAACAGCCGACATTATTACGAATGATCCAAACAACCGAACGATTCAACTGGTGGTGAAAGGGCAGATCGTTCAGTCCGTAATGCCCCGGCCTGATGTTCTTACGATGAATGGCTTGTCCTCAGGCGAGGGAATTACTGTCAAAGGTAAGATTTTTGCGTACAAAGAGGTTGAGGAGCCCCTGCAAATTGTAGAGGTTGCATTTCTTGAAGATACGCCTGAGGAGCTGATCGAAATTACATTTGTGGAATTGACCGAGGAAGAAGTGAAGGAAGAATTACGGGCTTACAGCGGATTGGAAATGACGGTCAAGTTGGCTGCAGGATTACCTCCGGGCTCCTTTAGCTTTCCTGTAAGGCTTACGACGAATCTCCCTGATGCTCCGAAGGTAGATGTCTTTCTCAACGGATCTGTTGCGACAGATATTACTATTTTTGGGAAAGGCTATCGAGCTTCCCGTGAGTCCGGTAGTCAGCACATTGGTGTTTTAGATTTGGCGCCAGTTTCTTCAGAGCAAGGATTTGAAACCAGTATTAATCTGGTAGTAAAAGGTGCCTATCGGGAAAAGGTTGAGTTTGCCGTGAAAGAAGTCGAGCCGGCTTCGCATCTGGAGTTGAGTTTGGGCGAGCCGGAGTCTATTGGTAATGGAAAGACCTTCCATCACAGGCTCACGATTAAAATCCAGCCAGGCGCTAAACAGATAAGTCGCCGTGGAGGAAATTTAGGCATGCCAGCTCTAATTGTCTTGAGCAGCACTCACCCATTCGTAAAAGAAGTTTCACTGGAAGTATTGATGTCGGTTACTAAGTAGAAGCAGAATTACGGCTTATGTCAGAAAAGATTCAATATCTTCAGTTTGCGTTGTTGCTGAGTGTGATTTGTATTGGTTGCATCGTGCTAAGCGGTTGTGGTGACGACATTCTCACTCCTCCCAAGTCCGCGGACTCAATGTCATCAGTTCAGGGGAATTCGGACCCTCAGGTTCATCAAGACGCTTCCAGGCAGGATAGTAACGCTCCAGCAAGAGAGCCTTCAGCGTTGTATGCCGGCTGGGATAACCCACAGGATATTCTAGTTTTTACGGGCCGGCAATTTGGCTATGTTGAGCCCTGTGGTTGTACCGGACTAGAACGCCAAAAGGGAGGACTTGCGCGTCGGGACTCTTTTATTCGAGGCTTACAGGAACAGCAGGGCTGGAATGTGGTTTCGGTTGACACTGGAAATCAAGTTCGACGGTTTGGACGCCAGCCAGAACTAAAATTCAACCTGACATCAGAACTGTTGAAGAAAATGGGATATCAGGCTGTAGGACTTGGACCGGAGGATTTGAAATTGCCAGCTGGTGAATTGTTCGCTGTGGCAGCTGTTGACGACAACAATGAGTCGATGTTTGTCAGTTCTAATGTAGCGATTCTTGATCGGGAGTTCACTCGCAGGTTCCAGTTCATAGGAACGGATCATCACAAGATCGCTGTTGTTAGTGTTATTCAGGACGATTGGCTCAAATCTTTGTTTAGTGATGACCTGATTGTTGAAGATGTCGAAGAAGCATTAAAGATTGTGGCAGCGGATGAAATGTTTCGCCAGGCGTCGCTGAAGATCCTTGTGGTTCACGGGACATTTGACTACGTACGTAATTTGGCAAAGGCTCATACCGAATATGACTTACTGGTTTGTGCTGGAGCTCCGGGCGAACCCGCCTATGAATTAGAAGAGGTGAAGGGGGGCAGTACCAAAGTCCTCAAAGTCGGCGAAAAGAGTATGTATGCCTCCGTTGTTGGAGTTTTCGATCATGGTAACGCGAAGCCCGGATTGAAATACCAACGCGTACCTTTAGATGCCAGTTATTCGGATTCGACGGAGGTTCTCGCAATATTCAAGCAATATCAGGAAGCATTGCAACGAGCTGGGTTTGAGGGGCTAGGAATTCAATCAGAGGATCACCCGTCCGGTTATCGTTTTGTTGGCAGCAAAGCTTGTGCAGAATGTCACCAGGACGAATTCGAGGTTTGGGAGAATTCTCCGCATGCCCATGCAACGCAATCACTTATTGCTCCCCACGGTCGGGCGGAGATTCCTCGTCAATTTGATCCTGAATGTTTAAGTTGCCATAGCACAGGCTGGCGGCCGCAAAAGTATGTCCCGTACGAATCCGGCTTTATGAGTCTGACGGAGACGTTGAAATTGCAGGGAAACGGTTGTGAGAACTGTCACGGTCCTGGGAGCGAGCATGTGCGACGTGAACAGGAGCCAAGCAGTACTTACGATTCATTGAATGAATTACGGAGCTTTGTCCACAGGAGTCTCGAAGATGCGAAGACATCTTGTTTTGAGTGTCATGACCTCGACAACAGTCCGGACTTTCATCAAAACGGTGCTTTTGAAGAGTATTGGAATAAAATTAAGCACTAAGCTTCGTTTTGCAATGCAGTCACAACTTCATCCGTCAAATTGAAGTTGGCAGACACATTTTGAACGTCATCATGATCATCTAAAGCTTCCATGAGCTTTAATACTTGTTTTGCTTGTGCAACATCCAGATCGATCGTATTGTTGGGGATTCGAGTAACCTGCTTTGATGTAACCGCAATTTCAGCTGCTGCCAATGCTTCCGCAACGGCAGTGTACATTTCCGGTTCACAAGTGATTTCATAGTGGTCACCTTGAAGGAGGAAGTCATCCGCCCCTGCTTCGAGAGCAGTTTCCATAATGGATTCTTCATCCGAGCTGTCTGCAGGAAGAAGAAAGAGTCCCTTGCGCTCAAATAACCACGCCACACAGTTGGTCGCTCCCATGTTTCCACCATGAATTTCAAACATTTTTCGAAGTTCCGGAGCGGTACGATTCCGATTGTCGGTCATAATCTCGCACATAATAGCCACACCATGCGCACCGTAACCTTCGTAGATGATTTCTTCAACGTTACCACCGTCTAACTCTCCCGTTCCTTTTTTAATAGCACGAGCGATATTGTCTTTTGGCATGGAGACATCTTTCGCATCCTGAATTGCCTGGCGAAGACGGATATTTGTAGCCGGATCTCCTCCACCCATTTTGGCAGCAATGATAATTGCTTTAGAGAGTTTGCTCCACAATTTACCGCGTTTGTTGTCAATCGCAGCTTTCTTGTGTTTAATGCCTGCCCAATGGGAATGTCCTGCCATGTTGAATTCCATTTCTATGTGGATTAGGAGGGAGTCAAGGAATTACTTTTTGTAACGATGGGTACCATCATTATGAGAAATAGCTGCTGGGGTATCAATCACTCAGATTTTCGAGCTTCGTGCGGAGGAGATCGATTTGTTTCCTATCTTTTTCGGCATCCAGCAATTCTAATGCTCTTTGCCACATCTGCTCAGCTTCCTTTGGATTGCCTAACTGGAGATGCGTGTCTCCTAAATGGTCACAGATAACACCATCAGAGTTGTTAAGCTCTCGGGCTGCTTCGAGCTCAGCTTGGGCCTTTTCGTATTTTTTCAATCGATAGTAAACCCAACCAAGGCTATCCCGATAAGCTGCGTTTTCAGGCGCTGCTTTGACAGCTTTCAATGTCATCTGTTGAGCTCTCAATAAGTGTTCATTGCGTTCTGCCCAAAGGTACCCGAGATCATTAAGCGCCCCCACATCTTCCGGATTTGTATCTAGAACTTGCTCAAGCCATTCGACTGCTTCGTCTTCTCGATCTAACCGTTGGCACAGAATAGACAGGGTCAATTTAGCATCCCGGGCGATATTTGCTACGTTTGGATCAGACTGCATCTCATCGAGTTTAGTTAAGAGTTGAGCGTACTCCTGTTGTGCCTGTTCCCATTGCCCCGTGTGGTACAGAACCCAGGGGTATCTGCTGAGTAGGCGAGGGTTGTTGTTTGCTTGGTCAGCAGCCAGTTTCGCGGAGTTGATTGCCTTTTGGTTTTGTTCGGTGAGTAAATAGGCACTAGAGAGCAGAAAATGGATGGCTGGTTTATTCCTTAGATATTCGTTTTGAAGAGCACTTTCCAAAACGGCGATGGCTTCCTTCAGTTCATCGTTGATCAATAATTGGATTCCCCAGTGCTCATAGAACGCCCCGCTTTGCCGGGGAGCCTCGGTAATCGCCAGTTCAAAAAACTTTCGAGCCTGTTGCCAATCCTTGACTTGTGAGAATAGTAGGGCCGTCGCTGCGGCAGTATGGCTTGTGAACGTTTTTAAGCTGGGGTTTGTGTTTTGAGGTGTTTTGTCATTGGCTGAATAGTCATGCACGACTTGGGCCAAATGCTCCAGTTGTTTTTTGTTCGAAGTAATTCTGGAGATACGTTGTTGCTGTAGCGAAGCAAGTGAACGACTACGGGAGTACACCGTACCCAGAACCCAAGCTAACTCCATCGCGGCCGTATCGGTGATCGTTATCTCTTCGGAGTGTTCGGGAAGTAAGGCATCCACCGCATGCTGATAACCACGAAGTACGGGCTGAATCGGCAAGAACTTACGTAACTGCTGAATAGCCAGTTCCAGATCTCCAGTGGTTAAGGCGATCTCGGCTAATGCATACCCTAAGTATGGGTTCGAGGCTTGAGTTTGCTGAATAGCCTGTAGTTGCTCCCGACTGATCAGGTTTGCTCCTTCTCTATGTTGAACTTGGTTGATACTGATCAGTAGGCCGTAGGGATCGGCCTTAGCCTGTAGTGATTTGGAGTCAAAGTACTTTTGGAGAGTTGTGCGGGCTTCCTGCGGTTTAGATTCTGCCAGAAATAGCTGAGCAAGACGAAGGGCGTGGATTTCGGGGTTGGGTGAGACTTGTTGTGCCTGTTCGATGGCTGCCCGCGCTTTATCAAATTGCTTTGTAGCTTGATAGGCTTCGTTCATCGCCAGAAAGACAGCCCCAGTCGACCCTTTGAGTTGCGTGATATGTAATTGAGTTAGGCCCGCTTCTTCAGGATTTTCTAAGGCCGCATTCGCATTATCGAATGCGGCTGATGCAAGATCATTTTTTTGGGCTAATAACGCGGTACGACCCAATTCTGCAGAGATAAGGGCTTTAGGCAATTGCAGCGAAGAATCGTCTTCGCGTTCGAGGATCGTTTGGAAGGCTTGAAGTGCGCGGTCGTATTTACCATTGCGGGTTAAAACAACAGCCATCTGCATCAGTTTTTGACTGTCTAACGCATTGTTCTCGATAGCTAAAGCAGCGTATCTAGCCGCCTCCTCGGTTCGCTTGAGTCCCATCGCCAGCGGGATGAGCTGATTAGAAATTGAGACGACTGAACGATCGTACCTCCAGGCACGTTGATATAGTTGCAGAGCGTCGCCAAATTGTCGGCGTTGTTGTTCCAAACGAGCCTGACCAAAGAGAGTGGCCGCATGTAGTTTATCGGCCTGAGCCTCCGACAGGCGACTCTGCTCAAGAAGTGTAGCTGGGATTTCGGGTATCGTAAAATCACTAACATCGTCACTGATAGCTGACAATGCTAATGACAAAACAGCGGAAAGCGCAAATAGAATTCGCAACAAATATTCACCTTATGCTCTAACTGGATTTAATATCAAAGCCCGAGTATTACTGTTTGTATTCTAGCAAAAGGTGGGATGCGGTCGAACGCCGTTTTAGCGAGGCTTCTTAGGACGTCCGGATTTTTTCTTAGGTGTGGCCTTCTTTTTCTTGGGAGCCGCTTTTTTCTTTGCCGGAGCTACCTTCTTTTTCTTGGGAGCAGCTTTCTTCTTTGCTGGAGCCGCCTTCTTTTTCTTGGGAGCCGCCTTCTTCTTCTTGGAAGCAGCTTTCTTCGTGGTTATTTTTCGGGCAACTTTTTTAGAATTGCCGGTTTCTTCTTTTTCCGCGGCGGCCGATTTCTTGGAAGGTTTTACAGGTAGATTATCAGTGCAGCCCTTATTGATTTTGAGCAGGATTTCATGTGTCTTTTTCCCGTAGGGGTCTTCTGCAAGTTGTGCGCCAAGTATATGGAGCAGCGAGCCAAACTCAACACCTTTATTCTTGGCAATCGTACGTTCAAGTCCGGCGACTTTGCCGGATTGCCTTCCTTTGGGAGTTACGATGCTGAGGATTTCCAAGGCATCCAGTGCACCGTCACTAAGTGGAATGGCGTGTCCACCAAGGCCATTTTGGACGGTATAGTTGACTACGAAATTTGGAATCTCATCGTAGTAACCTTTAATCGTGGCAGTTGCTTTGCTCAGTCCTTCTTTT
>Ga0209404_10000570_pt1 | contig 28573 bp, 47 predicted proteins | sample TroAtlMetagenome_2_FD_187447 | JGI IMG/M metagenome (GOLD analysis project Ga0209404, IMG submission 187447) | Marine eukaryotic phytoplankton communities from Atlantic Ocean - Tropical Atlantic ANT8 Metagenome (SPAdes) (version 2) | ecosystem: Environmental > Aquatic > Marine > Oceanic...
TAATTATATCTACCCTGTTCGGCCAATAGATATAATCCTTGTCTGAATCCTTTGCAAGATTCTCAAGAAGGGGTCTTACGAAATTGTCTAGTTTATTGATTACTTCTGTTGCAGTAGTAGTCTTCTCGACAATCTTTGTATCTACGGTTGCAAGTTCCTCTGCATCCATAGCTGTAAAACCGAAATCGTTGTATTCTATACTCATACCTTTATTTAGTAAATCTTTCTATGTCTTTTAAAGATTCTTTATCACTTTGCACTTCTTGGTAGTTTGCGAATGCCTGAATAGTTACTTCGGGTATTTCTATTTCGGGATAACTAGTAATCAACATGAACACTAGACCCGATACACTTTGCCATGAAAGACTAGGTAAATCTTGGTGATTCAAGAGTCCTAGATTGAGTGTAGTGCATTTATATTTCCTATCGGAGTTGTACGTTAGGTTATTACTTAAATGGTTTAGAGAGGACTTCTGAGAGGCATACATATGTCCCTTAGAAATGTTTGGTTGACTTGCACGACTAGAAAAATTTATGATTTGTTTTGTACTATCATTTTTCCATGCACGGTGAGTAATCTCTAGAATCTTTGTTTGGTCAAAATCTTGGTGTGCAAAATTAATCAACACGTCCACCTGTTCGAATCCCCACCACCTAGTGTCATTCATAAGTATGTCTTCTATTCTAGGTGTAGACACTTCAATGGTGTCCCCTTGATATGGTGTTGCTTCTAGTGTATCCTTTATGTTCTTTGCGAGACCACTACTTCCTGTTATTGCTACTTTCATAATATTCCTTAACTAATTCAAATGACGGTTTTCCAAATAGTGAACCGTCTACACTACACTTGTTACATGGGGACATACTTCTATCTCCTCTCATAAGTTTCTTTCTAATCTTTGTCATAGGTTTACTAAACCAAACGTCATGTAGGGATTGTTGCAGTAAGTTTCCAACAACGTGTTCTCTTCCCCAGTCGTTTGAGCAGAATAAAACATCACCATTCCAATCAACAAACATTTTATAAAAAGGATAATGACACGGTTTACCTTGTAACGATTTAATATCCGTTTCTTCAACTCCGACCCAATCAATGACTCCACTCCTGTTATTTAAAATCAATCCATGTTTCTCAAAATCACCCCAGTGCATTCGATACTTATAATCGTCTGGCCTTATGTGTGCTTTTTCCATTAGAGTGTCGAAGTGTTCCATTTGTTCAACACCGTCATATAGATTTATGTAGAGTAAATCTAAACCACTCCTATAAAGTCTAGTGATATATTCTTCTGTTAACTTATCTCCGTTAGTGTTACACTCGATTGTTGCTTGTGGTAATTCAAATCTAAATGCCTTTATGATTTCGGGGAAGTGTGGGTTGAGTAAGTTCTCTCCAAATCCACTAAAAGATATTTTACCAGTGTAACCATTACACCCTAACTCTTCTGCAATTATACTTGCACCTTTAATTGTCATGTGTAAATTTCTGTTAGGAAATACTTCGGGGTCATGTCTTGGACAAAAGACACACGTCCTGTTGCATAATTCTGTAGTGTTAACTTCGACTGTAAGAATTGAATCAAGTGGTCTTAAATCTAACTGTTTCTTTTCCCAATGTTTCTTTTCCTGTTCTTTTCTATGTTCTAGGAAGTCGTATTGGTCAACTGCAACTGTTGGAATGTTACGAGACATGGTCAACTCTTATGTGTCTCTCTTCTTCTTCGGTTTCTTTTACAAGAGTATAAGTTATTTCATCTCCTACACTATAGTGTTCAAGTAAGTCTTTAGGAATGCAAATGAATTGTGAGTCATCGTCAATATTTAATTGATTTGATTGTGGGTCGCCTTTGGGTTTGTATAGAAAACAATTTATCTGGCCGATTGAATCGTCATGAGTATGAGTTCCAATCAATAGTGAGGTTCCTTCTTCACGCAAGAAAACAAATTCACCATTATAGTGTGAACCTATTCTCATTGTATGGTCTAGGGGTAAATCAAAACGAAGAACAGAATCTTCTGTTCCACTAAATTCACTTTTATAATTAGTTGATACTTCGTTTAGGTTTAGAGGTCTAACTACGGATTTAAAAATACCCGCCGTCTCTCCTATCATCATCACCATCGACATTCTCCTCGTTTATAGATTCGAAGTCTTCACCTGCAGTCAACTCTTCTATGAGAGCATTTGCCTGTGATTCAAAACTATCAATCATTAGTGGTTTGGTTAATTTACTATCGACTTCGAAATTTAGATTACTTGCAGAATTTAGAATATCCTTTTTGGTCATTCCTTCTAAATCACTTCTGTTAGGAATAACAACTTCTTCGAATTCTTCTTCACCTTCTAAGTCTTCCTGTTCTGCAAACGACTTAATGTTTTCTCTTTCAATAAACACTCCGTCTGCAAGTTCTTCTCTAACTACGTTTGGTGCATTACCAGCTGTAATTACTGGTGCAGAAACATTTTGTGGTTTAGGTATTTCTGCATTTATTTCATTAACCTTTTCTTGAGGGTCGGGGTCGTCATATGCAGGTTTGTCATAACCAATATCAAGTGTAGGTTCTTCTAACTCTTCTTCGAACTTTTCCCACTCTTCTTCTTCGGTCATGTTATCTACTTCTTCAACTTCTGCAACTCTATCAACTTCATCTAAGAACGATTCAGTATCTTCACCTTTAATCAATCCACCTTTAACTTGTGGTGGCATGGAGTAGGTAGTTTCTGATTGAGGAATGTATTTGGACTCTTCGTACTCGTCAAATGCCTGTTTAGTATCATCAATCTTTTGTGCGAGTTCTTCGTCATCAGTTAAGTCTGAACCTTTAATCCCATTTGAACTCTCGTCCATTTCATCTACAGGATTCATCATTCTTGCAAGTTTGAATGCACCACTAGGTTTTCCAGTTGGTTTAGCAGTCTCTGTTGTTGGAGAACCGTTTGCATCAAAACCTTCGACAATAGAATCAACTTCTGCTTGTTCACTTGCACTTAGTGTATCTGCAACTTGTCCGTCCTTAAGACCAACAACTCCGTCTCCGTCTAAGTCGATATTGATACCATGTGATTTAAGAACTGCTTCCATTTGTGCGGCTCTGTTCATATGGTGGGTAAGATTATCTTCTGTTCTTTTTCTCAATAATCTTTCGTCTTCAATCTGAGTATCTTTTTCTGCGAGAACTCTTTCTCTTTCTGCTTGTTGTTCTATTAACAAGTTCTGTTGAGCACGTTCCATATCTTTTTGTGCAACTGTAACTGCAGTTTGATAATCAATAAGACCTTTATTGATTTCTTCACGAATAGAAATGGCCGCATCTAACTCTTCCATTTTAAGTAATCCTTTACTCAAAAGAATTGTCATAGAAGCAAGAGCTGCTTCTGCAGTTGCAGGTTTGAGACCAACTGTAAAGTCGGCTATCCTATTTTGTATTCTTTCTATTTCTGTAGGTTCGGGTGTAGATACTTCCTGCCCGAATGCAGTTGGTTGGTTGTCTGATTGTTCCATATTTAAATCCTCTCACTCAGCTGAGTGGTGTGCGACTATTTAAGTTATTTGACCTTTACTAAGAAAGACCCTGTTGTCTATGTATAGTCTCGAACCACTAATATATTTATTAAACGTTAATCTCCGAGAATGCATTTACAGCAATCTCTTTAGTGATATTTTTGAACGGCCACTTACCGTCTTTTACTAGGTCAATTAGTTCTGCTTCCTTAACTGGAATACCTTCTAACATACCTATCCACATATTCTCCCTCTTAACTACAGGGATTTGTTCTGTAACGAAATACTTGAACAACTTGAACTCGAACCTTAGAGAAGTTTCTGCAAGGTCTGTTGCAGGTGCATCGTTCTCACCATAAGGTGTTTTACCTTCGGGTAGTGTTGAGTTAATGTTCTTATCAAATGCCCATTGAAGAACTGGTTTGATTGCACCGTTTCTTTCATTGAATACTTGTAATCCTTGAACTGCAAGTTCGGGTGATTCTTCTGCAACGATATTTGCTTGACACAATATTTCGTATACGTCTGCATCATTCATTAGTTCCTTTCTTTCGGTAACTAATTCCATTAATGGTTTATTTGGAGCTCCTTTAGGTCGCCCTCTTCCTTTTTTCTTTTCAGTCATAATGTAAAGTCCTCTACATGATTTAATAACTCATTTAACCTATGTACTCTTAGGTAATCAAATACTTTACCTTTTACAGGTACAGTGTTCTCATACTCATCTAAGATTTTGTCCTCTATATTTTGAGGAATAAACTCTAGGTCAATAAGAGTTTGATTTCTTAAATAATTACGATAGTATTTATCGTCCTTTTCAATGGTCATTCTGAGATAGGAATCTTTGATACCTTTTCTCAATGGGGTTTGTCTTATACCCTCTACAAAACAATCATCATTAGATAATATGTTTGGAATACCGTCTGACTTGTCCCCAGTTAATATATGTTCTTTTAAAAACAAATCGGGGTTCTCACAAGTTATTAATTTATTTAGGTTCGGAGACCATTGTTTTACATAATCATATTTATGCAGTTGTTGAAAGTCTTTATCTCCACTGACAATCATGACTTTCTCTCTTGCGTGTTTAACAAGGATTGCAATTATGTCGTCTGCCTCACATTGTTCAACGTACATATATCTGTACGGAAAGTTATCTCTGATTTCTTCTTTTACTTTATTGAGTGTTTCAAATAACATTTTCCAATCTAGGTCTGATGCATCTCTTGTCTTCTTTCTGTTTGCTTTGTATAATGGATAAAAGTCTTTTCTCCATGTATGTGCAGAATCTGTACAAAGAACTATCTCACCATAATCGGGTGCATATTTCTTTTGGTAATTTCTAACTGAATTGAGAATCATGTGTCGTAACATATCTTCCGATACTTCACCACCATTCATCTTTAATTGTGCCATGAGACCTGCAATTATGGTCTGCGTAAAATCTATTAGTATCATTTAATCACTTTTATCAATAATGTATTCTTTGTAGGTAAATCGTTTCCGTCCTTTAGTTTACTTCTTGGAATCTCGTCCATAAAGTTAGATGCAATAATATTACCACCCTTTACTAGTCTATCAAGTAACTTCAAATCTGTCAAGGTCTTTTCTGAACATTCATCATATCCAGTAATGCGAGAACCTCTTGCAGATAAATGTCCTTCGAACTTTGTTAGTTTTTTACTTGAAGTGTTATAAGTGAATAACATTCTTGCACGAGGAATCTCTACAGGGTCTATTGATTTGTAATGTTCCCACTCAGGAAGAAAAGATAATTTCTTTACTATCTGAGCTGGTGTTTTGATTCTAGGTTTACGAACTGGTTTGTATTCTTCACAATACTTTTCTATGTCTTCCTCTATTCCTTCTAGGAACTTGATTGCATATTTCTTTTGTGTTTTATTAAGGTGTGAGTATCCTTCTTCCAGTTGTTCACACTTCTCTTCATTCTTTAGTTCAAATTGTATTTCAGATGTCCAACCTTTCATGTAATTAACAACACGACTACTGTAACCTAATTGACGAAGCATTTTATACATTGAGAAAGGATTCTTCTTTCCTTCCATTACCTTATCAATCTCAAGTTCAACGGGGTCTAATGCATCTAAAGCCTTAAACTTCATTCGGTCTTGTATCGATACTTTTTGGGTACTCTTTTTATTCATAACAAACATTATATATAAAAATCTAGCTCATTGTCAAGAAGTTTCTATAACTTCGTCCGATTTATTTGTTAACATAAACTTTCTTTGAGCGTTTATCATGACATTTGCACGTCCCATTAAATCACGATTCACTAGGAATGGAATTGCGATACGTTGGTCAAGTGAAACCTCTACGTCTTTATAAGTAGTGTTCAAAAATTCTACGTCAATCAAAACAACTGGTCTTGTCTCTGCAGGTTTCTTAAGTGTAACTTTTCTATGTAAAGGTTTAGTATGTTTCTTTCCATTGTAAGTCCATGAGACCGTCTTACCCTTTACTGCAACGTCTTCTGCGTGAAGTGAACATACTGTAGTCGAGTTACCTGTATCTAACTTACCAGTCATTTCTTGTCCGTCAACTGTAAACGTTTCTAACACTCCACATTGTTTAGGTTCCTTTCTCCATATCTCTCTATCGAAATAAAGTTTAAGAACCATTTTAGTAATGTCCTCTTCGATTGCTTCTGAGATTGCTTTACTTCCTGCACTATGGTTAACCTCTAGAATGTATGGTGGTTGTTTAACACGATTCTTTGCAGGAATATAATCAACACCAACCCATTGTCCATTAACACCTTTTGCGGCCTTTAGACACTCTTCCTTTTCCAGTTCAGTCATTTCAATCAACTCAACTGTTGCACCTTGAGATGCATTACTTCTAAAGTCGTCTGTAATCTTATTACGTTTCATTGCACCAACGATTTCACGATTAACGATTACACACCTTACGTCATAATCGGATTCAATATATTCCTGTAATAGAATATCAGTGTAAGGGTCAATCTTATAAATCAAAGAAACCTGCGACTGCAAACTTCTTTCGGTTTCAATTAGAATCACACCAACACCTTTTGAACCACTAAGTGTTTTAAGTACCATTGGAAATTTATTATCTAACGACTCATGAGCGGCGTCAACTGCTTCGGGTTCGTCATTCGGAATCAATACTGTACGAGGTTGGTTCATTCCGATTTCCTGTAGACGGAGATAAGTTCGGAACTTGTCGCAACACACTTCAATACACTCCCTAGTGTTATTGCATGGAATCCCGTACCGTTCAATCTGAGAAATCAAATCCATGTACGAATCTTTCTTAGTAACGTCTCCACGAATAAACACTATAGTGTCTTCGTCCATTTCAAAACCTTTCTCGTCTCCTTCGTTATGAATCGTAACAACCTGTTTGTCTTCGTCAAACAAAATGAATGCACCATTGATTCTACAGTTGTAAGTTTCGATACCTAACTTCTCTGCTTTCTGCGTGAGTTTAAAAGAGGTTCCTGTTTTAGAAATTTTCTTTGGACGCTCAGCAAGTACGACCAGTCTGTACGGGTCTTCTCGTTTTGCAACGTCTTTTGCTTCTGTAATTATTTCGTTAAAGGATTTCATTCTACTATTTATGTTTTTCGTGTAATTTGACGAAATGTTCTGCATCAACTAATACAAGTGGTTTACTTCTATTACGTTTGATAACTACTAAAGGTTCATATCCTTTGCAGTTGGATTCTGCTTGTTCGTATGCTTTCCATACGTTAACTGCCTCTTGATTCTTACATTCGATAGAGTAGGGGAACTGTTCTCTCGATTCACGACCCATAATAATATCCTCACCTTGAGAACCCATAGGTCTTGATTCTAAATCTTCTTCATTTAAATTGAGTCCTTCGATAAGGACTTTGGTAAACCATTGTTGTAGTTTTCTTCCTTTTGCTTTTGCACTGGAAGTTTTCACTTAATCTCTCTCCATTGTTTATACTTATTTGAAAGGTCTGCTTCTTTTGTTTCTGTTACTGAATCTCCTGCACCTTTAATTGCATGGTCAATACTTTCACTTCCAAATGTTATTTTCGCATTACCTTCTTCGTCAACCTCTGTTGGATTAAGCCATGGATTATTATCTTCATGAAAAAATCTAAATGTCATTCTTGGTTCCCACAATTCACTTGGACTTTCAGAAATGTCAACGGGAAAATCAAGGGACTCACCACAACCACATTTAACTTCGACCTTTTCATTATCAAAACAAATTTTATAACCAGTCCCATCGTCTACGTCTTTTAAATCGATTGAACACTCGTCAACATATTTCTTGTGGTTAGTATCAATTAATAAAGTGTATCTGTCATTAACATTAATTTGATAATCACTTGGAGTTGGTTCGTCTGCTTCCCAAATATATTCAAACCCTGCACAACCTTTATTGGTTCTTACTCCAAAACGAATTCTTGGAATTCCACAATTTGAAATATATGTATCAGCCCTAGGCGTTATAGTTAACATTGACTTCCTCTAATTTTTTAAATCTGAATAAGTGTTCGGGTATATCTATGTCTTGGTCTTCGGGAACATACAACCAATTTATTTCTGAACGATTACAAGTGTCGATTGCATCTTCGATAGTCTCGACCAATCCTTCTCCACCTAAATTAAATGAAGTGTTGAATATCATTGGTACACCCGTACGTTCGTAAAACCCTTTAATTAAATTATAATAATTTTTATTCTGTTCTTCTGTTACAGTTTGTATTCTACAAGTTCCGTCTGCATGAACAAGTGTAGGAACTTTCTCATATGCAATATCCTTTGCCTGTATCGCAAAACTCATCCAAGGCGATTCTTCGAGTTGCAACATATGAAAATATTCATGTGCGTGTTCCTTCATTACACTACCTGCAAAAGGTCTGTAGTGTTCTCTCTTCTTCACATTATTTACTATTTGTTTTGCTTCTTTATCTCTTGGGTCAAATAATATCGAACGATTTCCTAATGCTCTCGGCCCCCATTCTCCTTTACCTTGAAAGATTGCAACGATTTGTGGATTATCTTCTTCTAATAATCTATCCAAACATTCTTCTTGGTCTCTTATTAATCTAGTTATTATCATGATTCACTCCATACACTAGGTTTACAATATTCTCTATCCCCAGTTGTTTCACCCATTCCGTCTACCATTTCTTGATACATTTCAAGTGCAGCCCCAGCCGCAGTTCCACCGTCATGAGGAATTGGGTCAACGAATATTTGATAATCGGGAAATGCCTGTAGATACTTATAATTGTTCGTGCAGTTTAAACTGAACCCACCACTTAATATAATATTCTTACAGTCGGGTTTATATTCGATTGCCTTTTCAATTAATCTTTTAGTATACACATAAGAATCTAATTCTAATTGATGTGCATAATTAAATTTATTATAATGATTGTGTTCCTTTTTACCGTAACTTGCCATACCCATGACCTTACCAGCGGCTCGACCTTCTGCATCGGTTCCTAGTGCCTGACTGACATTCGAGAAGTTCATACCCATACTTGGATACGACACGAACTCATAATCTACGTCTTCGAGATTTACATGGTCTACAGATTCCGTGTGTAGAAAACCGTGCAACTCATTTGGGAATACATCAGATATGTCATGTACGAATCTTTGATTAGATAACTTTTGATACAGGGGTTGAATATCTGTACGGTTTGTTTTAGTTCCATAATATATTGATTCGATTTCTTGGTGAGTCGGATACATATCCCATTGTGAACGACACCCACCACCGTCCATGACAATGATTAATGCATTATCCATTGGTGCGAGATTTAAACCACACCATGCATGATGTAAATGGTGTTTGATATTGTAAAGAAATTCACCACGAGGTTTACCAAACTGTTCGGTAATAATATCGTCCATAATAATAGAATCACATTGATTCGGTGCATGAGTAAATTCCAGTTCGAATTGTTCTGCGAGTTCTTCTATTCTTTCTCTTGAATGTTGACGTTTAGTAAATTCCTTTGCAAACTCACGAGTCGCAAGACGGTCTTCTCTCAGTTCTTTGGGTACTGTATAATTATAGTCTCTACGGTCAAAGGAAGTGAACACTACCTCGTCTATAGAATCGGTGTCTATCTTTTGTTCGATACTTTGGAGTAGGGTCTTTTCATCAGACTTAGGAGCCCAATATTTTTTACGTCTACAACGTTCTTCTTCAAACACGTCTACTAATACACCGTCCTTGACGACTGCAATAGAAGTGTCATGAGAAATATTAATACCGAGAATGGTATTCTTCAAAGGTCTATCCATAATATAATCCTAATAATATTATTCTGTTTCTTTTAATTTATAATGTTCGATTAATTTCGAAGAAGATACTAAATTTGCATCCAACAGTTCTTCACACAAATGTTTACGTCCGTGTTTATAACCACTTCTCCATACGAAATAAACCAATGCAACAATATATCCTATATGTATAAGAATTAATGTATCACTCATTTTCGTTTGACTCTCCACCAGTCGATTATTGTTTCCCAAGGCCTATAGTGTCTGCATACTTCAAAGATTGCATAATAAACAAGTATTCCAAAACCATAAACAAAAAAAGTACTGACCACCCAAAAAGGGAAGGTTAAAACGTTCTGTATAAATTCTAACATACTCTTATTTAGACACTAAAAAAATATTTTAATAAACCCGTTAATAAAATAAGAAACCCTACTCCATTTAATAATATCAATGCACGGTCATTCCATAGTAGACTCACAACCATCCAACCACATATTCCAATAAAAGAAAATGCAAGGTCAAAAATAGATAGTTCGGGTATACCACTTGCACGAACCGACATACCTAACACTAGACATACACTTGCGAACCATTTAATATACCATGCAAGTTTCTCGTTACGTTTATTTCGAACACTCTCACCCATTAAATATAAACCTCATTGATATAAAAGAAAATAATAATATACCCAATGCATATAATAATGCACCAATAAACATATAAATCATATCGTCCATTTATTCGGAATCCTCTATTCCAAAGTCTCGTTTAACATCTTCAATGTCTTCAGTTACCAATAAATAAAAACCCCAAAATAACATACCCATATAAAACAACAATTCCATTATTTTCCTATATCCTTAATATTACTTTTATTAATGACTTGATATGCACCTTTATTATATGCAGGTGCAATGGTATAATTCTTACTGATGTCTAACTTATACGAATTATCCTCTACAACGCAATTAGCCGTCTTCTCAGACACTTTACACACATACGAGGGGTAACGTTCCCTATGTGCATTCATCTCGTCTATACGACTCTTTATGTGCGACTCAACCCGAAGAGACTCCGTACGACACTTACGGGGTGCAGATTTACGCCATGCACTAGTCTTTCTCTTCTTGCCACTGTAAGAATGAGTCATAGAACCATAAAACATACCCATTAAGACATTCTCTCAGTAGTCTCATTATGTATAGGGTCAATATAGTGTATATCGTCCGTAGACCCACCTTTCTCGTCTAACCATATCGCAAACATAATTATAAGAATCCAAATAATCATATGAAATGGAATAAAGAAATCACTAGAAGAAGACCAAGGCTTCTCATTTAATATTTTTCGAATTATACTCATTTTTTACCTCAAAAATTTTTTTCAATCAATTCCAAGAAACCCTTTAAAGTATTTGAGGTGGGGGTCTATGTCCATTCTCAGAACGCATAGGAGTCCCACAATACTGTTTTTGCGTGTCCCTTAGAGGGGTGGGGAGCCTATCTCAGTCTCCCCTGCTGATTGTCCGTATCAGAACGCTAGAGTCTTAATGTTTTTATCAGAAAACTTGAGAGATTCTAGGAACCTCTGCAATTCACGGTCTTATACTCTAGTCAATACCGATGAATACCTCTATTATAACATTAATGCAAAGGGCGGTCAACCCCATTTATGCGAATAAAGTGTAATTGGTAGTTGCCATTAATGTCTGGCCCACCTCTACGCTTTACACTAGCACACATCATGTTCCAGCAAATGTCTATATTATCCTTAACCATAGCCAACTGCATTTCCTTACTGTTCAGAGGCACATGAACTATGTCTCCCTTGAACTCGGCTGACAGGTGGCTGATAACTAGACCGTTAATCATAGGTAGAGGGCTGGACTCCCCTGAAATTTTAAATAAACTTCCCATTCTTTTATTATATCAAAAAAACATAGTCATTGTCAAGCCCATTATAGACCCTCTGAAACCCCTATGGCCACTGCGTTTCAGAGGTGCTTGACAATGGCCACGGAATATGTTATAATGGAAGGTTAGGCGTGTGATTCTCGGGCTTGACAATGGCTCTCAGATATGTTATAATGGGGGGTTGGCTCGCAGAAATCCTAGTGTTCAGGCCTAAAAAAACCCCAGTCAAGGCGGAGAGCGACTCCTTTTTACTTACCTTACTGGGGATTACTGTGGGTTCTCGGCCCGTCCCGTAACCGTTACCTTATTTAATTCATTAGATTCACCACTAGAGGACTCAACATCAGGGACAATCCGACAAGGAAATCCCAGTCAATCGAACCACATTTCTTTTTAAATATATCTCCCATACACATATAGTACCAAAAAATCGCACCCATTGTCAAGCATATTATATCATATACGCAGGGATTTGTCAGACCCACCTTCGAGACACTAGGTGTTCACTACGCATATACACGGGCGCACTCTCCGTCCTATCCATGAAATCTCAAAATATTTTCGGAAAATTAGGGCTTGACTCCCGACTAAAACTCGTGTTTGTATCCCCGAACAACACCACTAAAACCCCTTTTTATCCACTCATTCCCATAACGGATAAATTATATTATTTTGTGTGTAATAGTGTGAGGAAGTGTGTAATTATATTCAAAGACCTACGCAGTCCTCTGAAATTATATTAAAGTAACGTAGAATCAGTTACTTGCGTTCCCATAGAGTACCTTTTCTCCAGTTCTCTCTGTCAAACTTGTGGTTTCCTTTGCATTTATTAGAGTCATCTATGATTTCGTCTGACACCTTTGTTTCCCATATAGAAGGTATGAGTCCGTGTATAATAAGGATAAACGCCATTCTCCATGCGTGTAGAAGGTGGGTTAGGTATCCCATTTGTATTTCTTTGAGGTGTCTGAACATACATCTATTTAGTTCTTATTGTCTATTTTAATGTCGTATTTTTCCCCTGTAGAACTACCCTTTACACTATAGTCATTCATGTTCCTATATGCACGTTTAGTCTCTACTCCACCTCTCTTTACCTTTATAATACCATGGCCGTACATATCATTTGGGTCTGCTTTCTTCTTCTCCATACGTCTTTTGAAGTCCTCTGATATGTGTACAGGTCTCTTTATATGCATGAATCGTTGTGGGTTATCTAAAGGTGTTTCATGTTCCCAGTATATGTCCATCGCCATAGATATGCGTGGCGTGGTGTGTATATTGGTTTTGACCTCGTGTGGGTAGTGCATTCCCGCTATGTGTAGTGTACCTCGCTCGTTGCGTTGTGGTATACCATTCCAATGCGTATAACTTGGGTCTATTCCGTCTAGGTATATGGAACAAGCGACTAATGGGTTGTGTTGTGCGGCGGGCGTAGTAGTGTCTTCGTCAGCGTGGGTGTGTAACGGTAGGTTTTGTTGTTGGTGGAGTAGGTTTCCCCATGCTTGCACCCATAAATCTGTCATCCAGTTCTCGGCTGTAGGTGTGAATATAGGCAGTTCGAAGAGTCTATCGGGGATATTAAGAGGTCTAATATCGGGGTGGGTCAATAGATTATATACTTCGAATTTATTGGTGATTCCCGAATAACCCATATCATAAGAGCCAGGCACATCTAATATCTTATGCTCGTCTCGGCGTAGTATGTGTGCAATGTGCAAACATTCCTCATGAGTAAGGAACTCAGGAAATTCTACCTTTTTGTATGGGTCTAGATGAACCATAGTCGAGCATATAAGTCCGACTTGATTGGGTCGTCTCCCGATAGGAATATAAACCTTACTTGTTTACTTACGTCTCTCCATTCGTGTCCCCATGAAAACAATGGAGCGTCCATGTCTTCTTGTACAGGTGGATACCAATCTTGTGGGAAGTATGGTCTGACTTTCTCTTCGAATTGTGCGTTGAGGTCGTCATTCTTCTCTTGATTGTTTATATAATAAGGTGTAAATTGTGCGAGTTTGGTGGGTAGTACGACTCCTGTAAATTTGTCTTCTATGTACTTCCATACTCCACCTTTGTTTGCATAGTCTTCAACGTCTTGAGTTGTGTAACCAACACTTAGTGATTCAACGTCTTTTCCATTGAATCCTATGTACCATTCTCCCATATATTCAGTTTGTCCATCGTCTTCCCACCATTTCATTGGTAGTTCAAGGAATGGTAGTTGTTTGTCCTGAATTATTTTCATGGTCTCTAAGTCCATTCCATGACCCTCAGGCATTTCCATTACTTTACCAGCGCCTGGCGTATGGTTTAATATGGTGGATTGACATAGGTCAAGAGGCATGAGTCTTGGATTCCATATCACATTCTTATCGTATTCCTTTGATAATAAAGGGTGGTCAAAGAGTTGTAGGATATTCCACTCCTCGTCTATAAGTGCAGGACTTCTTTCTTCTATGGGTAAGACCGTAATCATATCCAATAAGTCTGCACCGTCTCCTGATGTGAAACAATAGAACTTAGGTTCATTGTCTATTTGGATAAGTGGGAGCCTGTATTTAAGTAGTCTAACTACTGATTCATTAATTTCTTCGGAAGAGATTCCTTCCTTTTGATGCATGATAATATTTGTTGCCATTATATAAATCCTATAAAATAATAATAATAATATTTAGTTCTTAAAAACTATACCCCTATTATACAAGGGGTATGAGTTTTCCTCAAGTGGTTTTAGACAATAAGTCTAATTACTTTATTAATCCTTCCACTCTTCATTAATGTATGTGTTTTGTCTGCGAATATTCTTAAATATGAGGCAGACAATGATGCTAGTTTATGCATTTTTATCTCCTATAATGTATGGTAACTATCCGTGATTTGACATTCGACACATGGTCTACTCGTTCTTGACACATAATTGTTACAATAGTATTTAGACAAGAAACAATGGTGGAGCTGATAGGAATCGAACCTACGACCTACTGGATGCAAACCAGTCGCTCTCCCTACTGAGCTACAGCCCCAAATTGTCTTTACTTCTTAGTCTTAGTACCTTTTTTCGCACTCGCAATTTTTCTTTTTGTGCGAGATTTGTAGACTCTCTTTTTTGACTCGTCTACATTAGGTGTGGATTTATCGTCTGCGACATATCGACCTTTCTCGTCTCTTGCACGAACAGTTTCAAATCCCAACCAGTCAGTCATTTTAGTAAACCAACCCATTAGAATGTTCTCCCAAAGTTATACGTTAGTGATGCAAAGATTGAGTCTGCAGTTTGACCTTCGAACACGTCTTGTCCTATAGTTACACCAAAGTCCCAGTTATCCGTTGCACCGAATGATTTCCCGACTCTTAATTGAGTAAAGTCTTCTGTACCTTCTAGGTCATGAAGTCCATGTATCAATTCTAAGTCGAAGGCGTTACCGACTAACCAACCAAACTCATATGAGATTTGTGCATAGTTGTCGTTTGTTTCTATATCTTGGTAACCTTCAACAGTGAAACCACCTATAGAAAGTATTGCATAGACCTCTTCAAAAGATTCAATTACTGCATCGTAAGTGTATCTAACGTATCCAACGTCTAATGCAACATTATCAGATATTTGCAAGTCATAACCTGCGTAATAATCTAATTCTGTATCAGTATCTACATCACCAGCAAAGTCAACAGTTGCACCATAGAATCCTGCATAGAATCCTAAGTCTGATACGACTTCTCCTTGTAAGTGAACACTTGGTTTACCTTGTGTTTGAGATACTCCTCTCCAAACGTAATCTGAATTATAACTCACATTACCATTGAATGACCCTGCGAATGCAGGTATCGAAAGAACTGATACAATCAGTCCTAATAATATATTTTTCATAATATACTCCTTCTTATTGCTTTAAGCAACCTTTTCACGTCTGACTAACTCATTCATTATCTTCTGTTTGAGTTTACCTTTACCTTTCTTGGTTACCTCTCTTCCTAGATTATCGGTTTCATAACACGACTCTAGTTCTTTCTTCAAAGTCTCTAAACTTTGACATTTCATGTAATGATGTTCGATTGTTACCCTTTTGGTTCCTCTCTCTACTCTCTTTACTGATTCTTTTAATTTAATTGGCATATCTACCTTCCTTGACCACGATAAGCCTTGTGGTCTTTCTTTTTTGATTTATTCATCGTACTCATTGCGATTTTAGTCGTTCTTCCTCTACCACCTGTACCGATTGAACTTGATTTCTTTCCACTACCATTCATTACTGAACGGTGTTTTAATTTACTACTACTTCTTGCCATATCTCCTCTAGGTAAATAACTGAATCACTTCTACTACTAGAATGAATGCAGTTAGGGTTGTTAAAATCTTTAATATTGTTATTTGTTTTCTCATTATATTCCTTTAATAGTTATTTTGTTTGTGGGGTGTGAATCAGAAGTGTCATACTCTGTCATACTCTCCTGTTGATTTTCTTCTTCATTTATGGGGGCAAACCATATTGAAAGTACATATCTCTCACCAGTAAGTACTGGTTCAACTCCATGCCACCTATGTGTTGAGTTGTTAAAAGCAATCATTGACCCTTCAAAAGGTCTTATAATATGTCCATCTACGGTTAAGTTGCCACCAGTAAAATTATCATTTAAATTAAAAATTACAGTTCCTGTATCATTTGAGTCAGCCTCGTCTTTATGGAATGCCATGAAACCTTCTGTTGGATACCTCATGATTTGCATATAGGAAACCTGTTGAAAGTCATCGCCCCAAGGCACCAAGTCATCTATGTAATCCATAATTTTAGGTAAATCAGGGTTATTACCAATAATAGTGTAATGTTCTACTCCTTCAATGTCTGTATATTTTACTCTATCCGATTCATAGTCATTTAAAGGTACGACATGACCACCGTGTTCTTCGTCCATAGACTTGAGTTCAGTAAATGCGGCCTTATTAAACATATCAATGATTGCATTACAATAGTTTTTATCAAGTGCGGCGTGTCCGATTATTAACATTGAGTCGTTTAATCTCATCTCCATGCCCTCATTGGGTGTAAGAAGTTTACTTGGGTGTATCTCCATGAATCACCCGAATAATTATGGTAGTCATCTATCCATGCACCATGAATTCTATTGCCTGGAAATATGACACACCGATTGTATTTTGCAGGGACTACTCTTTTCAATTCAAATCTATCTAACACTGGATACAGTACGTTCAAGTGTTCGTCATTGGATAACCATGTTCCGTCATATATTGCAGTCCCACCGTCCTCTTCTTTATCCATGTATATAATCATGTTGAGTGTAGATTCGTTATCGGGTGTTGCGAGTTCTGAATCTGTATGTGGGTAATGTTGTATCGTGTTATCAAATACACTTAGTGTTTGGAAACAGTTAAACTCATATATCCTATCCCAGTTATATGCTCCTGTGTGCCAGTATTTTCTGCATAGATTTAACACTCTTTCCATTTCGTTTTCATATATGCGTGAAGGGTGTGCTATTTTATCTGTAATCCTACAGTCATTGTAGTCAATACCATTCCTAGTGTTTCGTTCTGTATTATATTTCCACATAGGATAATCTCTGTTCCTAACCCACTCATAAAGTTCATCAGGGTTTTCATAGAAATTGTCTATGGTCAACACTTCACCGTCATATTCTGCTTGGAAGTTTGAACTGAATTTAAACAGTTCGTCTAGTACAAACGTTTTACCTGCCATGTTCTATATTCTCCTCAATCATTTCGTAAGGCATATTGTATCCTGTTGTATTATTATCAAGGATTTGTGCGTGTTTAAGGTTAAAGGATATTGCAATTCTTTCGTAATCTTCTAGAGTTTCTTGTGCAGGTTCTACTGAATGTTGTATGTAAGAAGGCCAGAATAGAAACTCACCCTCTTGTGGGTGATAATAAAATGAAGAATCACAACCCTCAACACCGTCAAATGATATGTTTGGGTATCCTTCTCTTTGCATTTCTCTATCGACTGAAAGATGATTTGCGATTGCACTCATATTTGGATTGTAGAACTTTATTGGTTGGTTTGATTTCTCAGTCTTGACATAATAAGTTCCACTGATATGTGAGTTAACATGATTGTGTGTTGCGTGTTGGTGTGGGCCGTTATAGATACTTACCCATGCAAATAAGTGTATTGCATCTCTTTCCAAATGACTAACAGGTATATTGAACACTCCATTACAAAATGCCATATATGAATCTTTGATTTGGTCTGAAAACTCATAGAACCAGTCCTGTTCGTGCATTTTGATTCTTACCTCTTCGTCAAAATAGGTAGTGTACTCAGTCATTACGTTTCCGTCTTCTACTTTACCGACTAGGTCTCTACAACTTTGTGCAACTTCTTCTACATCTAAATCAAGATTACCTCTTAGAAAAGGTGTTGAAAACATAGGCATGATTGAGCCTGGTGCTGGTTTGTATCGTGTTGTAGTTGCACCCTCAGGCAGTTCACCTGTTTGTATGAATTTTTCTTGTTCTTCTTTTCCGAAGATTTTCTCTTCGTGTTGAATTTGCGAGTCGTTCTTTTCTCGTCTTGGTGGTATTTCCATCACTGGTGGTTTCATAATAAAATCTCTCTTCTTATTTAATATTCAAATCAACATTCCCGTTCGATTCGTTAAACTTTTTGACTAACCATTTAAAATTGTTTACTAGGTATGTAGGGTAGTCGTCAGCAACACTTCCAAATGCACTATTCTCATCACAATGGTCTAACCACATTCGAGAAGTGTATCCTGCGAAGCGTTCTGATAAGACATCTCTGAATGCGATGTCTCTCATTATTTTTGTACTTCTGCGACTATTCCCTTCTGTCCGTCTGACATGGTAACGTCTCTATACACTACAATAACTTCTCCAAGTTGTTTAATGTATCTTTTAATTTCTTGGTTGTTTCTAATCATAACTTTGTAATCACCAACAGTGGTTGCAACAAATACAACTTCACCGTTGTTCATATCCTTCATATCATCAAGGAATCTATCAAGGTATGTATAACCTTCTGGCCATTCGGGATTCTCTTTATCTTCCCATGCACAAGTCTTAGGTCTTTTTTCAGTTCCGTCTTCTTGTGTAACCTTTTTACATGGATTGGCGATTCTCGCTTCAGATACCACATACCATTTGGGTGCAGTAAGGTCTAGGGGACGAGGAAGTGTAGGTTGAATAATTTCAATCTCTACTGGTTTACTTATTATCTCTACCTTCTTTTGTGGTAGTAACGAACAACTACTAGTTATTATCGTTGCTAGACTCAAGATTGCTAATGTCTTTAGTGTCATTTTCTATCCCCTCAATTACTTCAACCGTTCCTGCGTTAAATCTATTCTCCATTAATCCTGGCTTGACGGTTGCAAGTCTTTCAAAATTGTGTTTTGATAGGATTGATAGATACTTTTCTTTGTCTGCCTCGATTTCTGCGTTCTTTCGAGTCATGTTTTGTAGTGCTTGTGTTTGTTTCTCAAAGTTTTCTCTGATTGCATTTATAGTCGCCTTTTGTTCTTCGACTGCACCTTCTAACTGAGCATTATTTGCCATTAGTGTTTGGTTTTGTGTGTAAAGATAATATGAACCCAGTCCGAGTACAAGTATTATCCCTATAAAAAATTGTTGCATATTATAACTCCACGATTCTGTAGTCAAGTCCGTTTGAGTTTCTTAACTCTACTAACTTCTTATCTGAATCTCTAAATTTAAGATGTTTTTCTTTTTGTATGAGAATCTTTTTGGAGACGTACTCGTCCTTAAACACATTTCCTGTTAGGTCTTGTGTTCTGAAAACAGTAATTGCGTATTGGGGTGCGAACCAATATTTGATTGCATTCCAAAGTTTTTTGAGACGTTCTTTAATCATAATATTTCCTCTTACAAATAGACACCCCGAAGGGTGTCTATTATTTAGTCAACTAAAAAACTTATCTTAGCTGTCATAAGTGAATAGTGAACCACCATTTACAGCCGCTTGACCTGCTGCCAAGATAGCTGCTGAAGGAGCTCCTATTCTATAGAATGTTCCTCTTGGAGTTACATTCGTGTATATAACATGACCTTGAGATTGTAACTTACCAATAGTTCTTGCTGGTGAAGTTAAATCGAAACGATTTCTCAATGTAGTCCATGCTACGTTTTTACCTTTTGAAAGTAGGTTTAACACTTTTTGCGTTTTGGATAAAGCCATTATATTTTCTCCTAATATAAGCGATGGTACTTTCCCAAGTCCACCTTCTGTATTCAACTTAATTGTTGAATTCTGTTTAAGAAACTACAGAAAATCCGTTTCTTAGTTTCTTAAGTTCTTTTATAGTCTCGGCGGCACTAGTGTGGATAATTCCTGTTCCACCATTTGCCTCCCAAGCTTCTATGTTCTTTGGTCTGTCGTCTATAAGGACTGAACCCTCGTACGCAAACATACCCTTTTGACTACCAGTTATTGTACAAGTAACAACAACAGTAGGACTAACGTGTTCTCTTATCCATTCGTTTTTATCGAAGACTACTAACTCTCTGTTAATCAAACCAGCGGCAGTTAGTATTTCCCAAGGCAGTTTAGTGTGTCTTACATAAGCAAGTAAGTCCCACATATCTTCCATTGGTGGTAAGTGTCTGAATAGTCTTTTGTTAGTTAATTCTTCTTTCCTCGCATCATAGTCGTTTCTTCCGACTTCGTTGTTAGGAAATGGGTCTCCCGTGAGTGTTTCGACCCCAGTGTTGAAGTCTGCTAAGACTCCGTCCATATCAATAAAAATTCTTTTCACATTCATAGTATATTTTTTCCCATTACTTGTATATTATAACAGGAATCGGGTGCCATTGTCAAGCTTTTTAAGCGAGAAATTTACGTCCGTTTTTCTTATATTCGTTGTATTCACGGTCTAGAAATGACTTATTATGTCCTGTATTAATGTATTCTGCAAGGGTTGGGTATTCTTGTTCCCCATGTTCACGTCTTTCGTGGCAATTTTCAGACCACATATGAGTACAGAATTCTTCAAAGGTCATTCTATATACAATTTCATTTTCCATGCATTCATTATACACCATACTATATGGTGTTGTAAAGGTGTTTTTTAGATAAATTTGTCTCTTCCAGCCCAAAACATATTGTAGATTTTAGACTCTAATTTGTATGCTTCTCTTTCCCAAGGCTGACGTGAGTATGGTGTTTTTCCATGATATTTTCTCTTAAATCTATGTAATTTGGGTGATAATTCACCTTTTATGAACTGTTTTGCGTGTACCAATTCATGTGCGAGGGACAACATCATTTCGTCATGTGTGAATTTCTCCCCCTTTTCGTTAAATCTATTCAATTCTATATCCACATCTTTTTTACTACCTGAACAAGTGGCATAATGGTAGTCTTTCAGTTCAGGTTTATGAGACACTATGTGTAATGAAATGTCTATATTACGTCTTAATCTTGGGTGGAAATAATATATTACATCTTCGATATAGTTATAAATGTCCTTTTTTCGTGCAATCTGACCCGAAATGTCGATGGTTATCATGTAATATTTCATCCGAGATTAAGAAAGTTTTGTAATATTTCGTCCCCAAAGTCTGTTGCCATTGATTCAGGGTGTAATTGAAGTGATTCGATTGGTAGTGTATCATGTCTAACTGCCATTACCAACCCCTCTGACCATGCAGTTGCAATTAAAGGTGTATCTTTTAGTGATTCTTCATTGACTGCATCATTATGGTATCTTCCAATTTTAATTGGTGAAGGAACACCTTCAAACAATCCTTTTTCATCATGAGTACATTCTCTTTCAATACCCCTTTCCGATTCAATATTCATATCAATCTTTGCACCAAAAAAGGCTGCAACACATTGGTGTCCTAAACAGACTCCCGATATTGGAATTTCTTGGTGAAATGCTTGAACAAAATCCTGCAGTCTTTGACCATGTCCATTGTAATCTCCATTTCCAGGCGTTAGAAATAGGTGTGTGGGTTTAAGTGTTTTTGCTCTGATAATTGAAAACTCATCAGGTCTCGATGTTAATACTGTTGCACCTAATCTTTGGAATTGATTCGCTAAGTTATTAGTGAATGAATCATAATTATCTAACAGTAATACTTTTTTATTCTGTTTCAACCTCATCTAAAAGTTCCACTTCATCTTCTGTAATTTCTGCACCACAAAAAGGGCAGTTCTCAATATCATATTGATGTGAATCCATCTCATGATGAACTTCACATTCAGATTTACATTCACTACAATGTATTCTAAAAATCTTTATCAAGTTCTTTCTCCCCTATAATTTCTTCAAATGCGTTATCAAATGATTTCTTTTTACCATTGATTGCAATGAAAGGACATTCATGTGGTTCAATTTCTACCTTTTTAAAGTCTTGACCTTGAACGTATATTCTAACGTCATTTTCCATTATATCTAGTGTTTTCAACAAGTGTGTGATTCTCATATCTTCTATACCCTGTTCTTTTACAGGTAGTAAATATGCGTGAACTTGTCTCATAGTTTTACTGCGAGTAGTACAAAGATTCCAAGCATGATTATGTTTGCAAAAAACATTAGACCACCAAGAATTGTATGATACCAAATCCAACGGGTTTTGTATGCGTTTTCTATTGTTAAATCATCGGGGTCAGGTGTTGCAATTTCATGTTGTTTTAGATTGATTGAATCTACAACTTTATTTGCAATCCTCTCTTCATCTTTTCTTAATGCAATCTTTTGTTCGAGTTCTTTCTCTTCTCTAGAGACCCATAATATTTGCCACCACTTCTTCATACCGACCTATACCCCTCACTCCATGATTGTAGTTCAGTGAATCCACCGACATACTCATCGTGTGCAGTTATTTGTGGAAAGGTTCTTGCAGTTGGAAACTTCTCAAAGAGCTCTTCTCTTGTGAAGTCTACATCTAACTGAAAGTATTCATAGTCATATCCTTGTTGTTCACATAGTGCTTTCGCCCTATCGCAAAATGGACATTGTGGTTTACCCCATATCTTAATCATAATTTGAATCCTTTAAATGAGTCATCACTTACATCTTGTTTAATACCACCGATAACGTATGACTCAATTTCCGTCTCTTGTGGTGCATTCTGTAATCCTTTACTGTTGAACCAATGTGTAGTCCAAGGCAATGGATTATTAGTAGAACTTCTATCGTATATAGGGTTTAAACCTATCGCTCTTAATCGTTTGTTTGCAATAAATTCAACATAGTGTCCAAGTAGGTGTGTTGATAAACCAATCATTGAACCATGTTGGAATAGGAACTCTGCCCAATCCTTTTCTTGTTTAACTGCATCTTCATACATTTGATACACTTCTTTTTCTGAATCTTTCATGACCTTTAACATTACTTTATCATTTTCATGGTTCTGATAACACTTCAATATGTGTTGTGTAATTGCAAGGTGTTGTGCCTCGTCTCTTGCGATTAGAGATATGATTTTCGCACTCCCTTCCATTTGTTTTGCTTCTCCAAATGCAAATGAACACGCAAAAGAAACAAAGAATCTAATACCTTCTAATATATTAACTGATATAAGTGCAAGGTAAAGTGCCTTATATAAATCGTAATCGTCAATTTTATGACCCATTAATTTACGTCTTCCTATATCAATAAACTCATCATATTTTTGTGTAACTGACTCTGCACGAGCAATAATGGCCTTTTCTTCCAGTATAGTGTCAAAGACATCACTAGGGTCGCTATAAACATTCTTTATAATATGAGTGTAACTTCGTGAATGAATGGTTTCCATAAAGTCCCATGTGATAACACATGATTCTAATTCAGGGATTGTTACGAATGGTAAGAATGCGATTGCAGGAGCACGTCCTTGAACACTATCCAGTAGTGTTTGGTATCTTAAATTAGAAGTAAAGATATGTTTTTGGGATTCACTTAATTGTTGATAATCACTTCTATCTTTCTGCAGGGATACCTCTTCGGGTCTCCAAAAGAATCCTAATTGTCTTTGAGTTAGTTTGTCAAATATAGGATACTTGAACTCGTCAAATCTTTGTGTGTTTAGTTCTTCTCCAAAGAATATCTTTTCTTTTGTAAAATCAACTTTCTTTTTATTAAATACCGTCATCTTTTTTCTTCTCTCTTTCCGTTAATGCCAACTCTTCTTGTCTATAATTGTTTATAAAGTCTTCGGGGTTAAACCATTCATGGTCTCCTCTACTCCATTGATTCCAAAATTCCATTGCACTTGCAAATTCATTCGATTGTTCATCTGCAGGGTGGTATCTACTTTTTCTACCGTCATACAAGAAAACATTATGAGGTCTATTTTCAGCAGATGAGTATCCCTCTAAACTATTTTGATTAGTTCTGAATTTATCTAAAAAATTTATTTCACCACCATTGTTAATGAAGTGTAAAAACATATGATAAGAGTAATCTCCTAAAAATGTATCTCTCCAATGAACTGCATTTGGGCCTTGATAAAGTAACACATCACCAACTTCTAGTGATACTGGAACTCCTTTTCTTTCGTGGTGTGGGATATTCTGCATTTCTTCAAAGAATTTATCTTGACCATCACCTCGTGCAAGATTAACATAATTTTTATCTTTCTGTACCCAAATTTTCCAAGGCGTATTATCGTCTGACTTATATTTCAGACAAATAGTTGCACTGACTTCGCATGACGGTCTGTCGCTATGTGCTTTTAGATATGCACCTCTATCGTATTTTCTTGAGTATGAATAAGTCTCTACTAATTGCATATCTATTACTGATTGTAGATTATCCCTCAACCACCTATGTAATGCAACTGCAGGTGGGAAGGTATGACAACCTTGACTTTTATCTAGGGAATCTTTAGGTGAATCATGAATAATATCATGTTCTCTTTGAAAAATTGTATCATTCCATCTTTGATTATGTTCTATGGTCAACCAAGTGTCCATAGTCATATCAATGATTGCTTTAGGAATGAAGTTTCTTAAAATAACATAACCCTGAGTCTGAAACTCTCTTGTTATTTCATTTGTCCAACCAGTAATCTTTTTTTTGTCTTCGGGGTTTTCCGCCAGTTGGATTTTTACGTTTTTATCTTCATATCGCACAGGCATCGCAGTCTTCCTCACTATCGGGACTATCCAACATAGGTGGGATATAATCATTCATTGCAGAATTTTCATCCTTTACTACGTCTTCAACTTTCCCGTCCATTGTATTTTGATAATATGATGTCTTCCAACCATACTTAAAGGTTTTTAACATATCTCCTGCAAGTATTGATACAGGAACTTCTCCATTAGGATAATTTTCAGGATTATAACTCCAATTACCACTAATTGCTTGGTCAAAGAACTTTTGCATTACTGCAAGTGTCTTTATATATCCGTCATTATCTTCCATATCCCATAGTAGTGTATAGAAGTTTTTAAGGATACTATATTGTGGAACCACTTGTTTAAGTGTTCCTTTCTTACTTTTCTTGACTGATAGGTAGTCTCTAGGTGGTTCAACACCATTTGTTGCATTAGAAACGACGCTAGAGCTCTCTGACGGCATTTGTGCAGTCAATGTTGAGTGTCTTAGACCATTCTCTTTAATCCTTGTTCTTAAACCTTCCCAATCACATTTTAAATCATTTGGTGTAATGTCGTCCACGTCTTTCTTGTAATGGTCAATGGGTAACTTACCTTTTGCATATTTTGTTCTATGAAAGTAATCACAAGGGCCCTTTTCTTCTGCAATATCAGCAGATGCACATAGAAGTTCATACTGGAACTTTTCTGTAAGTTCATGAACCAATCTATGTGCTTCAGGGTCTGCATAACTGACCTTGTTCTTCGCAAGGAAGTGTGCAAGACCAATATATCCAATACCTAGCGACCTTCGTGCTTTGGTCGAGCGTTTTGCAGCCTCTACAGGATACTCTTGAAAATCTATAAGTTCTTCAAGTCCTCTAACTGCGAGGTCGCATAGGTTGGATAATTCTTCTAATTTAATTGTACCAACATTGACTGCAGATAGAATGCAAAGTGCAATTTCTCCCTCTCCGTCAATGTGTGTAAGTGGGTCTGTTGGTAGTGTAATCTCTTGACATAGGTTACTCATATTCACTTTATCCGTGAACGAACTATGTGTATTACAATGGTCTATATTCATGATATAGATTCTACCAGTCTCTGCACGTTCTTTTAACATATCTGTAAATAGTTCTCGTGCTTTTACCTTTGTCTTAGGAACACTTGTTGCACGTTCATATTTCTCGTACATTTCGTCAAATTCTTTTGTTCCGAATGCATCATATAATCCAGGCACGTTATGTGGACTGAATAGTGTTATGTCTTCGTTGTTTAAGAACCTTTGATAAAACAGTTGTGAGATTTGAATAGAGTAATCTAACTTCCTAACTCTATTGTCTTCCGTGCCTTTATTATTTTTGAGGACAAGTATATCTTCGATTTCTTGGTGCCAGATTGGGAAATGGACTGTTGCACTTCCACCTCTGACTCCGTTTTGGGTGCAACTTCTAACCGTTGCCTCAAATTTTTTAAGGAACGGAATAACTCCCGTGTGTTGGACTTCGCCTCCTCGTATTTTTGAACCAAGACCTCGTATTCTTCCTGCGTTAATTCCAATTCCAGCTCTTTGTGCGACATATCTTCCGATTGCCATGTCGCTCGTAAAGATTGAATCGAGGGAATCGTCTGAGTCAACGAGAACGCATGAGGCGAACTGTCGTAAGGGTGTCCGAACACCTGCCATGATGGGTGTAGGGATATTAATTTTATAAGTGGATATTGCATCGTAGTACCTTTTGACATAATCTAGTCTCCTATCTTCATCGTACTTGTGAAATAGAGTCATTGCAATTAACATATACATGAACTGAGGTGTTTCAAACACTTCTCCATTACTTCTATCTTGGACAAGATATTTGTCTACAATTTGTTGTAGTCCTGCGTAGGTAAATGTTATGTCTCTACTATGTTTAATGTATTTGTCGCATTGTGCAATCTCTTCTTCGGTGTACATTTCAAGAATTGCAGGGTCATAAACTTTCTTATCAATGTTTCTTTTGATTATGTCTAACAATGGTGGATATATTTCTGAGTCTTTCCACTTAGTGTTAAACACTTGTTTCTGAATACCATACAATAATAGTCTGGCGGCGACAAATTGGTAATTGGGGTTTTCTAGTGTAATTAAATCACTTGCAGATTTTACTAGAATTTTTTGAATATCTTTTGTTGTGATTCCATCATAAAATTGAAGACCACTATTCATTTCGACTAATGACTCAGATACACCTGCAATCTTTTTACACGCCTTATGAACCATTTTATGAATCTTATCCAAGTCAATATTTACTTTTGAACCGTCTGACTTAACTACTAACATTGGTGAGTTCATACTTTTTTATACTCCATAAATTTCGCTTTTGCTGAGAGTCCTGAGAAAGAACACTCGTTAATTATACTTACTATTTCTTCTGCTGGTATTCCATTGGATACCATATCATTTATATCTTTTAAATCACTAACACGTTTGTCATTCCAAATGCAAACTTTCCAACCTTCATTGATAACGTTTTCAATCTTTTTCAAAATCTCAATGTTTCTTGGTTCGTTGTCGTATACTAGAATTGCATTCTCTTTAATAGATTCATCTAGTTTTGTGAAGTCGCTTCCTGCAACTGAAATTGCGTTAGGAAGAAAGAGACTATCAATCGGCCCTTCTGTTACATAGATAGTTTTTGTGATGTCTACTTTATGTAGGTTGTAAATAAGTGGTTCATCATCATGAAACTTCATTGTCATGTATCGCAAAGGACTATCGTTCATTGCACGTCCACTCAACCCAATCAATTCATTCTCCCTATTTAAAAATGGTATTATGATTCTTGGGTCTGTACCAAGAACTCTATCTCTATACTTCTTAGATAACATTGACAACTGTTGTGGAGCTGGACTGTACCAAAGTTCTGTATAGTGTTCTTCGGGTATGTTCCTCTGTTCTAGATACTCTCTTGCAATCTTAACTTCACTACATGGTTTCATAAGGAACTTAAGATTTTCAACAGTCATAATATCATTTGTATTTAGTTTTTCTTCTTTTGCTTGGAACTTGAATTTGTTAGAAGATGGCATCTTTTTTGCCTTTGGTTTGAGTCCTTTTTCAGTCAACCACTCTTTCATGTATTCTTTATGAATAACAGGAAAATGGTCTTTTAAAAAGTTTATTGATGAGGTAGATTTACCACAATTATGACACTTATAGACATAACTTTGTTCTATGACAAAGTGGTATCCTCGTGCTTTGTGTTGGTTTTTTTGTGAATCACCACAATAAGGACAGCGATGATTAAGGGTTGTATCCCCTTTCCATTTGGCCACGTCCAAGTGGGACACGACCATAGATAAGTATTTTTTCTCTAACCAAAGCATATCTCCTATTATACAGGAAATATGAGTTTTTTACAAGGGGTTTTATCCGTCTATAAGTGCTTGGATTTCTGCGATTGTAGCGTTGTTTGTAGTAACACTTGAATCGTATGCAACTTTCTGAGGGTCATCAGACGCCATAGAATCATATCCACTAGGTTTAACAGGTTTACCGTCTCCTGTTTCAAACCAAGCTTTTCTTCCTGCTAAATCGTCCATGCCTGGAATAGTAGGTGTATCATATCCTTCGGGTGCAGCCATGTTTTTCTCCTAATTTTGAGGGTTTATAGGTTTATTTATAGAATCCATGTTCTTTAAACGAGTCTTTGGAACCTGTAAAACATACCTTTTTTCTGTTACATGAGGTCTAGTTTTCTCTTCTTCTCGATACACTTGACCAATAGAACTAATCAATAGTAACACTGCAAGTGGGTCAAACACGAAAATTAACATATAAATGACCCATC
>Ga0209404_10000571_pt1 | contig 28534 bp, 17 predicted proteins | sample TroAtlMetagenome_2_FD_187447 | JGI IMG/M metagenome (GOLD analysis project Ga0209404, IMG submission 187447) | Marine eukaryotic phytoplankton communities from Atlantic Ocean - Tropical Atlantic ANT8 Metagenome (SPAdes) (version 2) | ecosystem: Environmental > Aquatic > Marine > Oceanic...
CCATATGGAAGGACAATTTGCTTGGGATGAAGAAGAAGATAGTGAGCAACAGATAACAGAAAAAAAGATTATATTAAAAGAAGAACTTGCAAAAGCGAATAAGTTTTTAGAAGACACAAAGAGTAAATATTACGATGAGATCAAGTTGAGACCAAACGTTACTCAAGAGCAGAAAAAAGCTATGGACTTTTACAACATGTACAGTCAAGAACAAGAGCAAAAAGTATCACGTCACGAGAATTTTAAAAGTACAACAAACAATTTCTTTAAAGATTTCGAAGGTTTCGAATTTAAAGTAGGAGATAAAGCGTTTAAGTATAATGTAAATAATACTCATGATGTAGCCCAAAAACAATCCAATTTAGCTGATTTTGTAGGAAAGTTTCAAAATGAAAACGGTGAAATAAATGATTACAATGGCTATCATAAAGCTCTTTACACTGCTAGAAATGCAGATCGTATCGCACATCATTTTTACGAACAAGGTAAAGCTGATGCTGTAAAAGATATAACTAGTAAGTCTAACAATGTAAATACTTCTACTCAGCAACAAGCTCCTGGTGATATGTTCATTAATGGATATAAAGTTAGAGCAATTAGCGGAGATGATAGTTCAAGATTGAAAATAAAAACAAAAAAATAAAAAAAAACAAAAATTATCAATTATGGGATTTGTAGTTAATAACACAGGACCTGGAACCGGTGCGTTTCCAGCGTCTATTACTCCTATGCCACAGAAGATGACCATGCCTGACAATTATATTAATTTTCATGATGCAGGGTTTGCTCAGTGGACGCAACAATATCTACCTGAATTGTACGAACAAGAGGTGGAAAGATATGGAAACAGAACTTTATCTGGTTTCTTAAGAATGGTTGGGGCAGAAATGCCAATGACCTCAGATCAAGTAATCTGGTCTGAACAAAATAGATTACACATTGCTTATGATGGTTGTACTAGAGCCGGAAACGTTATTACGTTACCTGGTGGTGCAAACAACGCGGTTAGAATTAACCAAACAGTAGTAGTATCAAATGGAATCGTTACAGTTAAATGTATCGTATCTGCAGTAACTGCTACTCAAGTTACAGCTTTACCTTACACTGCGGCTAGTTTAAATGCTGTTGTTGGTTTAGGTGCTGCTGATTTAAAAATGTTTGTTTATGGTTCTGAATTTTCAAAAGGATCGTCTGGAATGAGACAATCTATTGAGCCAGTTCCTCAAACGTTTGCTAACAAACCAATTATCATTAAAGATTACTTTGAAGTATCTGGTTCTGATACAGCTCAAATTGGCTGGATTGAAATCGCTGCTGAAGATGGATCTGCGGGATATTTCTGGTATTTAAAATCTGAAGCTGAAACTAGATTAAGATTTGAAGATTATATGGAAATGGCGTTGGTTGAAGGTGAATTAGCTGCTGCAGGTTCTGCTGCTGTTGGTTTTCAAGATACACCAAATCCTCCATATTTCAACGCTGGTGGACCACCTCCTAACGTAGGTGAACTTGTGTATGATGCAAATGCTAATCCAGAAGGTACTCAAGGTATGTTCGCTGCTATTGAAGCAAGAGGAAATATCTGGAATGACTTTGCTGGTGCTGCTGCTCCTGGAGCTGGTGCTTTAGGTGACTTTGACACTATTCTTAAACAATTAGATAAGCAAGGAGCTATTGAAGAGAACATGTTATTCTTAAACAGAGCTACTGCTCTTGATTTCGATGATATGATCGCTGCTCAAGCTGGTGGAGGTTATGCTTCTACACAAGCTGCTTCTTACGGTTTATTTGACAATGAAAGTGAAATGGCACTTAACTTTGGATTCGCAGGTTTTAGAAGAGGTTCTTATGACTTCTATAAAACTGATTGGAAATATCTGAATGATGCTACCACTAGGGGATTAATTCGTGACATCGATGGTGTTATGGTTCCTGCTGGTACAACAACAGTATATGATCAAGTATTAGGATCTAATATTAGAAGACCTTTCTTACACGTAAGATATAGAGCTTCACAAGCTGATGATAGAAGATATAAGTCTTGGATCACTGGATCTGTTGGAGGAGCATATACATCTGATTTAGATGCTATGCAAGTTAACTTCTTAACAGAAAGATGTTTAGTAACACAAGCCGCAAATAACTTCGTATTATTCAAGTCTACTACGTGATTTTTATTAACCTTTTAAACAATAGAAATTATGGCAAGTTTGATTGAACTTAAATACGGGACAGGCGCACTAAGTCTTAATGTTGATGGAGTTTTTAGAGTAGAAGAAGACAGCAACAATGCTGTTTGCTATTACAATACTCCAGCAGCTTCAGGTGAAGTGTGGGCAGTTACCATAGACATGAGTGAAAATGTTACAGCAGATGATGCTGAAACGTTGGAGCTTTTGATAAAAAGAGCACAACAGGCTCCAGGGTCTAAAACTCTTTTTGAATTACCGTCTAACAAAGACGCGACAGTTGACTCAATGGCAGTTAGCAATTTAACTTATCCTTAAAAACTAGAAATTATGGCAAATCAATTTATAGTAAATCTATCTACTGAAGGTGGATTACCGATGAAAGCCGGTACTTTAGCTGGTTGGGACGAAACAGGTGCAACAGCAGATTCTAATGGAACTACTGCTGCTATTGATATAGTTTCTTCTACGGGATCAGGTTCAGGTGCTAAAGCTACTGTTGAAGTGACTGATCAAGGACTACCTGCAGAAGCATTCACTGTAACTATCACTGTAGGTGGTGATGGTTATGCAGCAGGTGATGAAGTATCATTGACTGGAGATGGTGTAATATACACTGGAGATCTAACTTTAACGTTAGACGCTGCAGCTCTTGTTACTCCAGATTCTGAAGCTCAAGCTTTAGTACCAGTTGATTACGCGTTATTTGTGCAATTAGCTGATTCTGCTGCTGGTGCGGTGGACATGAGACAGATACAACCAGAACATAACAGATATTGGAGACTTTCACTTAACGGTGGAACATCTGATAATGCAGAAGCAATTCTTTTAGCAGTTAATAGCGCTATGAGAAAAGCAATGCAAGCTCCTCATCGTAACCCAATATTGGGGTTACCTGAGGGTGTTACGTGTTATGACGTAGCGTTGATGTAAAAAACAATAAGATCCCTCTTCGGAGGGGTCTTTTTTAATTATTATATTTTATTAAATTATGACAGAATTTGAATACAAAGATAGACATTACTATCTTACCAATAACGTTGAACCTTTAACATTTAAACTAGGTTCACGACATACAAGTAGACATCCATTAATGTGGTTTGACGACAATAAAGGACACCAAAGAGAATTGCGATATGCAACTAATCAAAAAAGTTGTTTTGTTGATGAACAGTCTGGTCCAGTGACATTAGATCATATTATATTTGAAAACGGAACTTTATATGTTCCAAAAAACAAAAGGAATCTACAAGAATTACTTTCATTATATCACCCTCACAAAGGTAGGTTATATGAAGAGTATGATTCAATTGTTGAAGCAACAGATCAATTAGATTTAATCAAATTAGAAATTGATGCTTTAAACATTGCGAATACTATGGAAGTAGACAAAGGTGAAGCGATTCTTAGAGTAGAACAAGGTTCTAGAGTTTCCACTTTATCTTCTAAAGAAATAAAAAGAGATCTACTTATTTTTGCTAAAAATAATCCCGCGTTGTTTATTGAACTATGTGAGGATGAAAACGTAGAACTAAGAAATTTTGCAATAAAAGCTACTGAAGCTAATATTATAAAATTATCTCCTGATCAAAGAATTTTTAGTTGGGGCAGTAATGGGCGTAAGCTTATGACAGTTCCTTTTGAGGAAAATCCTTATTCAGCTATGGCTGCTTGGTTAAAGACAGACGAAGGTGTTGAGGTTTATAAATCAATAGATAAAAAACTAAAATAACAAGTGATTATAATTAAGGCGGCGAAGTTGCCGCCTTTTTTTTTAAAAATACTATAAATGGCTGTAAACGTAAACACTGTATATCAAACTGTTTTATTTATTTTAAATAAAGAACAGAGAGGTTATATGACTCCTGCTGAATTCAACAGCGTGGCAAGACAAGTACAATTAGAAATATTCGAAAAATATTTTGAAGATTTAAACCAATATCTACGTAGCCCACGATTAAGTACAGAGTTAGCTGATAGAGTAAAAGTTGTAGAAGAAAGAATTTCTGAATTTGAAACCACTGCTCCTTTACAAGCCGGTTATTTATTACCCACTGATTTACATAGGTTTGGCACTATGCAATATCAACCATTAGGTGGAAGAGTAATTGAATGTGAAGAATCAACTCAACATCAATACTATTTAGCTCAAAGATCTAAATTAACACAACCTACCTCAAAACATCCTATCTTTACTAGACGTGGTAATACTTTACAAGTCTATCCTACTCTCCCTGAATCAGAACTACAATGTTATTATGTAAGAAAACCTAAAGATCCTATCTGGGCTTTTACTATTGGTTCTCAAGGGCAGTATGTTTGGGAAGATCCAGACGCTCCTTCAGGAGGAACTGTTTATCCTACTCCTCCAGGTACTTCAGTAAACTTTGAAATATCTGATCAAGACCAAACTGAATTAGTTATTGAAATATTAATGTATGCTGGAATAATCATTAGAGATCCAAGTATTGTACAAGCAGCTGCTAGTCAAATGCAGCGAGAGGAAGTAACAGAAAAAAAATAATAACATATGGCAACTTATCCAAATGGTGGATTAATCACCGAAACTAATGCCCAATACTATTCCGGTCAACAGGCTTTTCCAGATTTACAATCAGCTCCTTTAGCAGCGGACCCTGTAACTATTAGCGGTTGGAATTTAAATACACCAGCTATTAGTGGGTATGATGCAGCTGGAAATGTTTCAGGCAATCCTTATATAAACTTTGATGTTTATTATGCACCTGCTGCAACTCCTACTACGTATGTTAAAATAGCTGAAGAATTAGTATATATATCTAATCCTGAAAATAGCACTATAGAAGTAAGAACTTCTATTACTCATCCAACATATGATGGTAATTTTTATACAGAATTAAGAAACTGGGCAACTGAAGATAACTATGGTAGTTATGAATACATAAAACTTTCTGATGTTATAGACAATTTTTTAGTAGGATACGTGGGAGAACAAAAACTTATTCCTCGAGCTACACGAAGTGATGTAATGTTTCACGCTAAAAGAGGATTACAAGAATTTAGTTACGACACGTTAAGAAGTATAAAATCACAAGAATTAACTATTCCTCCTTATTTATCTGTTCCTATTCCTCAAGACTATGTTAACTACGTAAAAGTAAGTTGGGTAGATAATGCTGGAGTTAAAAGAATTATTTATCCTGCTGAACCCTCTTTAACATCTAACCCAACTGAGTTACCAATCCAAGATAGTGATGGTATTCCTACACAAGACGGATATCCAAATTATGAAAGTAATTTATTAGCAAAACAATCTTTCACGGAAGAACGATGGGCTTCATTTAATGATAATAATATTATAGGAGATTGGAATTTAGCTGAGTTAGGAGTATATGATTGGCAATATTGGAAAGTGTTTTATGGAGAGAGATATGGATTAGATCCCTCATTAACACAGCAAAATGGATGGTATACTATCAATAGAAGAACAGGAAAATTTTCTTTTTCAAGTAATTTACGAGGTAAATTAATCATCTTAGAATACATATCTGATGGTTTAGCATATGATGAAGATATGAAGGTTCCAAAGTTCGCTGAGGAAGCTCTATATATGCATATAGCACATGCTATCTTATCTATTAAGATGGGTATTCCGGAATATGTAGTGCGTAGGTATAGAAACGCGAGATCTGCAGCTTTAAGAAATGCTAAAATAAGATTATCAAATATAAAATTAGAAGAATTTACTCAATTAATGAGAGGAAAATCTAAATGGATTAAACACTAAGAGAAATGCCAGAAGCAAGAAATAATTTCTTAAAATCTAAAATGAACAAGGACTTAGAGCAAAGACTTGTTCCCGTAGGTGAGTATAGAGACGCTATAAACGTCATGATTAGCCGATCAGAAGGAGATGATGTAGGAGCATTAGAAAATGTTCTTGGTAACGCATTATTATCTGACTTTTCATTAAATAATGAGGCAGGAAGTGGATGCTGTGGTGAAGAAGTAATAGGTTATTTCATGGACATGATTAATGATAGAATCTTTGTATTTACTTCAAATTTTTCTGACACTTCTACTGATCAACTTAGTGACTTCGCTCCAACCAGCGCGTTGTGTGGGATATTTGTTTATGATTTAACAAATAACACTATCACAAACATCGTTAAGGGGTATTATTTAAATTTTTCAAAAACCCATGAAATTACTGGAGTCAATGTTATTGAACAATACTTGTTTTGGACAGATAATAGAAATCAACCTAGAAAAATAAATATTACTAGAGCTGTAGCTAACCCTTCTTACTACACGAATGAAGATCAAATTAGTGTTTCTAAATATTACCCTCATGAATCTCCTTTACTTATAAATAAAGAGATCAATGGTTATACTGTTACTGTGCCCGGAAGTGGATATAGCGATGGTGATATTTGTAGTTTAGAATCTATATCAGGACCAGATGGAACCGCGTTTCAATTAGAAGTTTTAACCACTGACCCAGTTACGGGTGAAATATTAACCATCAAAATACTAAATCTAGGTGCTGGATATGGCGTCGGTAGTTACTACATTGTAAATCCAAACGATCCTAATGTTGCAACGTGGGCTCAGCTTACTTTAACTGCAGAATGGTTAAGTACAATGTATAATAGAACTGATAGTACATTAGCGGATGGAGTTGCTCCAAATCCATTATATGACCCAGCTTGGGATGGAGATAAAAACTGGTTGAAAGATAAGTTTGTGCGATTTGCATATAGATTTAAGTTTGATGATGGTGAATATTCTTTAATATCCCCATTTACACAAGAATGTTTTGTACCAGAACAAGATGGATATTTTATTAAAAATTGGAATGGAACAAGCAATTTGTTTGAAAAGAATGATGACGACAAAACATACACATCTACGGAAGTAGATTTTATGCAAAATAAAATAAACGAGATTGACTTAGTTATTAATGCTCCCCATGGAACTTGGTCAAATAGCATAGATGCTCTTAACATTGTAGAAATAGATATTATTTATAAACAATCTAACGAGCAAAACTTAAGAGTAGTTGAAACATTAGAAGTTAGCGATGGAGAGGAGGCAGGATCTGTATATGGTTTTCCTTTTTTAAAATATAAATATAAAAGTGAAGCTCCTTATAAAACGTTACCGGATAAAGATTTGTTAAGAGTATATGATAAAGTACCGGTGAGAGCTAAAACTCAAGAATGGGCTGAAAATAGAGTAATTTATGGCAATTTCTTCGATAAACCTACACCTCCAGATACGTTAAATTATGTTGTTGGCGTAAATGAAAAAACGGGAGATGATGAAGATAATTTGAGAATAGAATATCAAAATCATACACTAAAACAAAATAGAAGTTATCAAGCAGGTATAGTATTATCAGATAGATATGGTCGTCAATCCTCAGTAATTTTAGCGAATGATGATGCTTCTACTTATTTTCATCCTTTTAAAGATGGAGGTAATACTCAAGGTGGATGTATTTGCCTCGATTGTCTTGATTTCATTGCAAATTATGGTTCACAAGATTCTTTTTCATGGTATGATACTAATGCTACTTCTAACAATTTATTAGGTCCTTATTCTCCTACTGGTCCAACTGACACGTGGCCAGGGGATTGTTTAAATTTAACATTTATAGATACTATAAACTCTATTTTTAATAGTGATGCTGGAACACCTGGTCTTTACCAAGGGTATGGAGTAATTGAACCTACAGCTATTGAATGGATATCATATGGATCGGTATGTTCTCCAGTTTCCTTCGATTCCGCTTATTTTGCTGGTCAAGGATCAGGTACTGGAATGGCTTTAACTATAGACAGCGTTGATCCAGTCACTGGAGCCATTGAAGATATTACATTTACTAACTTAGGAGAAGGATATCAACAAGGGGATACATTTACTATTTTACCTCCAGACTGTAGTGAACCTGCTGAATTTAGATTATTAAATGTACAACCACCTAATCCTTTGGGTTGGTATTCTTGGAAAGTTGTAGTCAAACAACCTCAAACTGATTATTATAATGTATATACAGCGGGAATGCTTAACGGTTTTATTGATGGTGAAGGACCTAATGCCGGTTTTGCTGACAACACGTTAATAGGTGCAACCCCACAATTACCAGTAGCTCATTTTGCTGTTTATGGAGACAATATAAATAAAATACCTAGAGACTTAAGTTTAGTAGGACCTACACAGAACGTGTTTAGAAGTGGTAGACCATCAGTTGCAGACGATCCTAGTTACTATGATTTTGTAGATACATCTGGTACTCCTTTTACTGTTAACCCTTATGAGAGTGACGCAGAGGTAATATTGAAACAAAGAGATAGAGAGTTAGCTTTAGATTCTGGTAGTCAAATAAATAACGCATTAGTTAATTTATCTCCTAGAGTTATCAACAGTATTGGTGGAGATAGTTTGAGTGATGAAACGCAGTTAAAACAATGGTATCCAGGAGAAGTATACTCAACTGTTGTAACCTTGGGGACTGGAGTGGAATTAGGATTATGGGATCCTTCAGCTAACCAACCTTATAATACAGCACCGGTTTTTTATGGATATGAAAATAATCCATTAATAGCTAAAATGAACATTGGAGTGTCTATTCCTGCTCAAAACACCCCTACAGATTGTGAAAGATTAGAGTTAAAGCTTTTTGGTAGATATGGACCATCTCCTGATGGTGGAATGTTAAGATATAGTGTTGGACCAGCTGGGGTTGTTGGTGGAGCTGGTAACCAAGGAGAAGAGTATGTACCTACATCTAAAAACGTAGGAGGTAAACCTTTACCTGGAACTAGCACCCATCCTTTGCCATTTAATAAAACAGGAGAAGATGGAACAGGTATATTATTTAATATAACTGGTGTAGATGATAATCCAGCAGGTGGTGGAAGTTTAACTTCTAATCCCGATATCATGGGTCCATTAAAAGACAAAGGAATAAATGTTGCTAATAATGAGGGACAAAATGGAGTTAAAGGTTTTATTTCTCCTGATAACACTTATCCATACGATGTGACATATCAAATAATTGGATCTGGTAATGGAGAAGGAAAAGTTAGAGTTACTGTGGAAAAAGAAAAATGGCCTGGATATATGGAACCTAACTTAGCTATTTTAGAAACACAAGCTTTTGAATCTAAACTAGACATATATTGGGAAACTTCTACTTCAGGTTTAGTTAGCGATTTAAATGATAGAATTTTAGCAGGTGATGAATTTGCAGTAAGAAATTTAAACTCACCTGATAACGTATCTTTAAATTATATACAAAGAGAAAGTGATGTTATAGGATCTAATGTATTTTCAACAGAAATAGCAGCATTTAGTGGTGCAGGAACTATTGTTGATGACACTACTATGCCAGGTCCTGTTACCATGTCTTTAGATTCAGTTGAGTCTCAAGGAGTAGGAATTACTGGATTTGAATTAGTACCAGGAAGCATTGGAGGTCATTATATATTACAAACCACTGGCTATCATACATATTGTACACCAGCAGCAAGTAATACTTATGAATTTACAATTACTGTAAAATCTCCTACTGCAACATACCCAGTAGATGGAACTTTTCAATTTGAAACTTTCACGGTTGTTGAAACATTACTAAATAGTCCACCAATTAATAATCCATTTGTTCCTGGTTGCCCAGCTCCTGCTGTTTTATCTAAAGCTTCAGTAGTGTCTTGGCCAGAAGAGATTCGTGCAGACATCATTAGTAATGGAACACCTTGGGATGCTTTGTTTCCAGGAGGAAGTGCACAAGTATATTGTGGAATTGATTGGATAACCTACAAAGGTGGAGCTGTAGTAAAGGTGCTAAGGAGTGATGGAACAGGAGTGAATCCAGGACCTAATACTTTTAGTTGGGACGTAAGTAGTTCAGGTGGTGTAACTGGTGGTATTCAAATCTTCTTCGAAGAAGCAATTCCATTAGACACGTATACTATAAGTTATGGAGCATTTGATGCAGGAGGATTAAGTTGGGAATGTACTTTTGAAATCCAAGTAACAAGTTAAAATAATAAGTGATTATATATTATGGCAGTCAATATACAAGTAAAATATTTCAATAGTATCTGGTTGAAAAAAGTTTGCCCAGCAGTAAATTTTTTGCCTGGAGAAGATTTATGGAAAGGTGATTTGGAACAAAAAGATTATATTCTAGGAATCGGGCAATGGCCTGGTCTACCATGGACACCTACATATATCACATCTCCAACCTATCCTGGTCCAGATGCGGGACAACCTGTAGGTTACCCAGCTTTTCCTTGGTATAATGCTTATGCCGCCTCAGGTAGAACGCCTGGTATAATGCAAGGAATGGGTGCTGATTATAATGATGATGCTTCTTTTGTAATAGGCGCAGGACATTGGTATGTAGAAGAATGTGTTATAAAAGGAGGATTTAACAATACTCGACTGTCTAATGGTATACGAGCTTATACAGTTGATGAAAACCCTAAAGGACAAGATCGAAACTTTAGTTTAATACATTCTGGTATATTAAATACTAGAACTGGTTATAATGAAACAAATGTATTTTCCGTAGCGACAAACATAGAAAAAGACTTAGAACAAAGAAATGGAAGTGTCGAGCAATTATACGTAGAAAATACATTGCTATTAGCTTTCCAAGAAGCTAAAGTTAGTAAAATATTAATAAACAAAAACGCCTTATATTCTGGGGATCAAGGATCTCAAGATACTTCTCAAATAAGTTTCTTTGGACAACTTAATCCGTTTGCTGGAGAATATGGAATAAGTAAAAATGGAGAATCATTTGCACAGTTTGGGTATAGAAAATACTTTACAGATAGAGATAGAGGCGTTGTATGTCGTTTATCCATGGATGGTATTACTGAAATATCTGGATACGGAATGGTTGATTGGTTTAGAGATAATTTAAACTCTATAGGATCTAATTTTTCTCTACAAGCCAGTTCTTCTTACAATATAGTTAGTATTGATACAAGTAATAATTTAACATTTAAAATAGAAACAACAGGTTTTCCATGTCAAATTCCTAATGGTGCTGTTGTTACTTTTATAAGAGATGATGGAGAAATAGTTACTACAAACAATTATGTAAGTAATATAAGTGGTACTAATCAAGTCACATTAAGTACTCCTTTCGCATTTGTAGGTGATGAAGTTGCAGTATTCTTTAGTGTTTACAAAAAACCAAGAATAATTGGAGGTTGGGATATACATAATCAAAACTACGTTATTTCTTTACAAAAACCAGGTCAAACTCTAGAAGAAGAAGGAGAGTATTACACATTGAATTTCGATGAAACGGTTCAAGGATGGGTGAGTTTTTATAGTTATAAACCTATTTTCGTAGGAAGTTTAAAAAATAAATATTATAGTTTTTATGATTGTGGTCTATATGAACACTATTTTGAAACTACTACACCTCCATATAATAAAAATTATGGTAAGTTCTATGGAGTTAGTGAACCATATGATTCTAATATAACTTTTATTTTTAATCCTTCACCTACTGTAGTTAAAAACTTTAAAACAATTTCTTACGAAGGTGGAAATGGATGGGAAGCTAATATGATAGTTTCAGATTGGCAAGAATTTGATCCTGATGGTACTTGGAACATTCAACCTCCTACGTATAATAATTCAGTTCACTTTAGAGACATAGCTGAACCTGTGTTAAGTTATATAGAAGGATTTTATATAGATGAAAGCGGTATGCCTAATAACGCTGGATTTGTGTTAAAAGAAAACAAATATGTAGCTGATATTGTAAGTGGTAACACTAAACCTAGATATAATGAAGTGTTGTTTGGAAATGCTGTGAATTACCCCACTAATCCTGATGGAACTAGTTTAGGTACTTTAATGACCGGGATTAAAGGATATGTAGCTACAGTTACATTATCTGTAGATAAAACTACAGATCCAGGTGGTAGAAAAGAAATATTTAGTACTTCTTCTAATTTTGTATTATCCTCTAATTAATGAAAGAAACTTATAACAATTTCTTAAAGTTATTAAATCTAACTGAAGAAGAATTTTTAACTGAAATTAATAAACATCCAGTATTATATTGCTATGAAAGCATAGTTGAAGTTAAAGAATCTAATATTGAAGGAGTAGGTTGTTTTTCTAAAGTTGTTTACAGTGTAGACGAAGTAATAGGGGAAGGACTACATGGAGAATTTAAAACAGAGTTAGGAAGATATATTAACCACTCCGATCAACCCAATACTTATTTAAAAGCCGGAAAATTTATAGCTTTAAAAAAGATATTACCTGGGGAAGAATTGTTAGTAAATTATTTTACTAATATTAGAACCCTATATAAAGAAATGCAATTAAATGAAAGAGAATCAATTAGTAATAGATAGAAAAGAAAAAATAAAAGAATTAACTCAATTAATGATAAACAATGCAGATGGGCATAATATTGTAGGAGATGGAGTTAATATAGTAAGAAATAGTCCAGGTGCTAGAGTTTCACATGAATTTGCCGATGGAATTTATTTACGTAGAATGGATATTGATCAAGGATATTTTGTTATTGGGGCTATTCACAAACATTTACATATTTGGTTTTTGCTAAAAGGAAATGTAACTATAGCAAAAAAAGAAGGCGTAGAAGATTATATAGCACCATGTTATGTTACTTCTCAACCAGGTGATCAAAGATTAATAATAGCTAATGAAGATTCTATTTTCGTGAATATTCATAAAAACCCATCTAACACTCAAGACATAGACGAACTAGAAAAAAATATAGTATGTATGAACTGGGACGAATTCGATAAATATAAAAATACAAAAACATGTCAACAATAGTAGTGGCGGGGGCAATTGTAGCGGGTGTTGCAGCAGTAGCTGGAGCAGTTAACTCTGGTGTCCAAGCAGATAAACAAAAAAAAGCAGCAAGAATGGAAGCTGCTAAAGCTAGACGTCATCAATTAGCTTTAGAAAAGATGGAGAGAGAAAGACAACCAGTTGTAAATCAAGCTGATGCTATTAGAGCTATGAAAAGTCAAGTGTTTAATCCAGCTCAACAATTGGGAGTAGCAATGCAAGCTACTAATTTAAAAATTGCTGAAACAGATAAAGCATTAGCAAATACTTTAGATAATATCGCCGCAATGGGAGAAGGTGCTGGTAACGCTACCGCGTTGGCTCAAATGGCTGCTAGTAGTAAAGCTGAAGTTGGAGCTCAGGTTGAAGTGCAAGAAGCGGAGAATCAAAAATTGAGATTAGCTGGAGAAGCTAAAAGACAACAAGTCTTAAGAGATTTAGAAACCACTGCTTTAGCAGAAGAAGTTTCTGCTTGGGATAGACAAGAAACTAGAGACATTTCTAAAATGAACAGATTGTCAGGCCAACAGGACAATGCACAAGCCGCGAGTGTTGCTTATGAACAAATGGCAATGGAGTCAACTGGAGACATGTGGGAAGGAATTGGAGACGCTGGAATGGCTGGTATGGACATTGGTACAGCCATGGGATAAACCAAATTAATAATTAAAGTATGGGAAGTTACGAAAATCCAAAAGCGTATTTTACGTTAGCTGACACATCAGCATCGAGAAATTCAAGATTATCAGGAGCAAGTGCTGCTAGTAATTTTAGATCATATATGGAGCAGAAAGCTAATAGTGTTAGAGCAGTAGAAAAAGCTAGACAAACAAAGTTAGATCAAAAACAAGCTGGTTTTTATGGTGAATATCAAACTGCTTTCAAACACTTATCGAAGTTAGAAAGTGCTTTAACAGGTTATGAAGGAAGACATGAAGGTGATGAAGCTGGAGGTGAAGAAATTACCGCATTTAAAGCACAAATACAAATTCAATTAGAAAAAATAGCTGGTGATTTAACTAAAAAATTAAATAGTCCTGAAGGTCAAGATATGAGTGAGGGGCAAATACAAGCGCTTTTAGGAACTTCAATTGGAAGAGTACAAAAACTACAGTCTACTATAGTTAATGTTATGAGCGCAGCAGAAGAATATTACAATGCAGAAGAAGATTCTATTTTAGCTAGTTCTAATCCAGAGTTACAACTATTTTTTGATGGGCTAAAAGATGAATCCTTAGACATGATATTTTCTGAAACAGAAGATGGAGAATGGGTGGTATTTCCTGTAGGTACCACTGATAGTCGTTCAGCAAATAAATTTGTGTATGATGATAAAGCAGATACTAATAAAGATGGTGTTGTTGATGAAAAAGATAGAGTAGCACAAGCTAAAGCTTGGGCAGAAAATAAAGATAACACCCTATATAGACAGGATGGTAATGGTCAATTAGAATATAATTACATAAAAGATATTGGTCCTCTTAATTTATCTCAGTTAGAAAGAGATTATAAAAATGGAACTAATGGACCTAAAGGTCAATTTCAAGGAAATAAAGATGGAGCATTTTTCAACACGAAAGGAAATTACAAAACTTTAACTACAGATTTTGATGAAAAATTTCAAAACTTTATGAAAGACAACTCACAGGCATTACAATCAATTAGTCCTGACGATGCTGGAACAGGAGTAGTTAAATCAAAAACTCAATCTTCTGATAATACTGTACGTGGTAAAAATGCTAAGAATACAGTAAATGATCAACAAAATTATTTCAACAAGAATCAAATAGAAGATCTTCTTAGAAACAACCCTATTGGGCAAGAATTTTTACAAGAGTTTGTTAATAGTGAAACTTTAAATAGTGATTTAACTGGATGGTTAGGTACAGATATTGATATGTTAAGTGATGAATATAACACTAAAGAATTAAGGCAAGAAGCTTTACGTAACCAACTTATTAACCACGCTTTGAAAACTATACCTGGTGGACAACCAATGGAAAACCCAAATGACGTAACAGGCACAGCGAAAAATATAGACTATTAATATGGATGAACTAGATTTACTCTGGGATGAGATAATTGCTTACGACCCATCTTATGTTGATCAATACGAAAAACATGAATGGAGAAAGGATATACTTGGAGATGATAGATTTTTAAGAGATATGTTTGATCAATCCCGACAACGAGGATTTAGTAGTTTAAAAAATTTCAATGGAGTAGAAGATTATTGGAAACGTATACATGGAGTAGAATCTGAAGGTTTAAGTAACGTTCACCCTTTAGTCAACAATGAGGTTCAAGACGAATACGCAGAAAGTGTATATAATCCAGACGCTGTTTATACAGGTGCAGTTGGAGATCTACCAAAAGCCGTACGTATATTAACATGGAAAAATAATAGAGATATTATAGATATGATTAATGGGGATATGGCTTGGTCTAATACAGGTATTCCAGGTAATTGGTCTCGTGGGTATAGTAATATCATGAAGAAAAAGTTGATGACTGGTAAGTATGGATTAGATACTCAAACTGGAAGTTTATTTGTTTTACCTGAAGAAGAAAGAGCTGGAGCTAGTAAGGAAGAGTGGGAACTAATAGCGGATTCAGACGCGTATTGGGATAAAGTTGAACAAACAGAAGAAGATGCTAAAGCGGCAGAAAAAGCTAAAACAGTAGCAGAAAAAGCTGTAAAGATTAATGATTGGGTTACATCTCAAACTACTTCAGAGATTATAAAAACTAATACAGGTGGTAAAGTATCCTACGTTAAAGCATATGATGAAGATAAAATTTATCAAATAAATCCCAACAACAAGAACTGGAGAAATATTATTTCTACTGAATGGGTTGTGGGCGATAGAAGATTACATGCTACTTTTCTTAATAAATATTCTTATGGAAAAAATGAAGCTGGTGAAACAGTTCCAATTAAACCTGGGGATAAAGGAGCGATATTCAATGCAGATAAAGGAGGTGCAATTTATTCATGGTGGAATGATACTACTATGGGTGATTACATGCAATTAACACCTAAGTTCTTTCCTACACAACGAAACTCTGATGGAAGTTTTATTCGTCATGCTATAGATAATGACGATTATGTTAATGGAGACAAAGAAGACTTAAGTAATACTTATAGTGATATTTTAGAGGAATGGCAAGAGGCAAGATGGGCATGGAATGATCTCCTAGCTGGTCGTGATTGGAGAACAGATACAGGGTATGGAGAAGCTATATACATGGATGTTTTAGAAGAGTATGCTAGAGCTAACCAACAAATAATGGAGTTTTATTTCAATCATCATATAGACGGAGTAACTTCTAATAGTTCTTTTAAAAATCTACAGCAAGAACAAAATAAAGCTATAGGAGCTGCTAACCTTGAACATAATGTAACTGTAGAAAACCCTGGAAAAAGTGATGAAGAATTACTCAGCATCATGGTCAAGAAGGAAGAAAACTCTACATTTTATAGTTCAGCAAACCAATTAGGAACTACTGACAGGGAATGGACAGTTAAAGATGCAGAAGATATGGCTGTGGTTAACGTTCAAAGTAAGGAACTATTAACTACATACAATGCTGAATTAGGAGAAATAGCTCAATCTATTTATAACACTAACGGTAAAAAAGGAAAGAAAGCTCAAGAATTAGCTATCGCTCAAGCAAAGGTTGAAATGGAAAAAACTTCAACTTACGCAAAACTACAGGAATTAAAAACAAAATGGACAAACATCGTAGGAAGAGAGTTAACAGATGTTAATAGAGCTGTTCCTATAATAGATATTACAACTGGAAAACTTGTAAGAAAAGGAGATAGTGATTTATCACCGGAAGCCCAGGCTTCTGTTAAAGCTTATGATCAAACGGTAAAAGATCTTTCAACAGGGATATTTACTAACGCTACTGTACAAAATGCACTACAAAGAACACAGCGTGAACTTTTAGCTGACATGCAGTCTTTCGTAAATCAAAACATAAGTGAAAAAGAACAAGGTATTGACTTATGGGGGTTTGGACAAAGAGGATCAACTAGCTTCACGGGAATAGTGAGAGACGCTACAGGGTGGACATCTGATGCTAATATAAAAACTACTGGTGAAGATATAGCAGATATGAAAACTATCCTCGCTAACTTTAAAAAAACAGGTCTTATAGATTTCATGCATCTTACACCTGTTGAAGGAAACTCTACTCTTATTCAAGGATATAACAGTAAAATAAATACTTTAAGAGCTTTATCTGAAGTTTATTTAATGAACTTCGATCCTATGTTAAGTATTGAAAACGAACATGCTGAGATAGAAGTAGATCCTTCGGAGGATTTTTGGGAGTTCAAACAGCAAGCCGATGAAAGATTTATAGCAGGTGTAAAAAGAGGATTACCAGAAGCTATTGGAATGGAAGGGGACTGGATGTACGATGATGAAATTCAACAAGAATTTGTAACTTCTTTGATTAATGATTTCGGAGTTGGAAAAATGGAGACTGTGATAGATGAAGAAACCGGAGAAGAATTTCAAATAAACTCTTTACAAAAAGAATTAAACGATAGACTAGATAACGTTTCTACCTTTTATACTATTGGTAGACAGGTTCCTACTTTTGCTGTGATGATAGCGGAAACTGCAGCAATAGAACTTGTAACAGTAGGAATGGGTAGTGGAGTTGCATTAGCTAATATAGGGAGAAGAGCTACTCAATTATATAGAATGGCTGGAATGGGTAGAAAAACAGCTACAGTTATGGGTGGTTGGACTAAAATGATGCTACATGAAGCGATGATACTTGAAGGATCTAATCAAATTGGTTCACATCTTTGGGGTAGAGAAAGAATGCCTGTTTGGTCTTTTGCTTTAGGTTCCTCTATGGCAAGACTAGGAATAACTGGATTAGGAAGAGCTTACACGAGATTTAATACAAATATGTTAAGCGCAGCGGCACAACGTTCTAGTCCTGCAGCTGTAAAATGGGGACAAGTTAACAGTATAATAGCTAATAATCCAGTTTTGTTAGGTACTCCTTTAAAAGCTGCGGGTTATGTTCCTAAGAAAATGCTTCAAGCTGGTATTGGTACAGCTACTATAAAATCTGGGGAAATGGTTGGCACAATTGCTGAGGTTTTTAATGGAGAAATGAGTTGGACACAAGCTTGGGATCACATGTTAGACACTGATTCTTTTATTGAAACTTTTGGGACCATGTTAGTTATGGGTACAAGAAGTGCAGGTAGAGAAGGTAGATTAGGTTTTAAAACTTTAATGGGTGATCTTAAAAACTTTGGAAGCACTTCAGCTACTAGAAAGTATAACGCTGCAACAGAAATGTATGGAGGCCATTTGCGTAAAATAAAAAATTATAGCGCTAAAAACCATGAAGGACGTAAAAGCTCATGGACTGCAGAAGAAATTGATTTGGCTACAAGTAAAAAAATTAAAGAAATTAATGCAGACAAAAAATTAACTGGTGCAGAAAAACAAAAGGAAATAAACAATCTTCAAGAAGTTTCTAAATTTTTAAAATTAAAATAAGAGATTGATCAAACACGATATGATCAACCTAGTATGTGGGATGCTGCTTATGGAGAAAAGAGTATGTCAGGTGAATTTCAAAACTTGTTAGGTAGATTATCTAAAGGTACTGAAACTAACTTAATGGACCAGCTAAAGTTAGGGCAAATTTCTACATGGTCTGAAGGAGCTAATAGAAATGCTTTGATTAAAGAAGTAATGGGAAGCACTGGTATGAGTGAACTAAATGCTAAACGTTACGTAGACTGGTGTGAGAATTTAGCAAAAGTAAACAATGCTTATCAATTTAGAAAAGGATCTAAACCACAAAGAGAATTTTTTAAACTTCAAGCTGAAGGATATAAACTCGAAGCAGAATTAGAACAATTAAAGAAGTCTCATAAAAAAGGAGAAATAAACAAAGGCACATTAGATCTTCAATCTGAAATAATAAAACAAAAACAAAAATCTTTACTAGAAAAAGAAAAAGGTATAATTGAAAAAGAACAATTAGAAACTAATCAAGAAATAGAGAGGCTTAAAAAAGCTATTACTGAAGCTGAAGTAATAGAAACTAAAGAAGGTCAAACTGTTAATCAAACTATTATAGATCTATATGGGAAGCAAGCTGCGGAAGCATTGGAGAGAAGAGCTAAAACGAAATTCGAAAAAGAGAATAAAAGAGAATTAAAAGAAGTAGAAAAACTAAAACAAAGAGAAGAGATAGATGAAATGTTCTTAGAGGAAATGGGTATTGACGTAAGGCGAAGTGACTATGGAGCACATGTTGATATTAAAACTAAGGACGGTGTTAAAACTTATACTATAGTAGACAAAGCAAAAGCAGCTAAAGCTCAAATAAAATTTGATAAGAATTTTGAACGTAGCAAACCTCTATTAGCAGAAGGTAAAAGTTTTAACATTATGAGTAACGCTAAACGTAATACTTTATTTCATGAAATTATACATCCATTAGTAGAAAAATCTGTAGCAACTAATCCTCAGTTTGTTGGAGACTTTATTAATACTTTGAAAAAGACAGGAGAATACGAAGCTGTTTTAGAACAACTGAAAACTCATCCAGATTATAAACCTGGTTATAAAGGATCTGAATGGTTAACTATATATGGTGAAATGGTCAAAGATGGAAAACTTGACCCGTTTGCAAAAAAAGGAGATGTAAGAACTTGGAAGAATTTAGCCAGTAAACTTAAGCAAGTAGTAAATAAAGAAACAGCTTTTAAAGATGCTGATTTTAAAACAGGAGAAGGAGCTAGAGATTTCTTAGCTAGATTTGGCAAAGCTAAAGGAAAAGAACTAGATAGATTAAGTAAAGTCGCTAATGAAGGTATAAAAGAATATAAAAAATGGTTAGAAAATCCTAAAGAAGGAGAACTAGCAGAAACTTTAAATAAGAGCGCAGTCAAAGATGTAGAACCTGACATGATAAAGCTTTATAAAGAAAATGCTCGTGATTGGAATGAAGGAGGTTGGAAGAAGGCTTTAGAAACAATGGAAAAAGAAGGTTTATTAGATCGATTAATTGGAGCTAATCTACCTGTTCCACGACCTAAAGGTTGGTCGCAGCGAATGGATGCTAACTTTGTTAGAAGCGTATATAGTGAAATAACTCAATTGGTTAAAGGTTTTAGTGCAGCTAAACAAACAACTAGTGGTGCTAAAGGGTTTTTTGCTTATATTAATAGTTACTTAAGTAGAAAAGCTATAGACGTAAAGAAAGATATGGGAGTGTACGATCAAGGAAAAAAATCCTTAGATCAAATGAAAGAACAGACTGGCTTTGATGTAGTTGACCAATCTTCTAGACCAGAAGAAGTGTACATTAAAGCTACTGCAGAACAAACTGCCAAGAAGCTAGGATTAGATGAAAGTTCTATTGAACAGCTTAATAAAGATATGAAGGAATTAGATTTTCCTAAGTTAATCGAAGCGTATGAACAACCTGCTGGACGTAACCAAACAATATCACCATTTGTTAGAGAATTTAAAAAGCAATTTGGAGAGAAAGGAACTAAAGCAGTGGAGAAAAGCATGGGTACTACTAAAGCTGAATATACTGATTATGTAGGGAAAAATTTTGAAAGTATAGTTCGTGGTTTACCCATTGGTTATGTATCAAGAAATTTTCCTTTCTTAGTTACTAAGGGGTCTCAATCAGTTACAGGTACTACAGGTAGAGACAAGCGTTGGACTTCTGGACCTAAAAGTGTAAAAGTAAAAGAAAATCTTACTGAAGCTGATAAGATGAAGTTTATAGAAGCTGCTGTTCCAAGTAGATGGGGAGCTAAAAAGAAAGGATTAGCTTATCAAATAGCAGACAGTTGGGGATCTAAAAAGTTTTTGGAAACTATTGAGATGAAAAACGAAATAGAATACAAACTTGATCAAGCTGAAAAGGATTTTAATACTTCAAGGTTAGAATTAGACAATAAAGAGATAACACAAGAAGAATTCAATAAACGTAGAGACACTTACATGAGCACTGTAAAAGAACTGCTTGCTCAAGGAGAAGTTACTAGTCAATTTGGAGAAGCTTTTAAAGTTAAACAATTAGAAGCTGGAGATTTTACACAAAAAATAAACCAACAAATAGAGATTAGTAATTTTAGAAAATCAGCAACTTTAGCCGAAGCTATTAGAGTTGAAGTGGGTACAGATGCTCCTTTAGGTTTAGAAATAACAGATAAAATAAGTAGTATATTAAAAGAAAAATTACCATCTAAATTAATAAAAGCTGGATGGCCAGAAGTTACAGAAACAGAATTAAAAAATATAATTAAAGACGTAGTAGAAGTTGATGGAAAACCTATAGACTTTGGTGATGGATTTACAATTAATAATACAATAGCTAGAGGAATGGCAAAAGATTTATTAAATGTAGGAAAGAAGGTAATAAAAGGATATAAATTTTCAAAAGGTAATATTGAAAACAAAATAGAAAGAGAAGCTAAATACTTAAAAGAAGATATTAACAAAATAAAAGCTGAAGAAATAGCAGACTTTGAAATTCAAAAAACTTTAGATAGAGGATTAGAAGTAAGTGAATCTTCTAAACTACAAAAGCAATTGGATGTTAATATATCAGCGAAACAAAAAGCTGTTGAGAGAGCTAATGATGGGGTTGAACATACTATGAAGTATTTAAATAAAAAGCTTAGAGAATCTTTTGTTAATGAAACTGATCCAGCTGAAGTGGTTCTTAATTATTTAAAATATAATACTAATCATTTAGTAACTGCTGGAGGTGCGCGTGGAAAAAGAGGACAATTTTTCGGAGGTAAACCAGATCTATATGAGACTATGAAGCCTTTGTTAAAAGAATATGGAATAGATTTAGAATACCAAGTGTATGAAAAAGGACATGCTAAAGAAGGTAGTTTAAAACCAGGATCTTTAAAAATAGATGGAGAAATTGTTAAATCAGAAATACAAACTAAAGGTCAAAATCCTAAAAGTTTAAAATGGTTAATGGAAGATGTTTTGGAAATGGAAGCAGATCCAAATTGGGCCAAAAACAATCCAGAGAAATTTAAAAAATTAGAAAAAGAAATAACAGAAAGAGAAGTTGAAGCTAATGAATTTCAAAAAAATCTATTAGATGAAATAATTGAAGATTTCAAAGATTTTAAGAAAGGAGAAATAGATAAGGAATTATTGTTTTTAAAGTTAAATAGTTATAATACTAACATGACTACTCATTTAAGATCAGCTGCTAATTTAACTGACGCTATGATTCCGCTTAAAGGGGATAGATTAAAAAATCTTACTGTAGAACACAAGCGTGCGGCAGATCCTCTATTAAGAGAATTATCAGCTATACTAAACAACAAAGGATCTTGGGTTGGGAAAGGTAAAACTCTACGTCTTAAAAGCTCTGCAAATAAAATGTTAAATGAAGCTTTTGATAGTTATGAAACAGCATTAATAGAGACTTATGAAAAAGGAGAAACAAAAACTTTAGATAAACTACTAGAAGATCAATATAAAACTGATAAAGCATACAATGTAATTAAAGGAGGAGAAAGATACGGGAGAGCACTTAACGAAGCTACGTATGGAGACCCTAGAGCACGTGCTTTTATTAATCTAAAAGAATATGTTAAGACTAAAGATTATGAAGGTGCTAAATATGGGAAAGAACATGAGATAGCAGCTAAGATAGCTAGAAATGAAAAAGTAAAAGCGGTTGATAGAAAAATAGTAGAAAACATAGGACTTTGGAATAGATCTTCTACTAAGGGTAAAACGAAACAAGAGTTAATAGATATAACAAAAACCGCAGATAAAGCTTTAGACACTGGTAAAAAGATTGATGCAAAGAAAAAGAAAGCTAGAATATTTGACTTTGACGATACGGTAGCACGGACAAGTAGTAAAGTGTTTGCAACTAAAGGAAAAGAAAGAAAAGTTTTAACAGCAGAAGATTTTGCTAAAGAAGGAGAACAATTAGTTAAAGAAGGATGGAAGATGGATTTCTCTGACTTTAACAAAGTGGTTGATGGGAAAAAAGGACCACTGTTCGATGTGATGAAGAAAATGAAAGAAGCTGCAGGAGATAGAGACATGTTTATTTTAACTGCTAGATCTCAAGAATCAGCTCCCGCTATACATCAGTTTTTAAAAGCTATGGGAATTGATATTCCTTTAGAAAACATTAAAGGTTTAGGTAATTCTACAGGAGAAGCGAAAGCTGAATGGATAGTAGATAAAGCAGCAGAAGGATATAATGATTTTTATTTTGCTGATGACGCACCACAGAACGTAGAAGCGGTAAGAAAAGCTTTAGAACCTATCGATGTTAAATCGCAAGTACAACAAGCTAGATTTAATAGAAGTTCTGAAAACTTAGATATGATGTTTAATAAAATCATTGAAGGTAAAACAGGTATAGAATGGCAAAAAGAATTTTCTAGTGCTAAAGCGAAAGTAAGAGGAAAAGAAAATCAAAAAAGAAAATTTTGGATTCCTCCTTCAGCAGAAGATTTTACAGGTTTAATGGATTTTACTTTAGGTAAAGGTAAAGTAGGAGAACAACAAAGAGAGTTTTATAATCAAACTTTGTATAAGCCTTATGCTAGAGGAGTTAATAGTTTAGCTACTGCAAGAGTTAACATGATGGGAGATTTTAAAGCTATAAAAAAGCAATTAGAAGTTCCTAAAGATCTAAGAGAAAAGACTAAATCAGGTTTTACTAAAGAACAAGCCGTAAGAGTTTATTTATGGAATAAAACTGGACAAAAAATTCCTGGACTTTCCAAAACAGATTTAATGGAGTTGAGTACGTTAATAGAAGGGGATGGAAAACTTCATGCATTTGCTGAATCTATTTTACAATTAACGAAAGGAGATGGTTACAATAAACCAAAAGATCATTGGTTAAGTGGTACTATTACTACTGATTTAATTGATGTTTTAAGTACAACAAAAAGAAGTAAGTACTTACAAGAATGGAGAGATAATGTTGATGTGTTATTTTCAGAAAAGAACCTGAACAAGCTAGAAGCAGCATATGGTCCTAAGTATAGGGAGTCATTAGAGAACATGTTAACTAGGATGAAATCTGGTAAAAATAGAACTGAAACTGGGAATAGATTAGGTAATCAAGTGCTAGATTATATAAACAATGCACAAGGAACTATAATGTTTCTTAATATGAGATCAGCAATTCTACAAACAATATCATCTGCTAACTTCATAAACATGAACTTTAATAATCCAATTAAAGCTGGTAAAGCTTTCGCTAATCAACCTCAATATTGGAAAGACTTCATGGAATTAATGAATTCTGACTACTTAGTAGATAGAAGGAATGGTTTGAAAATGAATATATCAGAAAGTGAAATTGCAGATGCAGCCGCTACTAGTTCTAATAAAGCGAAAGCTGCTGTTAATTACATTCTTGAGAAAGGTTATACTCCTACTAGATTTGCAGATAGTTTTGCTATAGCTTCTGGTGGCGCCACATGGTATAGAAATAGAATAAATGATTTAATTAAAAGAGAAGGGTTATCGAAAGAAGCAGCAAAGAAAAAAGCTTATGAAGAGTTCATGGAGATATCTGAAAAATCTCAACAATCTTCTGACCCAAGTAAAATATCTATGCAGCAATCTAGTGATGTTGGTAGAATATTTTTACAATTTGTTAACACGCCTATGCAGTATGCTAGATTACAAAAAGCAGCATTTAAAGATATAGTAAACAAAAGAGGAGATTGGAAAAGTAATTTAGGAAAAATTGTATATTATGGAGTAGTTCAAAATCTTTGGTTTAACATGATGCAGCAAGGAGCTTTTGCGCTAGGATTTGGAGATGAAGCTAGTGACGAAGATGTTGATGAAAAAAGCTGGGACACTGCTAACGGAGCTGTAGATTCTATATTAAGAGGACTTGGTTTAGGAGGAATGACTGTATCTGTATTAAAGAATTTTGTAATGGATATTATGGAAAGATCTGGTAGAGATCGTCCAGAATACTCTGACTCTTGGGAAACATTATTAGAATTTTCTCCAGCTTTAAAAAGTAAATTAAAGAAAATTAAATCTGCAGGAAGACCTTTTGATAGTAAAAAAGGAAGACAACAAATGGTGGATAAAGGTTTTAGTTTAGATAACCCTGCCTTTGAATCGTTTGCTAAAGTATTTTCAGCAGGTACTAATGTTCCTTTAGATAGGTTACTACAAAAAGTAGAAAATTTACAAGGAGCAGCTAATAGCGAGAATGAACTATGGATGAGAATAGCAATGTTAGCTGGTTGGCCAGAATGGCAATTACAAACTAAAAAACAAAAAGAGGAAACTAGAAAAGGAAAAGATCCTAGTTTGTATAATAAAGCTCAACAAGTAGATATATTGAAAAAACATGGTTACAGTGAAGATGAGATCAAAGCTATGGGAACTAAAGAAGAAAGAACTAATGCTATACTAGATAAACAAGATGAAACTGGTGAAGTTCATTCCACTCAAATAGGAACAGGACCTCTAAAGAAAAGCCCTATGAGATACAGTCCACATCAATTAGATTCTTTAGAATACACTAAACTTAATAAACCTAGACAAGTAGAAATGTTAGATAGTTTAGGTTTGTCTAAGAAAGAAATACGAGCTTTAAAGTATGAAGCAGAAAGAGTTGAAAAGTTATTAGAGTTAATGAAAGATGACTAAAATAAAAAACTATGAATGAAGTATTGAATTTAGTAAAAGAATTTGGATTACCATTAGTAATAGCTATAGGTGCTTTATATGCTTTATATAAATTTTTCTTTTTTAGTGTAAGAGAGGTGAAAGACACGTTCACAAAAAGGCACGAGATAAATGCTAAGAAAATGGAAGAAGTAAAAATTACACTAGCAGAAATTAAATCTGATCTAAAACTATTACTTGAGTTTATTAAAGAAATAAATAACAAAAGAAAATGAAACACTTACTAACTTTAATATTTACTTTACTTATTACATTGGGTTATTCTCAATGTGATAATGGTACTAATTATTATCCTAGCACTATATACACTCCTAGTGATAACACATGGGGTTCTGCTACTAGTTGGAATTATGCTGGTGAAGTTATTAGAGTTAATATAGTTTCCGGAGATGAATATGAATTTTCTACATGTTCTGGTTACGGTGGAGTAAACGCTTCCTATGATACCCAACTAACATTAGTAGATGAATTAGGAGCTGTAATAGATTTTAACGATGACTTTACAGGTTGTACAGGATATACTTCCTATATAAAGCATACAGCAACTTATACAGGTATTTTATATATACATTTAAATGAATATAACTGCGCGTCTAATTCTACTTCTACTGAAGTAATGATATACAAAACTCCTGCTCCTTCTGGAGGTGGAGGTGGTAATACTAATGAAGTAACTATAGGAGATCCGAACTCTACTTTGCAAAATGGTAGAGTACCAGCATATGGGTATTATGATTATAGTTGGAGTGCTTCTATATATACAGCAGCAGAGCTTGGTGGTGTTCCTTTGAATATAGAAAAAATTAGTTGGAATGTAGCTAATGGAGCTATCATGACCATGAATAATCAAGAGATATGGATGGCTATGACTCCTGATGAAATATTTTTAGATGGTACTATGCCAGAAGATGGAGCTGGTCCATGGACACAATGGAAGTTAGTATATGATGGAACTATAGATTTTAGATCTGGTTGGAATGAAGTAACGTTACAAGGATTATATGGATATGATGGTATACAAAACTTATTAGTTAAAGTAGTTAATAACAATGGAGCGTGGGCTTCTACTTATCCTGAGTTTCAATATACTAGTAAAGCTAGTTCAGTCGTATATAATTATAGTGATGGAACTTTTCCTGGTCCATTAGGTTACACTAACTCTTATAGACCTAATACAATTTTTGGACATCAAGGTGGAGGATCAGCTTTACCTATAGATCTTATTTCGTTTAATGCTGATTTTTTAGGAAGTGAAATCCACCCTATAGTTTTAGTAGAATGGACAACTTTATCTCAAGTTAATAATGATTATTTTGAAGTACAACGTAGTGTAGATATAGAAAATTGGTATACAGTTGAGACTGTGACAGGAGCTGGGAATAGTAATAGCCAAATGTCATACAGCGTAATAGATGATAATCCATTTTATGGAACTTCTTATTATCGTTTGAAACAAACTGATTATGATGGACAATACGAATCATTTCATCCCGTGTCAATCTCAATCAGTTCAGAAGAAAAAGTTGTAGATAAAGTTATAAACTTCATGGGACAAGAAGTAAATGAACTGTATAAAGGAATGGTATTAGAAATATATACTGATGGAACGTATGTTAAAAAATATTATAAATAGGAACAAAAAGAAATGGGCACCATACCCAAAGTTCCTGTAACCAAAAAAGGGGATCTCAAAACGAGGTCCCCTTTTTAATTTTAATACGTATGTCATGTGGAGCAGATTCGTCTCCTCCAAAATATGGATATAGTAAGTATCTCCGTTTATCATAAACACAATTTCGTGGTACATAAACGTAAGTGCCATCTACTCCTAACATATAGTCCCATCTAAATATAGTTAGTTCATAATAATGTTCTTCACATAAACTAACTCTTTTTATAAGATCAAAACTAAATTCTCCATATTCATGTTTGAACCAATGTATTTCTAAACTGTCGTTTAACCATCTCCATCCAAATCTTATAGAGTTTTCTGTATGGTTATCTCCGCAATCACTATATCCTATTAACTTATTTATATCATATTGATTAAGGCTATCCACTGTAGAGTAGATAGCGCTTGAATCAAATGTAATGTTCCAACCGAACATTGTATCTTTACTATAATTTAAAGCATATGTCGACCTATGTTGACCTTCTTTTATAGTAAATGTTTTATAGTTGTCTGTTATTTTTCTACAACTATTTAATTTCGCAAGCACCACCAGCGCAAGCAAGCTCACCAGAAAGATCTGTATTGTCTTCATTTTCTGTTATGTTTGATAAGTCAACTTCTTTTAAGAAATGCATTAACTCTTGATACTTATGCCACGTTATATCCTCAAACGGAGCTTGAGTATATGTTCCACCATCATAAGGTAATACAGATAAACCATTATAGTATTCTCTATTATTCCACATCCATTCACCAGCATCGTCCCACTCTTCAGCTTTCAAACTAACTGTTGCAGAAACATTGTGAGTGTTAGATCCTTTCCTATGACCTGGTTTAACCCATTCAGTTGCTATCTTTTTAACTCTATTTAAAAGATCAAATGGAGATTCAGTTCTAAGTATTGAACCTTCAGGAGCTTTTTGTGGTATAGATATTACAGCAGTATCATGAGGTCTGAAATACTCATCTTCAATTAACTCAGGGTGATGTTCAGCTAAGTATTTATACATTGATTCGTTTTTTCCAACCCTGATCCTACGGATGTAATAATCATTATGCCATGCATGAATACCAGATGAGGTTCC
>Ga0209404_10000574_pt1 | contig 28414 bp, 51 predicted proteins | sample TroAtlMetagenome_2_FD_187447 | JGI IMG/M metagenome (GOLD analysis project Ga0209404, IMG submission 187447) | Marine eukaryotic phytoplankton communities from Atlantic Ocean - Tropical Atlantic ANT8 Metagenome (SPAdes) (version 2) | ecosystem: Environmental > Aquatic > Marine > Oceanic...
AAATGAGAAGTTCTATTCTCATCATTCGTTAATTCAACAGAAGGAACTAACGATTTAAATGCCTTTACAATTTGCATTGTCGTTAAGAATTGGATTAGGGTTTGGTTAAAAGAGTGCATAGTTTGCACACCAGGTCTTATACACTAGGATGCCTGGAGAGAAATGGATGCAATGTTAATCTTTATTTGCATTATGTAATGCATAAAGAATAGTTGATTTCAATTCATAACTTTCTGCTTGATATGCATAGTTATTAGTACGATTAGAAGCTTTAATTTCTTTATCAGCCAATTGGCTAAAGCGATAAAGTTGTGGAAGAGTTAACTCAATAGTTACTTTTTCCATTAACTTTTCTCCTTAACTGATTCAACATTTGGAATACCTCTAAAGGTATATAATTCATCAGTGCAGTTAGTTTGTTGACTTTCAAATTGCATTTGAAAATCAAAATCAACTGGACATTCTTCAAGCCATTTGTAAAAGGCTTTTTGTTTAGTCATTGGCATTAAGTTTCCTCCTTTTTGAATTTGTTTGGAATTGATTTAAATAAGTCACAGATAGCTGTGATGATTGTACAGAATTGTACGAAAGCATTTAAAAGACATAAGATAAATCTTTGTATTAAAAGATTATTCATTAGGATCTTTTAAAGCATAAAGATGTAGTTCAGTAGATTTACCATGATCTACTTCAACAGGTATTAAAGTCATTCCTTTAATAGCTGCTTTTACTTTTCTTTGTACTATTTCATCAAACCATTCACTTTCCATAATGATGTCAGTTTCATGGTTAACTCGATCAAGAATGTAGGAATTTAATTCATCAAGATTTTTGAATGTTTGTAAGCATCCAAGCGGTAATTCATTACTCATACTTTCTTCTCCTTTGGATGAAGGATATAATTCCTTGCACGATTAGCTTCTTTCAAGGAGTCTTTAAGAATAGATGGCTTTTTGCGTAAGCATTTAATCCATGACTGTAAATAGTTGGCATGATTACTTACATCTGAATTAATTTGTAATTCATCTGCAATTAAAAATGCACTTAATTCAGCAACTAATTCTTCTTTAGCATAGGTATCTAAGCCAAACATCCCTGACATATCACGCTTTAGACGCTTGGAATGCCCAGTTGAATGAGCCAATTCATGCGCCCAGGTGGAATACAAAGCATGAGCAGAATGGAACTTCTTACGTTCAGGCATTGTAACTATGTCTAGAGAGGGAGAATAGCAAGCCCTTTCACCAGCCCATTGGGTTTCTAACGTTTCTCTACGATGGTATTCAGCAAATACCTTTTCGCAGTTTTCCATACGTTCTGGCTCAGGTCTTGGTTGTTCAGCTTCTCCTTGATGTCTAGCTATAATTTCATCTTTATCTTCTCCTTCTACATCTTTAACATTAAAGATTGGAGAGAAATAAAATCCACCAGTTCTAGATTCTTTAATTTTTTCACCAAAGGTATTTTCAACCTCAATTTGGTATCGACTTGGGACACAGATATAGCAAGCCTTAGATCCTTTACGGATTCTCCAGCCTTTACTTTTTATCTGTCCAGCTCCTGCCCATAGAGGTAAAGGATAACCTCTAGCTATTTGATAGAAAGCTAATAGTGCAGGATTTTGTCCTGTATAAATGTGATGACTAAGGATGTTTTGTTGATTACCTCCATTAGTACAATCCCATTCTTTTCTCCAAGGGTGTTTACCTGATTCCATAAGAGTAATTAGTTCTGCAACTAATTTTTCTTCTGGAGTAGGTTTATTACTCTTGGCTTTTGCTCTTGGTTTTGAGCGAGTTGCTGTTGTCATTGCGTTTGAGTTGTTGTTGAAGTTTTAATGCAGCCTTTTCAGCATCAGATCTGAGGGGGTAATTAGACCCCCACCAGACCGTATGTCCATCAAAGTACCAAGGTTTGAATTCAGTTAGATATCCTTGAATAACTGGTTGAACACCAGCTTTATTAGGATAGATATCACTTGATTGATAGACACTTAGTTTCATCATTAATCTTTAATTAAAGATTCGTAGCCATATATTCTACAGACATTTTCTATTTGATCTACATTACATGGATGAGTCAATATAGAATCTGTAGCTCTGTTTAATGCGTCTTTAAGTATTGTGAATAAATCTTCTTCTGCATGCATTTTATCAATGTATTCAGAAGCTTCTTCAGCACAAGGACCACACATATAACCAGAGTATTTATCTGTTTCAGCAGGTATTCGATTAACGAAACCTTCTTTAAAAGTATCTTTATGGATACCTTTGGCATAGCAATCTATACATAGATCACCAATATCTACTGGATTATGAGTTGACATTAGCGATTCCTTTCAGCTGCACTTAAAGAAGGATGGCCTTCTTCTGTCCAATAAAAAGCATCTTCTGCTCTTTCAGCTGCTTCAGATCCAAAATGTTCTTCTATCTCAGAAGGTTTCACTTCAGGATGTTCAGCTTCAAGTTGTTCTAATGCTTCTTCATAGAGACGTTCTTTAGTGGAACTATTCCCTGGATGACTCATTAGATTCCTCCTGTGGATACTTAGATAACATTTGTTTGTAGTAATCAGCATCCCATTGTTTTTGAAGTTGAGCATTCAAAGCAATAAGTTGATTACGCTCATTTCCTATTTCAAGAGTATTTAAATGATCAGAAACAACATTAGTTAATATGTTGAATTGATTTTGATTAAATACCATTATGCGTTCAGTACCATCTTCAAACATTAGTTCACTCCTAAGTAGTAGTTGAATAAGAATAGGATTCCAATAATAGAAGATGATTCCATAAAGGCACGTATAATATTCATTTATTTAATCCAAAGTATTGCATCGTATGTTTATGCAACATATCTAAATCAGATGGACCAAACTCAGGAGTTACTCCGTCATAATGTGTTCCTCCTGGTAGATATTTATTAGAGCCTTCCATCTTTTGAAATGCTTCTACTAATATTTCTTTATTAATAGGATCAGCTTTTTTCAAAGAGGGTATAAGAGATTGGAAGAATCCACCTCCAAATTTTTCTAACGCAGTAATAGTGCGTCTGAGTTCATAATCAGTCATGAGATTAAATTGAATTAGGTTTACTAAGCAGTTTTAGGTCTTACTTAGGACCATGTTTAGATTTTACTAAAGAAGTTAAGTGCCATCCATCAGTCTTATTACATTGATAGGGTCGGGATTTACCTTTACCTTTTAATGCAATAGAAGATGCAACAGCACTAGCTTCTTCTCTAGTTGGATACAAGATCTTTTTACATTTGTAACAATATCCAGTAAGACTTGATAGTCTACCAATATCTATTAGATGGCTAAGATCTTGTAAACTTAGTCGTTTCATCTCTACTCATTAATTATCCTTTCTGATAATTTCTAGAATGTTTGTTCCGATGATGTCATCTCTTGGGACAATTTCTAGCATTGGAGGAGTATTAGGAGACATAAACTTCTTAACTGATTTACCTCTTTTCCAATCATTAAAGCATTTGATTTGTGAATTCAATTGCTGTTGAGAAACATGGCTACCTCTTTTCCTAAATGCAGGATTACTTAATTGATTTCTAAAAGAAAGAATTGAAGAATCTGCAGGTAAGTTTGCACCAGTAGCTAAGAGAGTATAGTATTCCATTACTTCATCTACACGCCATTCATAATCGTCTGCTATTAGTGCAAAAGTTAGAGCTGCGCTCTTACTAAAGCAGCCAAATTTCTTATGGCATTTAGATATAAATGGATAATATGTCTCAATTGTGCTTTGTTTATTATTCCAATATCTAACGATTTTTGAATGACTAGGAGCATTGACTGTACCCCATTTTGCTTTTGGAATTTCTGTATAATTAATATACATTTTCATTGCTGCAGCTAACTGAGTGTGATTTGCTGTACATCCTGAAAGAGTAAGCATGTCACCCGCAGTACGAGTTGCACCAATATCAATAAGTCCAAAAGTAGCTGGATCACAATTCTTTCCAAGAAGGAGACGAACTGTTTGATTAGCTTTAACTATTGCTGCTAAACGATGTTGTCCATCAAGTAAATTTCCTTGTGGGTCTAGAGCTATCCCTTGGTTGGTAACTCTCCATTCACCCGATTCAATAGAACGAGTGTACATCATTAATTTAGACTTACGAATCTTACGATTCTTATTGTTGTTTTGTCTCAAAATGTTTTCTGCCCAGGTGGGAGTCATTGAGACAACTTCAAAAGTTGGATCTTGCATTAGATTGTTTTAAATTGGAATGAATAAATAGTTTTAAGTCATAATTATTATTGGACTACTAATATCAAAAGATTTTGATATTACGTTTGGATAGACCAGTACCTGGTATTGCAATAGATGCACGAAGACCAGATTTTCTACCATTAAGTGTTAAACGCAGCGGCCCAAGTTTTAACGACTTGGACGCTGATTGCGGTCCTCTTTCTGTGACGTTGATACCAAAGATGGTTTTATCAAAGTTGAAAGCGGAGCGTTTTCTTTTGGACATGGCATTGAGGTGTGTTGAGTTTTGGGTCGCCAGAGTGGGCTATTGTATTCATTCATTTAATAGTCCACCTGGGCTTACGTATTTGCTGCTTGCCAATCTCTTTGTGTTTATCAGAGATAGTTCTCCATTCAGCATCGCTTTTAGCTCTGGCTGATGTAAGTTTAGTCAGCTTGAATTCTGTAGCTGGCTTCCAGCTTTTCTCTCTTTGCTTTTGTTTCATTGGATTTAATGAATTTGAGTTTGAGATGAAGTTTGGACCAGTAGTCTTGGTTGTTTTCACATAAGGAGATTAGATGCTCCATTTCAACTAATTCAATTAAGCAGTTAAGATCTTCTTTGGTTAAATTAGTTGAAGTCATAGCGTCGTCTACTTTATGGATAACCTTGCGCCCTGGGACCAAATGTACGATCAGTATCTCGATAGATAATCCGATCTACATGTTGATGACGAAGTTTATTAGTTTCGTCAGTAACTTCAAGAAAGATACGGTCACATTCTTCAAGTGAGTTACATGGAATATAGCCTCGCCTAATTTCATAGACGTTGATTCTCCATGGACCTTTATCTTTATTACCGTTTTCGGCCCAATTTGGTTCAATCATGCTGGATGATTTGGGTGTGAATTATCTATGAATAACTTTATTAATAGATAGCAAATAAGACTAATAGTTATCCAAATAAAGAGATTCATAGTTCTAGTTGATGTCTAAAGGCTAGTGTTTTAACACTACCTGTAGGTTTACCAGTTATCCAATAAACTGGTTGATTTAGTGCTACACCTATTTTAGCAATTTTGTAAGTTTCGCCACTAACAAGACTTACACCTTCACTAGTTGTAGCATGCACTTGATCACCTACTGCGAATTGGATATCTTCCATTAGCCTTTTGCGTACATCTTTTCTTCTCTAGATTTTGCAGTACGTTCGTCTGCACTAAGTGGAGGTTCTCCACCAGTTTCTTCGTAGAGATATTGAGGTGTGGGATCTGGGTAAGCTACCCATCCAAGTTCAGTGGCTTTTTTCAAGACTTGTTTACTATCTAAATCAGTGGCATTAATTCCATGTTCATATAGATAATCAGCAGCTTCATCTTCTTTATCAGTTGAAGTTTCAGTTAGTACAAGATCAAGATCATTCTTAGTCCATACATGTGTAGTAAGGTTGATACCTTCATTAATGTATTCTTCTAAGTCAGGAAGATCTAGCTTGAGTACTTCTTTGGGTATGCCATGTGAAACAGTCATGAGTCGCTTTGAGATAGCAATACATAACTCTTTCCATGTAGATTCTGGGGTTAATGATTCCATTAGTTATTAGGAATAGATCGGGGTTGTGTTAATGAATCCCCTCTTGGTTGTATTCAAGTGGGGGTCTGGGGGTTGTTACCTTTCTTAACAATCCGCCAGTTAAATCCGCTTTCTTGTAGTTCTTTCCACTCTTTATTTAGTAGATCGAACCCTACTAGTAATAAGACAATCACAATAGTAATGTTGTCTTCTTTCCAGAGGTCAGATTTTGTCATGATTAAGGATTTCCAGGTACACGTTTGCCATAATTTGCTGTGATCCACTCTTGTATTGCTTGTGATGCAATATCTCTGATTGGAATTTGATCAAATTGGGAAACGATTTGCAATTTGCTATAGATAGAAGTAGGTATTACTACCTCTAGTTGACGCAATTGTGTCATTAATACACCTCTTAATCCTCCATCATAGTTGAATTCTTCAATGGATCTTCTGGATATTCAACACCAGCCCAGTCTTCTGGTTTAGTGTCGTACATCTCTTCTTTATCTTTCATCCAATCAGGTAGCATTTCATCTGGTACTTCTTGATCGAAGTAGCCATTGATTTGTGCTCCTTTGATGTCAGACTCAGAAGCTTTCATTTGTTCGTCATGCTTATCAGCAGCTATGAAAATGTTATCGACCTTGATTTCCTTTTCATAGTTTGTGTCGGAATGTTTCATTGATTTGGGAGAATGCATTACATAATCATCAAGATTGTGTTCAGGGAAATCAATCTCATAATTATCTAGATTCTTTACTCCAGGTGGGAGTGGTTCTTTAAAATAATCGCTCATAAGTTTTCGAGTTGACTTTTCTGCCATAGAGCGAAGCTAGATCTCCTAGCTCCTTTCTTGTGCAGTTTGAGTGTGGGATCCTTTTGTGTAGCTCTACGTTTAGAAGCTTTAGTTAACTTCTTTGTGGTTGAAGATTGTTTCTCCATTGGATGTAGTAAATACACATGTTTGATCAATAGTTTAACGTCATATTTAGGACGAATAGAATAGAACAATACTTATTGAAATAGATAATGAATTTTCAATCAATATTGAATGTATTTAAAAAGAAACCAGTAGCACCACCAGTGGATGCAACAGGTCGTCCTCTCCTCCAGAGAGATCCTGGAAGAGCATATGTCGTTGGCGGTAAATTACCTAAACAACAAAAAACTACTGCTCCACCAAATACCAGAGAAGCTTTACAAGCTGCAATCAATTGGAATCGCTTACAGCAGAGTAAAGGTAAGTTAGGTATGAGTGGTGGGCAGCAGCAAATAATGGAAGTTATCTCTCAAGATCCAGCTGCTATAAGACAGTTAGCTGATCAAGGAAGAGTATAAAGCTGGGACTGTCTTGCACCACAGCGACTTACATAGATGTAATCATACAGACCTATGCTTCGTTTCATACATCTAATGCCCAGCTACGCTGTTAACGTTATTTAAGATTTGGTAGTAATAGTCTCCGTAGGGGTGCGGGGTATTAAGCGTAAAGATTTCTGAGCCATCTCTTCAGGAGTTCCTCTACCATCAAGTAGAACATCATAATAGGGTTGAAGGTTCTTCCTTTTAAAGCCCAAAATCTTTCCTCTACGATTACTGTATTTTGAGCTTGGATGATTGACTTTAAAGACAGCATCACCAACTTTGAATTTAGGTTCTTTAGCCATAATAAATTGAGATTAGAGAATTAATTTAATAGAAAGATTAGTCTTATGACCATGAAGATAATGAGGATGTAATAAGTCCACATAATCCACATGCCAACTTTGTTATGGCGTGAGCCACGAACATAAGGATGAGCACCTGGAGGACAATCATTCCATCCTTTCTGCATGTAGTCATCAGTAGTAATCTTCTTCTTATTTGGAATACCAAATTGAAGTCCTTCCTCTTTCTCCCAAGGTTTATCCTTGGATAGATCAAGCCAGTGCTTCATGAAGATTCCTCTTGTTGTTTGACGAACTTGTCATACTGCTGATCTTCTTTCATGGATTCCCATTTAGCTTGATCAGCTTCTTCTTGTCGTCTACGAAGAATAGCTTTAAGAGATTCAGGAACATTTGGATCCCTTTCAATCAGTTCTATAAGATTTAAGTGTTGCATTAATAAATTGCAATTGAATAGAGGGAGTGAATCCCTCAGTCCCAGAACCTTTCGGAATCTGGGAGGGAGAGAATCAATTAACGTGTACATATATCATCACTAAGGTAAAGTTTACAATCTTCAGTGATAATAAATGCATGTGTCCTTTGATTTTCTAGACGTTGTAATTGTTTAAGAAGAATCTTTAAAGATTTCTTAGCAGCATCTAGATTGTCAAAACTAATACATCCACTACTAACGTGATGAGATTTAATAGTGCTTGCCTGTTCTATGTAAATAGCATTTTTAGCTACATAAGAATCTGGATGGCAATGATGAAATCCTTCTGTAACTCGGAAAGTTTGAGTTTTAGGAATACGTTGAAGAATGTCTGATTCTGTATCAGGTCGAGCCTTTGGAGGGAAAACCATAAGTTGAATTAGAGATTGAATAATGACCTGTCTCTTCAGGGTAGGTGGGTCAGTTCCTACCGACTCCCCGAAGGGAGTTTCGACTATTTAGTCATAGTCTTAACCTCTTTAGAAGTTTCCACTTCTTTAGCAGGTTGTTGTAGCTTTTCTGCTGCTCTCTTTTCTACACTGATTTTACCTAGTGCAGTACAGAAGCAGTTATCAACTACTAGTTCATATCTACTCCTGAATTCACCTCCTTCTGTTTTCCATGTCTTATAGACAACATGGTATGTCAAGGTAACTAAATCACCTTGGTTTCTCCATTGTTGAAGGTTTTTACCATACCCGTTATAACAAGTAAGAGGTATAGCAGAAGATCCTTCAGGAGCATCAGCAGGTATAACACGAAATTCAGTTACTGAAATACGTGAATTTTCAGGGTATCTAGTCGTTACATCGCTAACGATACGACCAGTTAATGAACCGTTGTTACAAGCAGACATTGAAGTCTCCTGTTGTGCTGGAGCCTATCCCAGTCGATTAGGCAGAGAGGATGAACCCCTCAGGGAGCCAACCCTTTCGGGAATGACTCCAGGAGAGAATCAGCTAATTTCCACGTTCTTAACCCTCCTTACGAAGGAGTCAATAAATTCCAGTACAGTCTTTGTCAAAGCTGATAAAGCAGGACAATACTTATCCTGGAAGTCGGAAACTAGTTCGTTCCAGTGCTCCATATGATCCTGCCAACGAAGGAGGATATCGCTCTGGTAGCTAAGAGTCTCATAACCTAGAAGAGGAATTTTACGGACAGATTTAGAACGATGCTCCCATTCGGCAGCAACTTCTTTAACCAGTTGAATCTCTTCTTGTTTCAGAGCTAGTAAAGATCCAGCTTCCTTGTTATCAGCTAAAAGCTTGTCACAACGAGAGCGAACTTCGACTAACTCTTTCTCAAGAGCATCAATGGTATGTTTCTGTCCTATCTTTACCTCTTCAAGACACTTAATCTGAGTGGCATGTGTTCCCTTTAAAGAATCAAGTTGATTCATTTGATTGGTATTGAAAGTACGTAACTTATCAATATCAGTCTTAAGAGAAGCACATTCCTCTTGACTACCATCGTAATCATGTTCTGATTGAGTAAGAAGAGCATAAAAGAGTTGCTTATCACCATTGAGATACTCTTTGGATGTAAAATCAACGTTGAACTTGTCAACAATTAATTGTTTCAACTCTTTGTTAGCTTTGTTCATAGAACAAGTAGGTATAGAACAAGCAGGGAGTGAACCCTGCAGGGAACCTGCGAACAGGCTCCGTGAAAGGATCAGACACTCATGGAATTAGCCTCATAAATTCTATGCATTTCAGACCAAGCATCTTTAACAGATGTACCTGGATCAAATAAGCATTCATTTACAGTCTTCCAAAAGATCTCACCTTTAAGACCAATCATTTCTGTTTGGTACTCGACCATATGTACTCGTTTACCAGGGTGATAAACAAGACGATCAAAGGCAGCATCTTTACAAGGGTAATAATTAGGTTGAAAAGCCATAATTAATAAGGGGCTAAAGGACAAGGGGGATGAACCCCTCAGTCTGCCTCCGAAGAAGCAGAGGGAGAGAATCAAGTTTCATGCCATACATATCCTTTGGATAGTACGTATGAATAAGCTTTCACCAGGTCTGGATCATGCTTAATATCATTTTGAAAATTGGTATGTTCATCCTTCGATTGCTCTAAGATATACTCAAGACGATCAAAGGATTCATAATCAATATCAAGATCTCTACAAGCGACTACTGAATCATATTGTTTATAAAACAGCTCAACTTGTGTAACTTTATAGTCATTTTCCATATGCATTAATATTCTTGAGGAATATGTAAAGCAGGACGATGACACAGATAAGAACTATGAAGGAGGTCATTGGATAACCTCCTCATGCCATGATTTGATAGCAGTCGTTGGACGAATAGCATCAGATACCTTGAAACGTAGTGAGTTCCATTTACCTGATACATTCTGAACAACATTGTTATTATCAATAGCGTTATCAAGCTTCTCAACAGCCTGGGAAGACTTATTGAGAACAGTGCTAACAGCTTTAATAAAAGACATAGTGATAAAAGACCACTCTCAATGAGTGGTAATAATAGGGAGCAATTTAACGATCTTTCATGCTCCTGTCGGCAGTGAGTATCACTCCTGCTATATAGCCCTATGGTGATTAATTCCATAGAGGGGTAGCTTCAGTTACTACCCAATACCGAGGGTGAGGAATTGAACCTCTCCAACACATTCTTTGGTCGATAGCTACTAGTTCAGCTCTCTGCAGTGCAGGTAGACCCAATAAATGGAATGTGTTCCATCATCTCGGCTCGATTTAACGTCTCGATAGACGATGATTTGTGGTCGGTAGCCTCTAGTTCAGCTCTCTGCAGTGCAGGTAGACCCAATTAATCAAATCAATTGCTACGTTTAACCTCCAGCTTGAGGTAATACTGAGGGAGGGAGTCGAACCCTCCTACACCATCTCAGTTGCTTGGATATCCATATGAATTACAGAAATCCATATGAGCATCATGCATTTCAACAGGCCAATCATGTGTACGGCATTGAGTTGCAGTAACGGTATCCAGGTGAGCTACAACAATTTGAGCAGCACCTGCGAACAAACCAGCTGCAACAGCGAACACAAAGAAGCGTTGGTAGGTCATGAGTTGAAGTAAGCCACCTTCAGTAGGTGGTAAGACCGAGTGAGGGAGTTGAACCCTCCTAGTCTTTCGACTAGCCCTCTCGGTTGTTACAACCAATAGAAACCTCCTGATAACTCAGCAACCTGCTTAGGTTGTAAGTGACCAGAGAAGTACTGACCATTGGTTGAACTTACTAACATATGTTGTGCTGTTACTCCAGGATCAATTCCTCCGACACATTCATCTCCTTTTGTAAGAGAAAGATCAAATTTGCCCCATCCAGAGAGGAGGAAATCTGACATCTTACGGAGATTAGGATCGGACTCTTTGATCTGATGGAATAAATAGCCAACAGAATCTTCATTACAGTTATCATCTACAGCTATAAAACTTTGTTGATCAGTTACGGCATCTTCAGCAGCTTGTAGCTTTTGAACACGTTCGTAAGTTCCTTCAGGAACATTGATCAACTGTTCTAACACAGCAGAATCTTTGCAATGAGGATGGAGACGTATGCCCATGTTATTAAGTTGTGGTTGTGCAGTACCTATCTCTGCGGGAGGTAATACTGAGGGAGGGAGTCGAACCCTCCTTAATACCCACTCAGTTGACGGGAACATATGAGTGCCATGAGCCAGAGTAATGATATGTAATGACAGCCATACCAATAGCAAAGATTGCAAATGGAATTGGATGATCATCAATCATGTAACCGATGTCAGCAAGAGCACGTTGAATTGAAGTCATGAGTAAATCCGTAAAGGGAATAATGATATTCACTGGACTTATAACTACTGTTGTAGAAAGCCAGAGTAATTACAGTTCTATCTAATCCTTACTCGAGCGAGATTCTCTCCCCAATTTCAGGCGCAATTGTGGAAAAATACGGTGATTTTGTGGAGAAACGTGTGGAAAAGTAAGGAAAACAGGACAATGTTACATTCATTTACACTTCGAGAGTGTTACAACGAATGTACCCATGTCCTATTCTTTTTTTTCTTTACGGGATCGCATTCAGGAGGGTGGTGTGTTACCCGTCAGGAAATTTTGTTCCCTATTTGACCTATACACGGTCCATTTCAACGCACAAAAATTCTAATTTTGTAGCGAAATTCCCTAATTAGGCCAAGAATGGGGCCAAAAGTGCAAATCCCGCAAGAAAAAGTATTAGTTCCTAATAATTATTTTTTAGATTTCTTATATTTATCAGCTGCACTTACTGCTTTTCTAAATGCATCTTCATCTGGAAGGTTAAAAGCTAGTTCTTTTTTGCCTTCGTCAATAAAACCACGAACGTCAGTGTCTGTTTTGCCTTCTTTAGCCATATTTAAGGCTTTGCCTTTTATAGCTTCTAGTGCTTCGACTCTTTTTTGCCTTGTTCCAGCGTCCATTCGCCTACATCAAGTTATTTATTAATAATAGTCGTACTATTTCTTAGATTTATCAAGAATAGAATGATTACAAGGAAATATTTTGAAAATAAGCTGATATGGCTGTCTCCGCTGCAGATTTTTATACCTATGCGAAATCTACTGGTACAGAGATACCTGATAGCAAGCAAAAGGAAGCTGAATTAGTACCTGTTATTAACAGATGGAAGAAAGGAAGGTTAAGAGAAGAGAATAAGCCAGAACAAGATAATACAGGTAGGAATATAGGTGCGGCTGCTTTAGGTACTGGTGCTGCAGCTTTAGCTTATGGAATTGGACGTAGATTTGGTAGAGGAAAAGGTAGCAATCCAGTAAGTAAGCCTCCGCAAGCTGCACCTTCAAATTTACCTAATGTTGATAATGTTACTGGTTTAGCAGATACAACTTTTATTCCATCTCCTATTACTCCACAAGACAGTAGAGGAGTAACACTGGTTGGAACTAGAAATCCGAAGACAGGAACATATAGAGCAGCAGTAAATGAGATACAAGAACAAGCTCCTTCTACTTCTCCTTCTACTTCTCCTCAAACTAAGGTACAGAATACCGCAGCAGATGAAGCTTTATGGGATTCTAACTATTGGGCTAATTTCCATACACTTAGAAAAGCAGATCCATCTTTGGATTTAGGGGAGGTTGATAGAAGAGCTGTACTTGCAGCAAAGAAAGCAACTAATCAACCGATAAGAGAAGACTATACTCCTGGTCCTGCAACAGATCATAGAATTGAATTACAGAATACTCCTGAAAGTAGTCCTGTTAAATTTAGTCCTCGTTCCTATGCCGAAAGTACTGGATCTGTAGCACCTAAGACACAAAAGATAGTTTCTTCCCCAACTCAATTCTCTAAAGAGCAATTAAATGAATTAAATACATATGCAGATAGTGTTATTGATTACGATGGTGATAAAGACTTTATTCGTATACAAGACAAGCTTGAAAATTATTTAGGAGGCAGAACAGATGTATATCCTTTAACTCAACAAGATCTACAGAAGTTTGATAATTCATTTACGAATTTAAAGAGAACAGATCTAACAGCAATGGATCATGAGCTTGATGTACTTCATTCTGAGGTAGGTGTTAAGTTAGGTCGTAAACCTACTGAATATACAAACCGAGATATTGATTTAGAAGATAAACGTTTATATGAAATTAACGTAGAAGGTTCTTCTAATATTCAACAACCAGGTATATTTAGTGATGATCCTGAATTAAATCCTAAAGGTTATAAATATAGTTCGGAGGAAGGTGTTTATCAATTAACTCCTAATGAAAGAATTATTGTAAATGCAGGAGAGGACAGCAGATACACATCGAAATACGATAGTCAACCAAAAGCTAAAGAACAAACATTTTTAGCGGAACAGATACAATCACAACCTACACAACCAGATACATTAGTTGCAAAACAAAATCTTAATGACCCTGCTCTTTCTATACAATCTTCAGAAGCTGTTGATACAGGTGTAGATCAAGCTATACAAAGAATTGATACTGAAGTTCAAAGAGATACAGATTCAATCTCTCTTGGAAAGAGTGCTGTTAAGACTGAAGTTTTACAAGAAGATTTATTAGAACAAGCTGCAGCTAATAAAGCTCAAGCTGCTGGTTTAATAGCTGCAAGAAGAATACAACTAGAACAAGCAGGTTTACGCCCTGGAACTACAGAATTTGATAACGCTTTAGTTAAAGGTTGGTCTGCAAAGTCAGATGTAGAACCAAGTGTTATTAGTGAAAAATTTAGAGAAAATGTAGTTTTACCAAAAGAAGTTGAAGAAGTTGTTTCTACAAAAATACCTGAAAGTGATGCTTCAAACGTAGCAAGAAACTATTACAACGAAGATACAGGAAATATACAATTTGCAACAGAAGATGGAGGTAGTCCATTAATTAGAGCCATCTATAAAGAAAAAGTCCTTCCAAGTGAAGATGTAAGTAAAGCTGCTAGTGGTACGAGTATTAGAGGAAGATCGAGAAGTTTAGATATTGCAGAACCAAAGGTTCGTACTCGTACAAATGAATTTACAGGAAATGAAAGACCTGATCGTATAGGTGGAACATTACCAATAGGAGGAGTACCAGCTGAGATAGATGGTCAACCTACAATAATTTCGGGTCCTAGTAAAATCGAAGAAGCAAACCTTCGTGATGCAGGATTATATCCAAAAGTCTTAGATAAAACACAATATCCTAATCCACAAATGGCCCCTCAACTATCCAAACAGGAAGTTGTTCATTCCATTATTAATCCTTCACCTGTTAGTAGAAAAGACTTAACAGGTGGTGGAGCAGGAATGGGAGTTTATGGTAGACAACTAGGATATGTACCTGGTCCTACTAGTGCAACTGCTGGAACAAAACCTACTCAACTTCCAGAAGGGAGATATGGTGAATTCAATCCAACTACTTCAAGAGATGAATTTAGAAATTACTCTACTGAAGCTTTACAAAAAAGAATTGACACTGGAACATATCAAAGTGGAAAAGTTAGTGAAGGAGCACGAGAGGCTCAAAAAGAATTAACTCTTAGAACAAACTTAGATTATCCTGTGGACTATACACCTAGCAAAGAAACAACTATAAATTCAATGCAAGTTAGCGATGACATTAGAAAGATCTATAGTAGTGGTAGGCCTGATGCACAACAGCAAGTAGAGGCTTATAAATCAGCTCTTCGTAAAAAGATGGGTATTTAAGAATGACTAAAGCAAAAGAAAAAAAAGCTAAAAAGAAAAAGAAGGATTGGATTGGTAGTGCTGTTAATAGCCCTGGAACATTTACAGCTAAGGCTAAAAAGAAAGGAATAACCTCTGCTCAATTACAAGAGAATGTATTATCTAATCCAGATGATTACGATGAAAAAACTGTTAAACAAGCGAACTTACGTAAAACGTTAGTTAAGATAAATAAGAATAAGAAATCTAAAAAATAATGGCAAAAGACGCTCGTTTAGATCTAGGTAGATATGTAAAGAATCCTTTTAATAGAAGGGGTCAAATACCTAAGCGTTTAGATTTTAATGATCTATTTGTATCTAAAGCTAAAGAAGGTGAATACCCTTGGAACCCATCACGCTTTAGTGAGAATGATTTATTAAAGAGATCACAAACTCGTAAACAAACATTAAACCCTGATCTTAATTTTGTTGGTAATTCTCCATTCTTTGATGCAGGAGATGAAGTTTCAAGTGAAGAGAGATATGAGATGTTTGAGGGTCTTGGAAGATTCGATAGACCTTTTGATTATGACTTTGACGAAGGTAGACCACGTACTAAGATAAGACCTCAATTTCAGCCAGATTTTAATAGTGAATGGGTAGAAGCATATAAGATGAGTCCGACATTAAATCCTGGAAAAATGTCCAGAAACCCAATGCCTCGTTCACGTAATCCTGATCCAAATGGTTACTTAATGGATATTGCAGAACAACGTGCAGAATCTGAACATGAAGGTGCTAGTACTATCTCAGAACTTTTAGCACGTAAAGGAAAAATACAATCAGAACAAAAAGAATCTAAAGTAGAAAAGCAAGAAGAAAAAGAAGGACAAGAAACAGTTGATGAAGTTGAGAATAGTCCAGATAAAATAGAAGGAACGGAGAAATAGAATGATTAGAGCAGCTTTAAAATATCTACCTAAATGGGGAGGGACAGGTGTAACTAAAGCTTTGTTAGGACAATCAATACCAGGTGCAATTTTATCTGGTGGTGGTACAGCTTTATATACAGGAGATCCTATGGCAGGTGTAGCTGTAGGTATGGCTGACTTATTAGGAAGTACTGCAGTTGGTAGAGGGTTAGCTAGTAGACGTTTAAAGAATGTAGTTGATACAAGAATTAATCCAGCTCTTGGAAAAGTAACTATACCTTTCTCAGGTGGCAAACACCCTTCTGTAAAATTAGCTGGTGCTTGGCAACAAGCAATTGATCCAAAAACTCAACAACCATTAGCTCCAAATTATCTTCCTAGTACTGTTCAGACTGCTGGAATATGGGGAACAAGTCTAATGGCTCCTTATGCATTAGAACCTATGTTTGTAGGAAATCAAAGAGCAACGCAAACACAGCAATTAGCACAAAGGAGTGTTCTAAATGGACCTCAACACGGCAGGATGTCTGATGGAACAATGTTTCAATTAGCAGGTGTTCCTATGAGAGCTGATGATATAAGAGGTATGTACTAATGGATGTCCGTAGATTCGTAAAAAAAGCTGTAGAAGATGTAAAGCAAGGATACAAGATAGGTGAAACAGCAACTTATGACGCACAGAAAAAACGTGGTTCTTATAGACATAGTGTTTTTGATCCTCGTTTTGCTAAGGATATGAAAGAAGGTGTAAAAGATATAAAGGATCCAGCTGGAAAAACTGTTAAGAAAGGTACTAGAGGTTTAAGAAATCCTGCTGAATTTTTAGGAGCCTATGGTGCTCGTGTAGCTACTGATTTAGGTTCTGATTCTTCTCGTCAGTTCCTTTGGCGTTATAACCATCCAATGGCCTTAGCTGAATTGGCAGGTAATGCGGTTATAGGTAAAGAAGGAATGACAAGATTAAATCAATTAACTCCTACACAGAGAGCAGGGATAACAGGAGCTTCTATTGGAATGCCAGCTTTTGCTTCTATGGGAACTGTAGATATGACAAATCCTGGTGAGTTATTTAGACCAAAAGGATATGCACAGAATTATGCTGAAGTAGGTTCAGAAGATCGAAGAAAAACTGCACAGCCAGGAATAGAATTAGTAGATCGTTTTGTATTAGGTAGAAGAGGTAAACCTCTTAAATATTCAGATGCTAAAAAAGATATTCCAAACCTAACTCCTCAAGCTTATGGAAATTTCATGAGGCAATATTATCAAGATAAAGGTGCAACAGGTTTAGGATTATTAAAATTTACTGGTCAAAATTTAGAAGGTATTCCAGAAGCAAGAGTATTAGGATTCCCAATAGGTTTACAAGGAGCTACTGCTGTTGTAGGTGGTGGATTAGGAGTTAGAGCAGGACTAAGAAAAGGGATGATGAGTCCAGGAGTTTATAAAAAAGCACAAATGGCAACTCCTCGTGGAATTGCTGGTAGAGGTGCATTAGGAGCATTAGCTGGAATGACGATTGGAAAAGTTACAAATATGGCTATTGCATCTGCTAATAGACCTAAGTATCCATCTACTTACGAATACACTGAAGGACAATAATTATGCTGATAAAATTAAAGTTAGGACAAAAGAATTTCATAACATAAATGGCAGAAAGAACACGAGATGTAGTCGATATGCTTACTTTTGAGAGTCTGATGAATCAGGCTCGAAGAGGGAATGTTGGACTTAGTGGTGGATTAACACATTTATTCCCAACTACTGCAAATGTAAGAGGAATTGCAGGACTTGCTCCAGGTGTAGCAGGTGCAGTTCCTAAATCTGCAGTGTTAAGAGGAGGGATGAATGTTGCCAGAATGGGATCAAGACGAATTCCAATTCTTGCAGGTGGTCTTCAAGCATTAGGTGGTGATCCAATTGGTGGTATTGGTACAGCAGGTGGTGGAATAATTGGTGGAATGTTAGGTGCTCCTCTGGGACCATTAGGTGTTGCAGGTGGTGCTTATTTAGGTTCAATGGTTGGTTCAGGTTTAACTAAAGGTGCAGCAAGACTTGCAGGTGGTGCAATTGGTATTGATCCTAATGACCCCTTAAGTGGACCAGATTGGAATCTTGGACCTTTAGCTTTAACTCCATATGCAAAGACTAAGAAGAGAACAAAGAGAGGTATTGAAATAGCTAAGATGCAGTTACCTTTGTATAATGAAATAGCAGACAGACAGTTAGAGAGAGATTCAGCTCTACAGTCCTTAGCTGATGTAGGCTCTATTATTAGTAATGTTTACTCCAGCAATCCTTATAGGTAATTAACAATGGGCGGATTAGATTTAAATAAAGATGTACAGTTCCTACAGCAATTAAGAACTAATGCTAGTAGTACTCCTGCTACCTCAGTAGATGCTTCAGCTCCTGGTAATAGTGTAGGAATGACGATCAGAAATGGACGTGTTGTTCCTATAGATGCTCCAAAAGGATGGAAAAGAGCTGGAGCAGGTTTATTAGATTGGATGACCTTTGGTATTAGTGATCATGATAAGCAAGGCAATCTAACTAATTTCGGTGGTTCAATGCATGGAAACACAGGTTTTGGTCAATCCGCAGATGGTATAAAAACAGATGCTTCAGGAAATGTATTAGATACTGAAACAAATGTAAGGGGAGAAATCATTGGAACAGGAAAAACAAAGGAAGAAATAAAAGCAGAAAAGGAAAAACAAGAAAAAATTGAAGCAGAAAAAAGGCGAGAAGGCTATTGGAATAAAAGAGTAGATAGAGAAGTTGCGGTTGCTAAAGAAGGACAGAATAGACAGATGATTCATGGAGGGCTTACAGGAGCTGGTAAATCAATCATGGAAGGAACGCTTAGAGGTGTAGATTCCCTTGATAGAGCACAAGCTGCTACAGCACAAATGGTTTCTAATATGCCTACACTTCAGTTAACAGCAATGAAGTATGCACAAGGACAGAATTATGGGTTGGGGTAGACTTAGCAGTATTAAACTAGTTAAAGATCTAATGACAATCTATCGGAGGAGCTAATATGTGGGGGCCAATAATAGGAGGCGGTTTAAATTTAGCAGGTAGTTTATTTGGCAGTAATAAAGCCAAGCAGCTGGGTATATGGGGTTTGAGATCAGCTGACCGAAGAGCTGATATGGTAATGCAGCGTGGTAGAGAAACAGATAAAGCTCAGTTAGGTTCAAAACAAGCAGATCATCTGGCTAATCTCCAGATGGGTCACAGAGGTTTAGCTTTACAAAAAGATGCAGCATTATTCCAACAAGATGAAATAGCACCTCGGAAAGCTCGAAATGCTGTAGATGCTTTTAATAGGATGGTATCTGCTGAAAGTGGTGAAGATGCAACAAAACTCCGACAAAGAAAAAATCGAGAAGGTTTAGCAGCAAAATTACTTGCGGCAAATGCAGGACCAGCAGGAATGTTTGGACCGACAATTCATGATCAACAGGCAAAAGCACAATTAGGATGGTTCGGTTAAATCTATGGCTTGTTCAACTTCCAAATTAGATATTCTTCTCGCTGATGGAAAGACAAAACTTGTCAGTGATTTGAAGGTAGGTGACGAGGTAGATACTCTTCATCAACATACTTTCCAACGTGGAAAGCATAAAGTTGTTTTCGTTGAAACTAAGAAATCTAAATTACTTTCGCTTACTTTCTTAGGCGAAACTTTCGAGTGTTCTCCTACTCATAGATTCTATTCAAAAGATAAAGGTGAATGGATCGAAGCTAAAGATTTGGTTGAAGGAGATAAAGTTATTAGCTTGGATGGAGAGATTGAATTTATTAGTTCAGAAGAAATAGAAGACGGTGATGTTGTTGATTTAACAGTAGAGGGCGCACATACCTATATCTCTGGAAATATTCTTTCTCATAATAAAGGTGATACTTATAATGCTCCACCTCCTCCTCCTCCAGATACAACTTTTAAAGATTATCTAAAGTATCAAACTGAAAGAACTGAAGACGAAGGTTACAAAGATTGGACTAATCAGTTACAGACTTACAAGAGTAAGAAAGGCAAACAAGCTTCTGGTAGATCTGGTTGGGATGATTTCAAGACAGGTGTAAAAAATAAATTAGGTCAAGGTCTACTTACTTATGGTGAGGCTGAAACACAGTTAAAAGATTATGCTAAAGACTACAATTTAGCTCCAGATACAGTAAGTTGGTCGGGTGGTGTAGACCCACGTAAATCATGGGAAAGAAATAAAGATAAAACAGATTTTAGTTATACTGATTCACCTACTTATGAAACTCCAGAGGAATGGAAAGATTGGAGTGTTAACAAAGCTTTAACTGATCTTAATACTTACTATACTGGCGGTGATGATGGTGGATTACAGGGAAGAAATAGAGATCTAAATATTAGAACAGCCTACGAACAACTTTTAGGAAGAAAAGCAACTGAGGATGAAGTTACTAAAGGTAAATCCCAAATTGGTAAAAATAAATATTATCAAGATATTGAAAGTTTTAAAGCAGGTCTTACTTCTGGATCTGAGTATAAGAAGAAGTTCTCTAATAGTTATTTAGAAAATTATTATGATGAGATGTATGGAGCACAAGGTAGAGATGATGATGGTAACAAAACAGGAAAACGTACTTTTAGTTTTGATAAAACACTTCTTCCTACCTATAAGGGTGAAGCTGGTACTACAGGTTCTAAATTAGAAACAGATACAGGCGTAGCTTTACCTGGTTGGCAGGATTCTTTTACAGGATCACCTGCAGAGATTGATTTCAATTTAGATAATATTAGAGAATCACGTAAGTTTTTATATAGTGCAGGTTTAACTAATTTACAGGGAACTATAGATGGAGAAATTCAGAAACTTAAGAATGAAGGAGGTAAAGAGATTACTAAGATAAAGAGTGAAGGAGATATTTTAGGTAATCTAGTTGGTTCGTTTAGTTTCTAAAAATATACTTGCTATAATTAGTAAATAAATAAATTTATTGAGAATTAGTCCCATGACTGTTGACCCTTTAACTGGTAGCGTCGAAGAAAGAGACAGCGGCGTTATAGGTGATAAAGAAGAAGATAGTTTTAACGTCACAAAATTTGAAGAGCTATTAAATCGTCTAGAAGGTTCTAAGAAACGTCAGCAACGTCAGAAGTCTGTAGAAGGACGTCGTGACATCTGGGCTGGTGGTCTTGCTAACATGATGACCAACTTCTAAACTTTCTATTAGTATTAATTTGTAATGGCTACTTCTCCTCAAGATCCATCTGAAGTTGATGATTGGTTTGATATTGATAAATATCGCCAAGCTGCTGGAGTAGCTTACGATTTTTCTAAGAAAAAAGTGGAGGATCAAGGTGAAGAAACTCGCAAAACCATCGGTTACGAATCGGAGCAAAAGCGTAGGGACGAAGAAAGAGATTCCAAACAAGCAAAACAAGCTTATAGATATTGAAGTATTTGATTCATGGGTTGATAACCTAGATTCATCAACTCAAGAATCTTTTTGTTCTTTTTCATCATCTAATTATTCCATCATTGAAGTATATTTATATTCTCGTTTTTTAGGATATAACGGAAGTATAACTGCGTGTGATGCTTGGGTTAAAGATCATTATGAAAAGCCAGATCAACGTAAGAAACTTCTATATGAAATAGATGCGATGCAAGAAGATATACGTAAATTACGTGATGATGTAGAAGCAGGTTTAGTTAAAAGAGATGCAGGTGTAGCTCGTGTTGCTTCCATGCAAAAAGAACTACGTGGTCATATTGATCAAGTTGAGAAATTTACAAGTACTAAAGATAGAAAAGGATTATTAATGGCTGGTGCAGATAGAGCTATTAGAGAGTTAATGTTTATTTTTAAAGATGATCCTATTGAAATACCTTTGGAAGAAGCAACAATGAGTGTCTGGGCAAGAATGCAACTAGAAGAATAGGGCAGTTAAAATAAAGATAATTAAAATCTTTAGCTGTTAATAAAATGGGTGCTAAGACAGATCCTTCGATGGATGCAAAAGATAAGCAAATGGCTGCATCTGGTCGTGCTAGACGTGCAGAAAAAATTAGAAGAGATGAGTTACCAGAGGCCAGCCCAGAAATAGATGATGGAGCTTTCTCTATGATGGATCCTTCACAAAGAGATGAGGGAGCAAGCCGTGGATTTGAAGGTGCAATAAATAGATCTCGTAGAGGTCGTAGAGGTCGTAGAGGCGGACCAAGACGTAGTGGAAGACTTCCAATGTTTATTGGAGATTCAAGAAGAGGTGGAGGAAGACCTCCATTTAGAGGTGGAGAAGGAAGACCTCCAATGTTTGGTGGAGATCCAAGAAGAGGAGATCCAAGAAGAGGTGGTGGAAGACCTCCAATGTTTGGTGGAGATCCAAGAAGAGGAGATCCAAGAAGAGGAGAATCTTACAGAAGAGGTGGAGGAGATCCAAGAAGAGGTGGAGGAAGACCTCCATTTACAGGAGGATCTAATTCCCAATATGAAACCAATTCAAAATTTAGAGGACTTATAGATGGACTTCTGAAATATAAAGGAAAGAGATAACTATTATGACTAAAGGTAAAATGCCTCCACAGCTTGTGGAATACTTCAAAAAGAAAGAAGCTAAAAAAAATGACGGTACAGAAATGTCCGATAAAGAAAAACGGAAAGCTGCTTTAGAAAAAGCTAAGAAGTATAAAGAGCAAAAAAAAACAAAGTAAATAAATCTCCTGGAGAATGTAATACTTGTAATCATCCTGAAATTCAAAAACATCCTGCAGAGATTGATAATGCAGGTAGACATGTTTAAAATAATTTATTAGTTATTATTAAAGTAATAGTTTGATTATTTCTTGTGCCTTCCTATACCCATCTTGCATATAGACGTAATGCAAAGGCAGCTGCACGTAATCAACAAATTAAGAAACCAAAGAACGAAGAATCTTTAAAAAAGGCTAGAGAAGATTTTGGATTTTTTTGTGATTATGTAGCTGATAAACCTCCTGCAATACATCACAAAGAATGGAATCGTAGGTTTATTACGAATGAAGATAGTAGTTGTTTAATTAAAATTGCAGGACCGAATGTAGACTTACTTGCTCCTCGTGGATCTGCTAAATCTACAGTCCTTGGTTTACTAACTGCATGGGCTATTGGTATCCATACACAAGCTGGATTACCATTACAAATCCTCTATCTTTCATACACTGTTGATATTGCTAGATCTAAATCAGCAACCATTAAACGTATTATTGAAAGTAAAAGATACCAAGAAGTATTTCCTAAAGTACGACTACTTAAAAACGTAACAAGTAATGAATACTGGTCTATTGATCATAAGTTTGCAGGTATAGATACCACTGGTGAAGAACAATTTACTCTTTGCGCTGCAGGACTAAAAGGTTCTGTTACATCCAAGCGTTCTCATCTAGTCATGATTGATGACGCTATAAAATCAGCTGCTGATATCGCCAACCCTGATATTCGTAAAACAATGCAGGAAAATTGGAATGCAGTTATCGCTCCGACTATGTTTGAAGGGGGTCGGGCCATTTGTCTTGGAACCCGTTTTAGGCATGACGATATTCATTCCACCACCTTTAACGAACAAAATAATTGGATCCAAATCGTTCTCTCCGCTATACAAAATAATCCTAAGACAGGTGAAGAAGAATCGTACTGGCCTGAGATGTGGTCCCTTGAATACCTTAAAGAAAAAAAACGGCAATCTCCGATTGCCTTCTCCTTTCAGTATATGAATCAAGTCGTCCGACAGAACGAGTTGTCCCTTGCACCTGAGTTAATAGTAAAGGCAGAAATCGCAACTGAATTTGATACACTCGGAGTAGGGGTTGACCTGTCAGCGGGTATAAGAGAAAAGAATGATTACACAGTAATGGTACTGGGGGGAAGGATTGATGATCGAATACATATCATTGATTACAGAAGGATACGTGTAATGGGTAATTTAGAAAAATTAGATGCATTAAAAGAGCTATTGAATGATTGGTCAGTTATAGGTGTAGATCAGTCGGGTAATTATTATCCAACACATTCAACATGTGATGTTTGGTCTGAAGCTGTTCAGTATCAAGCATCATTAGAAGCAGATTTTAAACGTATCTGTTTACAGAATGAAAGTCTATATAATTTAATTTGGCATCCAGTTAAAGGTTTCCGTGGAGATAAGCTTGCTAGATTCCGTGGAATTATGGGTATGTTTGAAGATAGAAAAATTATATTTAACCGCTATAGAAACTTTACAAATATGTTTGAAGAACTTACTAACTTTGGTGTCAGTGGTCATGACGATTGTGTGGATGCATTAGTTTGGTTAGTTACAGGATTAATGAAGAAAGGTCATCTTCAATTGGACTTCTAGTTTTAGAATAAAGAAAAAGATAGTCCTGTGGGAACTGAATTCATACCACTTTTATTGACTGCCATTATCTCTTCTATAACAGGAGGAGGTTGGATAGCAAGTAAAGTTTTAGATAGACATCGTGAACGACTGAAAGATACGATGCAAACAGTAGAGTTTCAAAGATCTAGAATCAATAGTTTAGAAGAGCATGTAAATCGTATGCCTTTGGAATATGTATTAAAAGCTGATTTTGTTAGAGAAATGAGAGATATGAATGATCACTTTAGAGCAATCCATGACAAGCTTGATAAGCTGGTAGAAAAGCTTATAACCAAATGAATTACGTACTGGAAGTAGAAGAAAATAATTTCTATAATTCTACTGATTTATGTGTTAGTTTTCCTATTGAATTAACTGAAGAATTAAATTGGAATAGAGGAGATATTATTCAATGGGATATCAAAGGTAATGGTATTGTTTTAACTAAATTAAATGCACCGAATGAATATGAAGTACACGAAGAGTAAAATAATCATAATAAATACTAGATATTATGTATGCAAAAAATAAAGCTGGTCTTTCTTTTCAAAACCTTTTAGGAAGTAGCAACCTTAAAGGTTCTATCATGAGTGATCCTTCTAGTTTTAAAACGTCACAGATAGGTTCAACAGATGCTGAACGTAGAAAAGTTTTACAAGAAATCATCAATACCCCTGGTTATGATCCTGCATCCGTTATTGAAGCTCAAAGACAATGGTTAAGAATGGAACAGGGGTTATCCCCATTTCCCAGAGTTTAGAAGAGTAAAATAGAAATATATTACTGGTAATAAAGATGTTTTACGGTGGTGAATCAAACGTACCTGGTGCTCCTGGTCAGAATCCTCATGTCTTTAATCCCAATGCACATGTCGTAGGTCCTATTCATAGTTATAATCCAAATGCAAATACTACAGGTGCTCCTGTTGGATATACACCTCAACCAACTGGATTCATGAATTTACCAGGAGCTGTAGGAAATATGGGAGCAATTGCAGCGAATCCAAGTTTTGATATTAATGAAAGTGCAGGAACAAGAAGAATTAGAGGAGTTAGAAATTTACAATCAGGAGGTGGTACAGCAGGAGAAAGAGATGCTGCTTCAAATTTATTGAGGAACATAACTAGTCCAATACAATTACCTAATTTTTAATGAAAACAAAAAAACTAGTTAAACAAGCATTAAAACAAACAAAGCTCTTTACTCCAGAAGATAGACTTTACTTTAAAAAGTGGTTAGTTTTAAAGAAGAAGAGCAAAACTGCTAAAATCAATAAAAGGAAAGAGGAACAAGATTAATGGCTACCGACGCTAAAGCCCGTCTTAGAGAAATTATTGATTCCTATCTCGAAAAAGATGGGGGAGCTTCCATCGACACAGGGATTGTAGCGTCACATTTAGCACAAATGAGACTCTTCGGTATTAGACAAGGAGTCGAATTCTTCCCTGCACAAGACAACTTTGGTAATCAGAGAAAAGATTTTATTGACAGAGTAATTAAATATAATCAACTCGAATCAAGATTAGATTCTATTTGGGACTATTTCTTATGTGATGGTCAAGGATTATTTTATATACGTCCTACACAAAATAACTATCGTTTATATTTTTTCCGCAAACATGAATATAGAAGTTATTACAGTGTAGATGGTGAACTAGATGAAGTAGTAATCATCTATAACTATAAAGTTAGAAAGTCATTAGGTGGTGAACAGCCTATTGCAGATTCTGCTTTAACAGGAAGTGATCCAAGTCAGCATCATGGTAAGAAACGTTATATACGTTTATCTATAAAGAGAAAGGTAATTACAGAGACTCATGCAGAACATGAGATTACTTTTGATGCACCTTACCCATCAATGCCAGGGAAGACGAAAGAATTTGCCAATAGTTTAGGCTTTATTCCTTGCGTAGAAATTTTCAATAACCCAAAAGGCTTTTCACACGAGGGTTCTGGTGAGTTTGATGCTTTAGCAAATCACATCTGTACTCATGATGAGATGATGTCTACCATGAGAAAGAATGTCACTTTCTTTGGTAATCCAACCTTACTTTCATCAAGACCTAAAACTGATCTTGTTGAATCAGGTGGAGACTCAAGTGTACAAAGACCTTCTATTGCAGCTAACTCAGGATTCGTAGGTGTTGGAGCACTTAGTTCTTCTCGTTATAAATCGGATCCAGTATCTCGTGGTGTTGATGGACAGATACGTGTGCCAAGAGTTATTGCAAACTTAGAACCTAATGATCGTGTTGGTTATATAGTTCCTGATGCAATTACTGGAGATCAGAATTCCTTCTCTCGTCAATATAGAGAAGAAATACGTACAGCTTTAGGTGGTGTTGATGAATTATCTATATCAGCAGGTGTAACGGCAACAGAATATAAATCCTTATTTGGACGTGTAGCTGCAACCTCTAAAAAGAAAGCAAAAGCTATTTATGACTATGGTTTAGCTCGTTGTCTTGAATTAATTCTTTTCCAAGAAGAAAGATTATTTAAGGATTCATTAGCAGCAGCAGCAGGTTTAGAAAGACCAATGGATTTACCTGATGGTGCAGGTGATGAGGAGAGAGGAGCTTATGAAGCTGCTATGGGAATGTATGAGGATCAAATAAAAAGATTAATGATTGCATGTTTACGTACAGAGCAGATACCACCAGGAGTTATAGGTTTAATACCTGATGGTGATGTAACAATGCAATGGAGATGGTTGGGGCCAGTATATGAAGACTCAACTCAGGATACGTTGAATAATTCGATTGTTGTTAGAAACCTTCAAGAATTAGGGGTAGATAGCATAGAAGCACTGAAATATCTCTTCCCGTCTAAGACGGATGAGGAAAGAGCAGCAATGCTTTCGGGTTTCCCATTCAGGATGGTGAACGAATTACAGAGTGCATACTCTCAATTCGCAAAGTTAGTGGGGGGAATGATGCAGACCCCGCACCCACAATCACCCGATCTACCTATGGCAGCAGATCCAAGATTGGATTTAACCCCATATCTGTATCGAACATTAGAAGCATTACAAAAGGAGATGAGTTATGCAGGACGCTACCGTCCAATCGACCCCACCGACGAGCCAAGCACCAGCAGCCGTCGCACCGAACAGCTACGTGGCGGCAGCTCCAGCAGCGGCTCCACAAGCGGTTCAGACAGCACCAGTTCCGTATCAAGTGGGTACGAGCTTCCCCCAAGCAGTACCACAGGCAGCCCCCAGCTCCCCATCAAACCCTATTCAGTACGCCCCCCAATCCCAACCAGCGGAAGCCCCACAGGGGAATCCATGGGAATCGGCGTTCAACAAGGTGATAGGAGTTCTGAACGCTCCAGTCCAATCCCCGTTCCAGGCTCAACCGTATCAGACGGCTCCGACTCCGCAGTATACCCAGGCCAATTACGGACAAACCAGCGTCCAGCCTACGCAACAGTTGGCTCCGCAGATCTCGCCTCCCAGCCAGATCTCATTGCCCAGCTCTACCCAAACCTCATCGAATCTCTCCTCGCAACAGCTAGATCAGATTCAAGGAACAGTAGGGATGAGCGACGAGAGTCGTCAGGTGATGGACGCATTCGGGATAGAAGCACCAGCGGTACTAAACCAGTACGCAGTAAATCTAGAAGGGATGCTGGATGAAGCAGTTGTATGGGGTAATAGAGCAGCAGATAATATTAAAGGATTTGCAAATTTCGCAGTAAATGAGCATCAAGAAAATCTTGCTTATAACGAGATTCTCACTAATCCTGATGTTCTTAGTGACTACACATTGAAGTTCTTCGGTCCAGAAGGCCCTCATCCTGTGTATGAGAATCAAGCGCAACTTGAGACAAAAGGATATCCAACTCAGCCTGTTCAAGGACAGCAAGTTGGACAGCCAGCAACTCAGTTACCAGCTCCTCCAACTGCTGAAGCTCCACAACAGCCAGAAAATTTCTGGGGTAGTTTCAATGAGCAGATGGCAAGAGATCCATCAAACGCATGGAAAGTATTGAACCAAGCACAGCCTGGAACAGTACAAAATA
>Ga0209404_10000575_pt1 | contig 28249 bp, 15 predicted proteins | sample TroAtlMetagenome_2_FD_187447 | JGI IMG/M metagenome (GOLD analysis project Ga0209404, IMG submission 187447) | Marine eukaryotic phytoplankton communities from Atlantic Ocean - Tropical Atlantic ANT8 Metagenome (SPAdes) (version 2) | ecosystem: Environmental > Aquatic > Marine > Oceanic...
CATAGATGAAGACTGGATGGATGAGGTGGGACTCCTTATTCATGAACAGGTTGATGTATATAATAAAACAAATGGTAACCGACATACAACTTATGTCCTACCATTACCTAGAGGGTCTAATGAGGTATCAGTCAATGGTGCTGGTGCTCATTTGACCGACATAGGTGATGAACTTATTATTTGTTCTTATATACAATTGGATGAGAGTAACGAGACACTTCCTCTCAATCATACTCCGAAGATTAAGATTATAGACCCCAAAGACCGACTTTATAGAGAGTTGCTGGGACTTGATGGGAGTTCAGAGAAGTTAAGGAAACATATAGATGGATAGTATTGTACTGGTTTTCCATATGGTAATATTAATACCTATGGTTTATTTCATATGGAAAGATGGTTATAATAAAGGATTAAAACATGGCAGAGTTCGCAGGATTAAAGAATAATTTCTACACAGGTGTCGTAGAAGACCGACATGACCCATTATCTTTGGGTCGTGTGAGAGTTCGTGTCTATGGACTTCACACAGACGACAAATCCCTAATACCGACTCCAGATTTACCTTGGAGTGATGTTCTTATGCCTGTAACCTCTCCTTCTCTTTCTGGACTGGGATTATCTCCTCATGGACTTGTAGAAGGTTCTACAGTCATGGGAATGTACCGAGATGAGTCTGGAATGCAAGATTTCGTGGTTTTGGGTTCATTATTTGGAAAACCCAGTGATAAATGGAAGATTCCGAACAATAAAGTGGATAATGCAGTCACAAGGAGTGCAGATGAGGGTTTTAACGACCCTAGAAGGGATTCTAAAGGCGATTATGCAGAAAGTCTTGATAAACCCCAGAATGGTCGCAACTTTACTCTTACAGGGGCTCTAGACACAGCACCTCTGGGAAGACCGACTCTTACTACTGTTACTCCAGTGGATGGTTCTGGTACAACCATTGAAAATAATGACAAAGGTGAAAGGTATCCAAGGGACTCCTACACCAAAGATTCAAAGTCCGATGTAAATGAAAATGCAATCATTGGGTCTTCTGCAACCTATCCCAATGATATTATATTAAAACACGAAGGTACATCTGTTAAAGAACCGACTCGACAAAGTATATCTCCAGCATATCCTTATAATCATATGATTGAATCTGAGAGTGGACATATATTAGAGATGGATGACACTCCTAATGCAGAAAGGTTGCACTTATATCACAGGTCTGGTAGTAGAATAGAGTTCCTACGAGATGGTGATATGACTCTTAAGGTTGCAAATAATAATTACGAAATAATATTAAAAGATAAGAAAGTATTAATTGCTGGTAGTGCCGATATTGAATTGTCTAATGGTAATTATAATATTAATGCATATAAAGGTAAGACAGAGGATGGTGGAAATATTACATTTAATTCTCATGGTGGACATATTACAATTAATGCAACCGATGGTGAGAAAGCAATTAGATTAAAAGGTAAAGTATCTATTAATGGAAGTGCTTACGATGAATCCTAAAGAATATTTAGATTATATTGGTTCATGGTTAAGATGGTATTATAATGTCTGAAGCACAAACACCAGTTGCAATTGAATGTCCTCAAGTTGTTATTCCTAGTGCAGATGACCTAGAAAAAATAATAATACAAATAGGGAATCAATATGGTTGGGAATATATTCAACCTATTGAAGAATTATTAGGTGCGTTTCCTTTATCTCATACATGGAATAAAGTTAATCTAGATATTCCAGAATTAGAATGGGAAGGAAAGATACAATGTATTATAGAAGAATTTAAATTATATCCTATAGTAAAAATATGTGAGTTCCTATCTATCCCATTAAAAATTCCAGTACCACCTTTTGGTATTACAGTTGATTGTCAAAGATTATTTACAGAGCCTGGATATAAAGCAGAACTATTAAAAGAATTAGAAGAGTCTGTTGACATTTCTAAAATAATGGATGGTTGGAACTTAGAACAATGGGATGGAACAAATGGTATTGATGTACCAGATATTAAATTATCCCAAGCTTGGAAAGAATTAGTAGAAGAAATAAAAACTATATTATCGAAATCAATGTTTCTTGGTATAGGAGAAATTCTTGGTAAGTCACCAGTAAAAGAAATAGTAGAGTTATTACCAGACCCTATAGGATTCCTACTTGAACTTGTTATTTCTGTTCCTAAAGGTGGATATGACTTTGACTCAGAAAAATTATTTAAGTCCTTACAGAAACAAGCAGAAGAAGCGGGTGAAGACTTTAAAGAAATGTTACTTGAGTTTGAAATACCTTTTGTTTCCGAAGTACCTTCTATTCTAGGACTTGAAGATGTATTACCTAAAACCATAGGTGATTTAATTGACTTAGATGTAAGTGGTGAATTTAAAGAAATAGATTTTCCTAATTGGGATACACAGAAAATAAAAAATAAGTTTGATTCATTTATAAAAGACTTACCTCAAATATTACTTGAAGCATGTCTAGAAAAACTTACTAAACTAATATCATTCCTTATTCCATCATCGATTCCGATTCCATTTACTCTATGTACATTCCTAACTGCAATTGGTTTTCCAAAAGAGATATCAATTGATAATCTAGTACTAGAAGGGACATAAATAATAGTATGAGTCAGAATTATCTAAAAAACAAAAGTAAAATTACTGCAAGAAGATGGTACACTGATATTGATTTAAATATCACACCTCATCCTTCTTCTGGTGACTTAGTTTTAAAGCAAGATATAGATGCAGTTAAAAGGTCAATAAGAAATATCATGTTAACTAACAATTATGAGAGACCTTTCAAACCAAACTTTGGTGCAAATCTTAGGGGACTCCTATTTGAACTTGCAGATGACTTAACAAAGTTTGAAATAAGGTCACAGATAATTGAAGCAATAACTCAATTAGAACCTAGAGTTTCTATTGAAGAGATATATTTAAACAATTCAAGGGCAAACACAATGCATGTTAACTTGCATTATGGAATCAGAGGTGTACAAGAACCTCAAGAAATAGAAGTTATACTACAGAGAATACGATAATGGCAACAGTAAAAAGTTCACAAGTCAATATTACCGATTTAGATTTCGATGATATTGCATCCAATTTAAAAGAATATCTTAAAGGTCAGACGACTCTTAAAGACTACAACTTTGAAGGTAGTAATATTAGTTTACTCATAGACCTTCTTGCATACAGTTCACATGTGTCCGCGTTTAATGCAAATATGGTTGCGTCTGAATTGTTTTTAGACACTGCACAAATAAGAAAGAATGTAGTATCTCGTGCAAAAGAGATTGGTTATACTCCTACTAGTGCAACTGCTTCTTCATCAATAGTTGACTTAACAGTGAACAATCCTTTGATTGGTGGAAATACACCTTCATCATTAACTCTTAATAGAGGACATAAATTTAAAACAACTTATGATGGATTCGTATTCCCATATGTATTATTAGAAACAAAAACAATTAGTCCATTAAATGGTATCTTTAAATTTGAAGACCTTAAGTTATCTCAAGGGACAATGAACTCAGATATCTTTGCATATAATGGTCAGATACAAAATCAAAGATTTCCATTAACAGAAAGTTTAGTAGACACTACAAGTGTTACAGTTACAATATCATCTACTGGTGGTTCAACTTCTGCGTGGACACAATCAACTGATATTAGTTCAGTGGACAAAGATAGTAAAGTATGGTATGTTCAAGAGAATGACCAAGGTCTCTTTGAAATATATTTTGGTGATGGTGTTATTAGTGCAGAACCTTTAGATGGAGATACAATTACAATCTCATACTTGGTAACAAACGAAACACATACAGAAGGTGCAAGTATATTTACAATGACTGATGCAATAGCAGGAAATTCAGATGTAACTATTACATCTAAAGAGGCATCCTCTGGTGGTAAAGATAAAGAAGGAATTGAATCAATTAGATTTGCAGCCTCCAAGTTCTATACCTCACAAAACAGATTAGTAACAGTAGACGATTACAAATCTAAACTACAAACTTTATATCCAGGCGCAGATTCAATTGCAGTCTGGGGTGGAGAAGATAACAACCCACCACAATATGGAAAGATATTTATTTCTATTAAACCTTCTCAGAATGTAAACAAACTAACAAGTTCAGAAAAGGTTTTGTTAAGAGATAAGTTGCGTTCATTAAATATGTTAACAGTCAGACCAGAGTTGGTTGATGCAAATATAATTGATATTATAATTGATTGTAACTTTAAATTCAATCCTCGTGCAACAACTAAAACTGCATCTGAATTAGAAACATTAGTAAGGGCTGCAATCGTTACACACGACAGTACTTACTTAAGTGGTTTTGATAGTATCTTTAGGCACTCAGTTCTAACATCAGATATAGACAGTGCAGAATCTTCGATTCTTTCGAACATTACAACTATCAAACTTCGTAAGTCAATTTCACCTACATTAAGTCAGTCATTAGGATATACTGTAGAGTTTGGAAGTGGTAATTCATTCCATAGTCCTAATGTAGGATACAATAAAGCAAATGGTGGTATAACTACCACAACAGGATTTAAAGTATCTGGGTATACAGATACATACTACTTTGATGATGATGGAGAAGGTAATCTCCGAAGATATTCATTTAGTGGTTCAACAAGAGTCTATGCAGATACTCAAGCAGGAACTGTAGACTATACAAATGGTAAAATAACTGTAAATGGAATAAACATAATAGAGACATCTAATACAGATGATACTATTTACTTTACAGTAATTCCGAATTCATATGATGCAGTTGCATACAGAAGTAATCTTCTAGATATCAACACATCATTGATAAGTGCAACTGGAGTCGCAGACTCTATTGCATCTGGTGATACGAGTGCTGGGGTTGGATATACATCCTCTTCTAGTTACTCCTAAACTATGATTCATGTATATGCATGAAGTAGAATTCCCACAATTATGTGGGTTTATAATAATGCTAAATTAGAGAGGAACTAAAAATGGCAGATAAGAAAGTAACAGCATTGTCCGATTTAGGGACAGGCATCGCAGGTGAAGACTTGCTTCATGTTATTGACGACCCTTCTGGAACTCCAGTAAACAAAAAGGTGTCAGTCAGTAATGTTTTAAATAACCTTCCAGACTACCTTGGATTTGCACAATCAGCAGAGGCTGTAACATACAGTTCAAACGCTGCAACTGCAACAATAGGTAAGTATGCTCACTTTATCACAGGTAGCTCAAGTGGAACTAGAGATATCCTTACATTAGGAAATGGTTCTACAGGACAAATCAAATGGTTTGTGTTTGCAGTAGATAATGCCAAGGACACTCGTGTGACTCCTTCTGGTACATTTACTGGTGGTTCATATGTTGAACTTAACACAGCTGGTGACACTGTATGCATGCTATACACAGGTTCAACTTATGGTTGGGTCGTGATAGGTGGTCACAACTACACTGTTGCATAAGGATAATTAAATGCCAATTCTCAATGATAGGTTAGTAGACCAACTTGATGAACTCCTACCAGAGTACATTAGTGAGGAAGGACAAGGACTCAAAAAGTTCTTGTCTGCATACTTTGACTTTCTTGAGAAAGGTATTCTTATTCATAAACAGGGTACAGACCTTGACCAAATAGGTTTAGAAGATGGAGAGGGTTCAGTTTTACAAGAGACTGCAACCTTCTCTCCATCACCTTTAGACAGTGCAAGGTTTATATACGAACAAGATTCTCTTGGACAGTCACAAACTGGTTCTTGGGAAATAGGTGAATATGTGGTTGGTTCAACATCTGGTGCAACTGCAAGAATCGATGTTATAGGAAGTACAACTAATAAACTATACATTGAAATATTTACCGAAGCACAATTTTTACCAGATGAAACAATCGTTGGTCAGAATAGTGGATACACTGCAAAGGTTAATTCCTTTGAGGGTGGTGCATTATTCGCTGCAAACAATCTGTTAGACTATGCAGATGTAGATAAGACAACAGGAGACTTTTTGGAATACTTCCGAAAAGACTTCATGCCTTCGATTGATACAAAGATACTTGCAGATAAGAGATTACTTGCAAAACATATTAATAGCATCTATCTTGCAAAAGGTAGTATGGCATCATACGATTTTCTTTTTAGGGTTCTCTACAATGAAGACATAGATATTATATATCCTAAAGACCAAATGATTGCACCATCTGATTCTAAATGGTCAGAGTATACAGTTCTTAATTTATATTCTACAAAGAATTTATTAGAATATGAAAAAGGAAAGATAGTAAAAAAAGATGGTGACCAAAATATAATAACTGAGATTCAAGCAGATACTATTTCTAGACTGGAAATGTCTGGAGAAACCGAAAACATTTACCGAGTGGTAATCATGGAGCCATACATTGGTTCATTAAGTATTGGTGATTCAGTAGAACTACAATCAAGAGAAAGTAGTTTAAAATTCCATGAGGCAACAGTAAGAGGAATTATATCAGACCTTGATAAAGAAGAAGGTAATGTTTTAGTTGCAATGGAAAATGAAACAGGATTTGTTTCAACCGAATCAGACAATACAGAAGGATTCCATTTAGAAAACGAAGAAGCAGGAGATATAATTCTATTAGAGAGTGCAACACAATCAGACAATACTCTAAATGAAGTTCATGGTAAAACTCCGATATTAGTTTTAGAGACAGTAAACACCACAAGTACAACAGCAGTGATTGGTGGTGCATTAAAAGATGAAGAGATTTCAATAGGTTCATTATATACTCCATCAGAAAATGTACAAGTTAATATACCACAATCAGAACTTGGTGTGGGTAAGGAAGCAAGAACAATAGTTGGTCAAGTTAATGATGGTAAAGTAGAAAAGATTATTGTAGACCCAAGTAATAGAGGAACAGGATATAGTGATGGTGACCTAGTTGTATTTGATAATAGAGCAACTGGTGGTACACTTGGAATGGGTGAAGTAACATCTACTTCTGGAGACATGCTTTTAGAATCTGGAACTACATTTGGTTCATTTGAGTTTATTGCAACTGCTGGACAAACTACATTCACTGGAAGAGACAGATATAATAACATTTTAGTTTATGACCCAGAGAAAGTTATGGTCAGAGTTAAGAGGGCAAATGTATCACAAACAATTGCAGCTCAAGGTGGTGGTGTTCCATTTACAGTATTCGAAGAAGTTAAAGGAGTTGCAAATGTAGGACTCAATGGTACATCAATTGTATTCACAGGAACTTATGCAAACGCTTCTCATGCAAATTATGTAGGTGGTGCTAATACTATTATAGAAGTGTTTGCAGAACCAGAAGAAACAACTTTGATTCTGGAAGATGGATTACAGGTTACTGGAGAAAACAAAATTATTTACGACCAGTCTGGTGCAAATCCAACTGGTGCAATTTCAAAGGTTAGAGTTAAAACAAGTGGTGTAGGATATACATCATTACCTAAAATATACCCAGGCGGTGAAGTATTCTATAATGAAGATTTAGACTATACGCCCAGTGCAACAAAATCAAATTTTATAATAGGAGAAACAGTTACATCTGGAAGTACGACTGGTATTCTGGTCGACCATGACAAAGGTGCAGATAAACTTATCATAGGTAAACTACAAACTACAACCGATACTACAACATTTAGTATAGGAGATACAATTACAGGTTCATCTTCTGGTACAACTTGTACAGTCAAACAAAACAGTTTTACAACAGGGGTTGGTGCAAACCTTTTAGCATATGGTAAATCAATTGGAACGATTGGACAACTTAGAGTTATACAGCCAGGAAATCATTTCGATAAATCAAATGGTATTCCAGACTTCAAACATAAGTTTATTTTTGGTAGGGCATCTGCAAATCCAGTAGTTGACACTACACTTACAGGTGATTTTAGTAAAGCAACAGGTACAGTTACATCTGTTAATGGTGATTTAAATTTAATAACTATTACACCTACAACTGGGATGTTTAAAGTAAATGAAACTGTAACTGCATCAGATGGAAAGACATTCCAGATACTAGAAGGTAATCCAGCAACAGTTAGTGGTAAACACAACACTATATCAAGGATAGATGGAAACTATACAAGTGATATAGGTTTCCCATCTGTAACATCACAAAGAATTCAAGACTCAAAATTCTATCAAAATTTCTCTTATGTAATTAAAGTTGGTCAAAGTATTAACAACTATCGTTCAGTAGTACAACAATTATTAAACCCAGCAGGTACAATCTTCTTTGGTGAAGTTGCAATTACAAACAACCTTGATGGTAGTGCAGAAACATATCGTGCTGGTGCAAATGATGCTGGATTTGATGGAGACAGGGTAACAAGGTCATTCGTACCAACATTGTATATTGGTTCTAAGATTGACCCAGCAAAAATTATTTTAGAGGAAGGTACAGTTGCATCTGGAGAAGAAGATGTATTCTATGCAGATGAACAAAATGTAATTCTAGAATCTGGAGAAGGTGTTGCAGTAACAGAAAGATTCCTTTCAGACGATAGATTAAGATTAAATATAACTACAACAGGTATGTCACCTGCTGGTTCAAGAACATTTACGATTGGTGAAACAGTATCACAGAATCAATTTAAAACTTCAAGTGGAGATATTGCAACGATTACAGGTAGAGTTGTAGATAGAGAAAGAGATGGAAGTGGTAATTTACTTGCAGACCCAACTTATATAATCATTGACCAAATAACACCAGACCACACTGCAATCAAACAGTACATATCAGAAGGTGGAAGAGGTGGTATCTGGGGATGGTTCATGGAGACCAGTGGTGATTGGAAAACAGACCAGTCAGATACAGACATAGAATTTGTACATGGTATTGTTGGTGCCTCTTCTGGTAAGAAAGCAATTCTTAATTCTGTAGTAGATAACAATGTTAAAACAGACCAAGGTTCTGGTCAAGCATTTATTGTTGGTGAAGATATTACTGAATCAGATGTTGGATTATACGATAGGATTATTCGTGCAAATGTACAAGTGCATGGACATAAGGTAGAAAAAGAAATAGAGATATATCCTCATTATGCACATCACAGAATATATTATACCACACTTAACAATGCAATTACAATAGGACAAACAATTAAAAACAATGGTGTATTGGGTCGTGTTATGGAACACGATACAGTCAATAAGTTTATTATTGTCTGGTCTGCTTCAGATGAATTTGGTGCAAACATAGGAAGTTTCACTGCAAGTGCAGTAACAAACGAAGCAGGAAATACAACACACTTTACTGCAACTACAGTAGAACTACATCATGTCCACGAAAGAATACTTGATTTCTCTGATGGACATTATACTACAGTTACTACTCCATCTAGACCATCAATATCAGTTGACCCAAATGCACATACTCTTTATAAATCTGAATTCTACGATGGTGAGACAAGACAACATAGAAAGAACATTACAATACTACAAACATTTGCAACTGCAACTGCAAGGTCTGGTAGAACATTATCAGTTGTTCCAGATATTAATGAAGTTGTAAATCAACATGGTAAAAGAGGAAGTGGTGCAACAACTGCTATAGTACAAACAGGTGGACTGGATTGGGGTGAAACAATTAAGAGTGCAAACAGAGATTCTATAATCAATAACCTTGCAACAGGAAATACTAATTACCTAGTTCCATCCGATGCAAAACGAATCAACTCAGTTGCAAATGTTGATGAAGAGTTTATAATTACAGAAGATGGTTTATATCTAATAGAAGAGACAGACCATGGTTTCTTAATGGCAGAACCAGAACCAGAAAGATACAATTCTGTTACTACATCCGATGGTCACTATTATGTTGGTGATTTGTGGACAGTAGACCCAACAGAAGAACTAACATTAGAAACTGGTGATAGACTTGCATTAGAAGATGCAACAGATATAGAAAAGAATGAAAGGTTTGTGACCGAGAGGTCATTTAACTTGGGTTCATACTTTATGAAATCCGAAGTACAAGATACACTTGTATATGAGGATGGTACAAGAATAATCCAAGAGAATGCAATATCATTTGGTGAACCAGTCGAAAGACTAGGCCCTACACTAGGTGACCTTGCAAAAATAGGTTTCTCTCAATCACTTGAGATTGAAGATAGACTTAGATTAGAATCTGGAAATGCAGTTGGAACAACTCCAACTTCAAGTAACGGCTGGGATAAGGGTGATTTAATCCTTATGGAAAATGGTGTTCCACATGGACATTCAGATTACGAAGGTTCAGTTGGTGGAAGGATTCTACATGAAGCACCTTATGAAGGTGTTAAAATTAGTGATATAAGTACTTTATATCCAAATGAAAGTATTAATGATTTACAAGAACACATTGGAAGAAGAATGGTATTAAATTATCCAGCTTCTGTTCAATCTGGTATATAAATACATATAAATACTTAATAGAAAATATTTTTTAAACTTAGAGGAAGGAAAAAATGGCAGCGATTATTACAGAAAAATTCAGACTGCACAACGCAAAGGAATTCAAACAGAGTGCTACCGAAACTGGTAATGCAATGTATATGTTTATTGGAAGACCTACTGCGTGGTCAGATGATAATAGTCCACCTACTCCAGTTGACTCTTTAAACGATGAGTATGATGCATATGCAAATATGACAGCTTTGAAGAAAGTTTCATCAACAGATGTAAGTCATGCCATTATCCGAAGAGACTGGACAAGTGGGACAAAGTATGACGAGTATCGTCATAACTACAAATCAGGCAACACTTCAACCAGTGGTGCTACAACCCTATGGGCATCAACATTTTATGTTGTAACCAGCGATTATAATGTATACAAATGTATATCTAATAATGGTGGTGCAGATTCAACAGTAATGCCTACAGGAACAACAACATCAGTAACCACATTATCTGATGGATATAAATGGAAGTTTATGTATTCCATTTCTGCATCCGATGTTATCAAATTTGTAACATCAGACTTTATACCAGTTAAGACACTTGGTAGACAACTTGCAGTTGAAGGTGATTCTGGAGCATTAGGTGCTCAAGCATCAGACGACAACTCTGCACAATACCATGTAGAAGATGAAGCAGTTGATGGTGCAATTTACCATGTAAGAGTTACAGCAGGTGGTTCTTCATATGGTACAAACTCAACAACTAGAACAGTTGCTGTCAGTGGAGATGGTGCAAGTGCAGTAATGACTTTCACAGTTGCATCTGGTGCTATTACAGCAGCATCAATAACTACTGCTGGAACTGGTTATTCAGTTGCAAATATTGACAATGCATTAGTTCAAGCTGCAACAAGTTCATCTGGAACAGGTGCATTATTTGATGTAATCGTCAGTCCTAAGAATGGACATGGTGCAGACCCAGTTGAAGAACTAGGTGGAAACTATGTTATCGTTAACTCAAGACTTGAGTATGCAGAAGGAAGTGGAGACTTCCCAACTGATAACGATTTCAGACAAATAGGTCTTATTGTAAACCCAACCAATATTGGTGGTCATACTTTATCAAGTGCAGTAACACTTAGTGCATTAAATAGATTCACAATGGCAAGTGGTGCTCAAATGCCTAATGTAGATGACTATATTGCAAATGCTGGAACTATCACAACAGGAACTGCTGTTGGAAAAGTCGTATCAGTAGATGCAACAAACAGACATATTTACTACTTACCAGATGTAGATTCAGTTGGAAACTATGGTGCATGGGCAAATTCAAACCCAGTTCATAATGGAACTGCAAGAGGTTCTTTAGGAAGTTCTTTAGGAAACCTTGCATCAAGTGGTGCTGTAAGTGCAGCATACCCAGAAGTCAGAAGAAATTCTGGTGACATCGTGTACTTAGAAAATAGAGGTGCAGTGGCAAGGGCTGCTGACCAGATTGAGGACATCAAACTAATAATTGAAATGTAGGATAACTAACAGTGGCTCAAAAAACAGACCTTAATGTTAGTCCTTATTATGATGACTACGCAGACTCTAAGAATTTTCATAGAGTTCTGTTTAAACCATCAGCTGCAATACAGGCTAGGGAACTAACACAATTACAATCAATACTTCAAAATCAAATTGAGAGGTTTGGTTCTCATATCTTCAAGGAAGGTTCAATCATCCTTGGTGCAAGAACCAACTATGATAATCAATACTTTGGAGTAAGGGTTGAGGATACAAATCCAAATGGTAGTGGGGTACAGGCTACTGAATCTTTTCGTGCTGACTCAATAGGTAAGTTCTATCAAGGAGTAACCTCTGGTGTTGTAGGTAAAGTTGTAAATTCAAGTCAGAAGACAACTACAGACCCACTAACACTACATGTCAAATATCAAAGAACTGGTAATGTTGGTTCTACATTCTATACAGAATTCCAAGATGGTGAAACATTAAACGAAGTAACCCAAGATTCAAATGGTCTTGGTGGGTACTCAACTGCATCATCAAACAATCAATTTAAAGTTTACTCAGTTACAGGTTCTATAAATGTAGGGTCTATGGTTGGAACCGCTGCAAACATATCCGAAGGTATTATATACACAAGAGGAATGTTCGTCAAGGTTCCAGCTCAAACAGTAATCTTAGAAAAATATTCTAACACACCATCTTACAAAGTAGGTCTTGATGTTGCAGAAACACTTACATCCTACACCGAAGATGCATCATTGTTAGATAATGCACAAGGTTCAACAAACGAGAATGCGCCAGGTGCTGATAGATTAACAGTCACATTAACTCTTGCAAAGAAAACAATCAGTTCTACAAACTCAACAGACTTTATAGAATTGATGAGAGTTGCAAATGGTGAAGTAGTTAAGAAACAAGAAATTACAGAATACAACAGACTCCAAGAAACAATGGCAAGAAGAACCTTTGATGAGTCTGGTGATTACACATTACAACCTTTTACTTTAGGATTTAGAGAACATTATAACGACCTATCTAACAATGGTGTTTATACATCTACATCTACTCCTGCTGGAGACACTAGTAAATTTATTGGAGTAGTATCTTCTGGTAAAGCATATGTAAGAGGATACGAAGTAGACAAACAAGTCCCTTCATTTATAACATTTGATAAAGCAAGAACAACACAATCAAAAGATAATGTTGCATCTGCATTTAGAATTGGTAACTTCTTAAAAATTGAGAATGTTTATGGTCAACCAGACATCAGTTCAAGTGGAGATTTAAGTGCATACTCAACAGTAACTTTACAGGACACTGCTGCTGGTAGTGTTTCTGGTAATGGAAGTGCAACAGGAAGTGCAATAGGATATGCAAGAGTAAGAGCATACGAAAACTTTGGTAGAAACGAAGGTAACACTGCTGATGTAGACTCATTACATTTATTCGATGTACAGATGTTTACTAAGTTAACAGTTGCATCAACTTCATTAACAAAAGGACAAAAGATTAAAGGTGCAACCTCTGGTGCAACAGGTGTTGTTGCAGTTACAGTATCGAGTGGAACAACAGTATTATTACATAGTGTTGTAGGAACATTCCAGAGTGGTGAGAACATAGAGAAAATGCAAACTAGTTCTGGTGCAGTAGCAATCAGTGCAGTTAGAACTTACGATGTAGGTAGAATAAGAAGTGTATTCCAAGATAGGGGTGCAAACCAATTCCAAGAATTTGGTGCTGATGTTGTATTAGAAGATAACTTCACTTTAACAGGCAGTGGAACAGTCACAGTAGACAACGATTCTTCTGCTGATGCAATAACAGGTATTGCATCTAAGTTTACAAGTGAACTTATTGAAGGAGATAAATTACTATTAGCTAATGGTGCAACTACTGTCGTTACATTGGTAGACTCAAATACAGATGTTAATGTAACAGATATTGCTGGAACAACTGGTGATGTTATCAGTGGTGCAATCGTAAGACAAAGAGCAAAATTTTATAAACAAGACCAAACAGTTGCAATCTCTGGTTTACCTAATAGTGGTATTAAAGACATATCAATCGAAACAGAGATTGTTCAAAGACAAGAAATTGCAACAGTATCATCAAACAAGTTTACAATAAGTTCAACAGATGGAACTTATGTTGCATTTAGTAAAGATGCATATTCTGTAACTTGTGATAATAATGGTGCTAAATATGCTCTAGCTTCTAGTAACTTAGACATTGATAATTCTTCGAATGCTGGTTCTGTTGAATTTACATTATCTGGTATTGCAGATAATACTAAAGTAAAAGTTATCAGTACAGTTCAAAGAGGTTCAGTAACAGCATCAACAAAAAGTTTAGTTAAAGGTGCAGCTATTGGAGTTGAAACTGCAAACTCAACATCAAACTATGGTAACTCATATCAACACAATGATATTACACTTGGTGTTGCAGATGTATATTCAGTAAGAGGAATTTTTGAGGGTGGTAACGCAATATCATCTGGTGGTGCAGCTGTATCAACAGACCCAATCACACCTTCATTCACATATACTGCTGATGCTGGAAGTAATGCATTATCTACAGAAGGAACAGAAGTTGTAGGTAGTGTTTCAAATGCAAGAGGTATTCTAATTGAGAATGACTCTAACACTTGTTACTTCTATTACAAAAAAGGTTCAGTCAAATTCCAGAATGGAGAAGGGATAACATTTACAGATGGAACTGCAAAAGCAGGAACAATAAGTCAACTATCATCAGGCTCAAAAGAGATTACAGATAACTTCTACTTTGATGATGGTCAAAGAGATGGGTATTATGGAATTGCAAAAATTACTAGAAAGAAAAATGCACCAGCACCTAATGGTAAATTATTAATCGTATTTGATTACTTTACACATAGTGCTGGAAATGTATTTACAGGTGCATCTTATCCTAGTTTGGAACTTGAAGATGTTCCAAATTATGTTGCAGATAGATTTGACCCAAGTGCATCCTTTGATGCAGATGGTGATTTTAATCTTGCAGACTCAATCGACTATAGACCAGTTGCAGCTAGACTACTTACCAATGCACCGAGTTCTGATTTATCGGCTGCACAAAATATTTCTAGTGTTTCAACATTCCCAATGTCATATGATTCAAATGCATTTGAAGGAAATGGTTCAAAGTCTAATGACCTTGCACAAATAGGAACTAACATTACTGTAGACTACGACCATTATCTACCTAGAATAGATAGAGTATTCTTAACATCAATAGGTGATTTTGTAGTGGTTACAGGTGAACCATCAGACAATCCTAAGAAGGGTGCTAAAGTTGATAATGCAATCGAGGTTGCAGAACTATTCATTCCAGCGTACACACCAGATGCTGGTGATGTAGAAACAAAACTAATTCAACATAGAAGATATACCATGAGAGATATTGATGGTATACAAAGAAGACTTACTCAATTAGAAACAGCAGTTTCACTTTCTATGTTAGAAGAGAAAACAGAAACATTACAAGTTTTAGATGATGAAGGGTTTGATAAATTCAAATCTGGATTCGTAGTTGATGCATTTAAAGGTCATGGAGTTGGAGATGTATTCCATCCAGACTATGGTATTGCAGTAGACCAAGGAGAAGGTATTGCAAGACCATCTCACAGAACAAATTATTTTGACCTAGAATACAACAGTGGTGTATCATCTAATATTACAAAGAGTGGAGATTTAATATCTCTACCATTTACAGAGACAGAATACTTAAGTGCTAATAAAGCATCTCAACAAGTTAATGTCAACCCATACGATGTTGCAAACTTTGTAGGGAGAATGGAACTAAGTCCAGACAAGGATGTCTGGCATGACATGGAACAACTACCAAGTATTACAAGTAACAATGAAGGAAACTTTGATGCAGTACTTGCTGGAGTTACTTTAGGGACAGTATGGAATGACTGGCAACAATCATGGGCTGGAACACCAGTAGTCACAACAACAAGTGATACAGTTACAAGAGGTATGATGCGTGGTGATGAACCAGAAGAGTTTGAAGTAGTTAGGGGTGGTAGAAGAATACCAATTGGAAGAAGAGGTCTTCGAGGAAGAGGAAGAGGAAGAACAGGAATTCAAACTACAGTTACAAGAACTATACCTACAAGAGAAAGAAGAACAGGTATCGTAACTAGTGTTGTAGAAGATATTACAACTACAAGAAACGATAGAGTGGTTGGTGTATCTGCTGTCAACTTCATGAGAACAATTGATATCACCATGAATGGTGAATTACTAAAACCGAATACTGCATTGAATGTGTTCTTTGATAACATCAATGTCAATGCACATTGTACTCCAGCATCTGCAACTTATGGTGTAGGTGGTGCAACTGCAAAAGGAACACAACTAGTCACAGACAACCAAGGTAAGTTAACTGCAACATTTACAGTACCAAACGATGATACATTAAGATTTGAAACTGGTATTAGAACTCTTAAAGTTACCGACACTGTAGCAGTAGATGATGCATTATCAACTACTTCTGCATTTACAAACTTCATGGCAAATGGTTCATTAACATCTACACAAACAGAAGTTATAAACACAAGAAATGGTAGAACAGTTACAGAATCAATTAATGCATCAAGAGAAGGACAACTTGTTTCTAGTAATACTACAACAAGATGGATAGACCCACTTGCACAATCATTCTTGGTAGAACAAGAAGAAGGTGTATTTATTAGTTCAGTAGAAGTTTACTTTAGTGCAAAAGATGGTGGTGGATTACCAGTCACATGTTCAATAAGACAAATGTTGAATGGTTCACCTACACAGAAAATTATGCCATTTGCAGAGAAGACATTATATCCAAGTGAGATATCAGTCAGTGCAAATGCGAGTACAGCAACCAAGTTTACATTCCCAGCACCAGTTTATTTGAACCCAAATACAGAATATTGTTTTGTACTTGAATCAAATTCAAATGCATTCTTAACATGGGTTGGTCAGATGGGAGACTTTGATATATTAACAAATGAACCTATTGATGAACAACCATACGCTGGTGTATTATTCAAGTCTCAAAACAGTTCGACTTGGACACCAGAACAAATGCAAGACTTGAAATTTAACATCAACAGATGTAAGTTCCAAACTTCTGGTAAAGCAGTTTTAGAAAATACTGTTATAAACAGTAAGTTATTAAAGAACAATCCAATAGAAACTATTTCTACAGATAGAGATAGAATTAAAGTTCATCATCAATCACATGGTATGTATGATACTGATTCTAATGTAACAATCTCTGGTGTTGAAGGAGATAAGGACAATGGTATCTTATCAGTAACTACAAGTGCTGGAACTGGTGGTGTTGTAAATACATACACTGGCGTGACTGGAACAGGAGCTGGAGATGCAACTTTCGATATCAAACTTGATACAACTACAAGTATTGAGTGGATTAAGATTAACAACCCAGGCTATAACTTTGCAGTAGGTAATACAATTACGATTCCAAGAAGTGCAGTTGGTGGAACTGGTGCAACAACATTCTTAACAATAACAGTTGCATCTGTAGATGATACTTTAGGTGGAATACCAATTAGTAAGATTAACACAACACATGGAGATGGAAACTTTAAATCATATGATATGGATTCATATGAGATTGATGTAACTTTAGGTGACCATCTTGGTTCAACAGAATCAACAAGAGCAGGTGGAAGTTCAGTTATTGCATCTGAAAATATGTACTACGATGTGATTCATACTTTAGTACCAAACATCATTTATCCTAAAACTTCATTGTCATCACAATTCTTTAAAACAAGTACAGGTGGTGTAAATGCAAATTCTGGTGGAAACAGTTATACTAGAAATACTGCAAGTCAAAATATTGTCTTGAACGATAATAACTTTATGGTTACATCTGGTATCGTTGCATCACAAATCAACGAAACGAATGAGATGGCATCTGCAAAATCATTTAGAATAGAACTTGACTTAATATCTGAATCTGATTTCGTATCACCAGTTGTTGATGTTGCATCTATAGGTGCAAACACAATCATGAATAGAATTAACCATGTTACTACAACTAGTGATATTGCAACTAATACATCTTTAGTTGCTGGAACAGAACCAGATGGAGATAACAATGCATCCATCTATTGTACAAGATTAGTACAGTTAGAGAACCCAGCAACACAATTAAAAGTTATCTTTGATGGATTTAGAGCAGCTGGTACTGCTGATGGTGAGATTAAAACATATTACAAATTATTAAAATCAGATAGTACATTACCAGTAGAAGAATTGGGATGGACTGAGTTTGGAACAGATAATGTTCCAGATGCAGATTCAAGTAAATTTAGGTCATACGAATATGATGCAACTAACCTAGAAGACTTTGTAGGATTCTCGGTTAAGGTTGTAATGAAGAGTAAAGACACAACCATGCCTTGTGCTATAAAGGCATTTAGAGGATTGGCACTTGCATAAGAAAGTAAAAGGACATGACCATCTTGTTAAAGATGAATTTAGTAAAGCAGTTATAAATACTGATACTGATGGTTATGCATTGTATAAAAAAAGACAAATACTTATGCAAACAAAGAATAACGAAATACAAGAAATTAAAAACGAAATGTCAGAATTAAAACTAATGATGACTAAAGTATTGGAAAGAATATAATGGCAAAGAATGTTAGTAACAACGAAACCTTAGAAGTATTAAGAACTTCCTATAACGACCTCGTAGATGAGGTTGGTGGATTAGGTACACTTAGAACAAGTCAAAAAGGTTCTATCGTAGATGCAGTCAATAGTATTGTTGACCAGTATTTCTTTTTCCAAGAGTTTGAATATGATGGTTCAGATGGTGCAAGTTCAAATAAAATATTCAGTGGTGCAGACAACTTTGGTGAATCATTAAACTATTCTGTTAATAGACTACTAGTATTTAAAAATGGTACATTATTAAGAAGTGGTACAGATTATTCTGCAACGAATGGTACAAGTATAACATTACAAACATCCGCTGGAAATACAGACATTATAAGAATAGTATCCTTTACTGGTTCATACGAAGGGGTTGCTGGTGCAACTCAAGCTAGTACAACACAATGGACTAAGACTGGTGCTGGTTCTATTTACAATCATGACACCACAGGTGGTGTTGTAATCAATGCAGATGAAATTGGAGTTGTTACTGCACCATCATCTGGAATTGGAATACAACTTGAAGCAGATGGTGATGACATTTTATTAAATGTTGGTGGTGCTTCAAACAAGGTTGATGTTAATGGTAATTTAAGTTTAAGAAGTGGAATGAAACTTCAAAAGGCAGGTGGTGATATTGCTATAGGTGATATTCAAGGATTACAGGCTGCAGTTAGAGGAGCTTTAAGTGCAAGTGGAGATATCTCATATAATAATTCAACAGGTGTAATATCATTTACAGCTGCTACTGCACCAGTGACAAGTGTTGCTGGTAAAACAGGTGCAGTCACACTTGCAGAGGCAGATGTTTCATTTACAGGTGGTAGTTTACAAGAAAGAGTACAGGACATTATAGGTGGATGGGTAAGTGGTTCTGGTTCAACTACAGTAACATATGATGATACAGCGAATACATTAGTAGTATCATCAACAGGTAAAACTACAGAAGAGATTCAAGACATTGCTGGTGCAATGTTCTCAAGTAATACTGAAACTGGTATTACTGCAACATACGAAGATGGAGATGGCACTATTGATTTAGTAATTGCAGATGCATCTACATCTGCAAAAGGTATAGCAAGTTTTGACAGTGGTGATTTTGATGTATCCAGTGGTGCAGTTTCACTTGATGCAACACAAACTATTCCAACACAATCTAGTCAGAGTGGTAAATACTTAACAACTAATGGTAGTGCATTAAGTTGGGGAACAGTTACACAAACAGATACAACTTATTCACAAGCATTTGTAGATAGTTCTGCCGATGCAATTCTTAGATTAACTGCTGGTGGTTCTGGGTCTGGAAACGATGACCTTAAATTTGTAGCAGGAAGTAATATAACTTTAACACCAAGTGGTGATAACTTAACTATTTCATCAACAGATACTAACACACAATTAACAACAGAACAGGTTGAAGACATTGTGGGTGATATGGTAAGTGGTGGAACTGAAACTAGAATTGGTGTTACTTATGATGATGTAAATGGAAGATTAAACTTTGTTGTAGATGATATGACTGCAAATACAACTTATGCAGAAGCAACATCATCTGCATTAGGTCTTATTAAAATAGGTTTTACAGAAAGTGGTAAGAACTATCCAGTAGAATTGTCTAGTGGTAAAGCGTATGTTAATGTTCCATGGACAGATACAAATACAGATACCAACACTACGAACTGGAACTTTAATGCAAATGGTGGTACAAACGAAAACATATCTGCTGGGGAAACATTAAGATTTAATGGTGGTGGTGCAACTACTGTATCAAGAAGTGGTAATACTCTTACAATTAGTTCAACAGATACCAATACTGATACCAACACTACATATTCAACTGCAACAGCATCTACATTAGGTCTTGTTAAAATTGGATTCACAGAAAGTGGTAAAAACTACCCAGTTGAATTATCAAGTGGTCAGATGTATGTCAATGTTCCATGGTCAGATACAAATACAGACACTAACACAACATATAGTGCTGGTACAGGTATGTCATTATCTGGAACTACATTCTCTATTGGTCAAGCAGTTGCAACTAGTTCTACAGTAACATTTGGAGAAGTTAGGTCAACAGGTAATGTTACAGCATATTACTCAGATGATAGATTAAAAACAAGATTAGGTAGTATAAAGAATCCAGTAGATAAAGTATGTGCATTAAATGGATTCTACTTCAAACAGAATGAAAAGGGTAATGAAATTACTCCACAATATGCAGACCAACTACAAGTTGGTGTATCTGCACAAGAAATTAAATCAGTTCTTCCAGAAGTTGTAGTTGAAAATGCAATTGAAGGTCAATACGATAGTGTCCACTATGATAAAGTAGTCCCTCTACTTATTGAAGCAATCAAAGAACTTAAATCAGAAATAGAATCTTTAAAGTCTTAAATCGTATAAATACTACTTAGATAACATCAAAAGGTAGTTTTTTTATGGCGAGTATAAGTAATTTATTTGTAGACCAAGGGAGTGATTTTACTATCACTTTGTCCCTTACTGATTCTGTAGATAACGCACTTAACTTAACAGGTGCAACTTTTTTGGGACAAATCCGAAAGTCTCATGGAAGTAATACAGTTAAAGGCACATTTACGACATCCAATGATGGAACAGGTGGGAATCTAACAGTAAAACTCACTGATGTTCAAACAGCAGCACTTGATAGTGGAAGATATGTTTATGATATTATCCAAACTGCCAGTGATGGAATAAAAACAAGATTGATTGAAGGGCAGTTAATTGTGACCCCAAGTGTAAGTAGGAGTTAAAAATGTCGACCATTAAGGTTCAAGTTGCTAATCCTACTAATAAACAGGTAAAACAAGTTACTGTTGGTAAGATGGATGCATCTACTGTGGCAATGAACGATTTGTCAAATGTAGATACCACTACTGTTACACTGCAAAGTGGAACTACCCTTATATATGATGCAAGTACAGGTAAGTTTGAAGCTGCCAACACTATAGATGGTGGGACTTACTAAAAGGATTATATTAGGAGAGATATATGTCAACAGTAATTCAGATTAAAAGAAGCACAGGTGTTTCTGCCCCTACTACATCTGAACTGGCTCAAGGTGAATTAGCATATTCAATGGATGCATCCAATAGTGGTGCTGGTGCAATTTTATATGTAGAGTCCCAGAACAGTGGTGGTAGTGCAGTAATACAAAAATTAGGTGGTAAATATTATACAGATATTCTAGATGGTTCAACACCAACACCAGCAGATTTCAAAGTAGGGAATGGAAACTCAACTGGTGGTAGTTTAAAACTATACGAAGATTCTGATAATGGAACAAACTTTACCGCTATTAAAGCTGCAAACACTATTGCATCAGATGTAACATACACACTTCCAAGTGCAGATGGTACAAATGGTCAATTCCTTAAAACAGATGGTTCTGGAGCGTTAAGTTTCGGAACAGTAACAAGTTCATTATCATTAGCTGCAGACAGTGGTTCTAATGATACATTCAATACTGGTGAAACATTAACCTTTACAGGTGGTGAAGGTATTGATACAACAGTAAGTAATAATGCAATTACTATTGCTGGTGAAGATGCAAGTACATCCAATAAGGGTGTTGCATCATTTAACAGTTCACATTTTAGTGTATCGAGTGGTGCAGTCTCACTTGCAGCTGCATTATTAGTAACTGAATCCGAAGGGATTGGTTCAAACGATAACGATACAACAATTCCAACATCAGCTGCAGTTAAAGATTACATTGATACAAATGTAACTGCACAGGATTTAGATACTGCGGGTGACAGTGGAACAGGTGCAATCGATTTAGATTCACAATCATTAACAATTGCTGGAACAGCAAATGAGATTGAGACCTCTGCAAGTGGTCAAACAATAACAATAGGATTACCAAATAGTGTAACAATAGGACAAAATCTTACAGTTACAGGTAACTTAACAGTTAATGGTACACAAACACAAGTTAATAGTACTACAGTAACAGTCGATGACCCAATCTTTACAGTTGGTGGTGATTCTGCTCCAGGCTCTGACGATAACCTTGATAGAGGTATTGAATTCAGATGGCATAATGGTTCAGCTGCTAAACTAGGTTTCTTTGGTTACGATGATAGTACAAGTAAATTTACATTTATTCCAGATGCAACAGATAATTCTGGTGTTATTTCTGGAACAAAAGGAAACCTTGACATTGGTGGATTAGACCTTGCTGGTTCAATCACAAGTGTTGATGGTTCTGCACCAACTGCTGGTCAATTATTAATTGGTCATGGTGGTAATGGAGACATGGTTCTTGCAACCTTGACTGCTGGAGAAGGTGTAGATGTCACTAATGCAAATGGTAGTATTACTATTGCTGGTGAAGATGCAAGCACCTCTAATAAAGGTGTGGCAAGTTTTGCTTCGGCAAACTTTGCAGTATCATCTGGTGCAGTTTCAATTACTGCAATAGATGGTGGTAGTTATTAATAACTAGGAGTTTATTATGAATGGAAAAGTGTGGAATATAACTAATACTCAATCAGATAATCCAACTGATAGATTAATAGATATCCAAATCCCAAATGAGGTGATGGATGCACTATACATTCCGATTGATGGAAAAGTTTTTATCAGTGATGCTGGAAGTTTTAAAGCCAAACTCAAATTAGATAATTCTGAGGGTGGTAGAGAACTTAATATAGGATTTAGAGTTGATGGAAACGAACCCACACAAGGATGGTGGGAAACAAAAGCAGGATTAGTTGAAAGAACTATGACAGAAGTCCCAAATGATGTTTTAAATTATGTGGGACTTGGTTTTGCAGATGACCAGATTAATATCAAATATACTGTAGACACTTCTACATGGAGTGCAACTTTAGAAAAAATATCTGTTATATAACAGAGTAAATATAGGGTATATACCCTAATGACACAAGTGAGTGACATATGGCGCAAACAGTCCAATTAAAAAGGTCTGCTACCTCTGGTGCAGTCCCAAGTACATCTGATTTAGAGCTAGGTGAATTAGCAATTAATACCTATGATGGTAAAGCATACATTAAGAAAAGTGTAGGTGGTACTCAATCTGTTGTTGAAGTAGGTGCAGACAGTACATCCGATATGACAGACATGTCACACTATGTTTATACTGCAAGTGCAAACCAAACAACATTTACAGGTACAGATGTAAATTCCGAAACCTTATCATACACTTCTGGTCAAATTGCAGTATTCATGAATGGAGTATTTTTAGACCCAGATGATTATACTGCAAGTAATGGAACATCAGTAGTACTAGATGATGGTGCAAAATCTTCCGACTATCTTGAGATAGTTGCTTGGAAGGCAGGTGATTCTGGATTGTTTACTGGTTTAAGTACATATGAATTCACTGCAACTGCAAACCAAACAGTATTAAATGGTGCAGATGAAAACAGTGCAACTTTATCATATACAGTAGGTAAAGTATTAGTATTCTTAAATGGTGTCCTTATGGATAATAGGTCTGGAACAGACTATACAGAAACTAACACATCTACAATAACATTCAGTTCTGGACTCCAAGTGGGTGACACTGTTATTGTAAAGGCATACTCTGGTACAGCACCATTTACCAGATTTCAATATGATATTACTGCATCTTCTACTTCAAATATAAGTGGTTCAGATGCAAATAGTAATACATTAAGTATCATTCCCAAGTATACAGAAGTATTTGTGAATGGTGTCTTAGTAAAAAAAGGACAATGGAACTCTGGAAGTGGAACACAAATTAATTTTGAAGAAGCACTTACAGACCCAAACTATGTTATAGATGTAATTGATTATGGATATCCAACTCCAGAGGTCAATTTATTCTTAGACACAATACCTTTCCTTGGTGGTAATTTAGATACCAATGGAAAGGATATAGTTTCAAGTGGGACTGATTCAGTTACACTAAAACCATCTACCTATGTAGATGTACAGGATGGCCCGATGCATATGGAAATACTTGCGTCTGACCCTTCTGGAGTTGCTAATCGTGCATCCATATATGCAAAGGATGTATCGTCTAGTGCAGAATTATTTGTGAGAGATGAAGCAGGTAATGTTACCCAAATATCTCCGCATAACACCGATGGTGAGTGGATTTACTACTCTGAAAATGTGAAAACTGGTAAAAGGTTTAAAGTCAATATGGAAAGTATGATTAGAAAATTAGAAAAAATCACTGGAGAGACTTTCATTGAAATAGATGATTGACATAAATAATAATAAGGATTTAAATTAGGAGAATTTTAAAATGCCAACTAAAGCAAGATATCTTGCAGACCTTTTGAATGCATCTGGAGAACTAGACTCCACAGGTGCTATTGAAGCAATACAAGACCAAATTTCAAGTCTGTTTGCAGCTGGAACACATACAGGTATATCATTCAGTTATAATGATTCGTCTGGTACATTTAGTGCAACAGTTGGAGCAGAATTTATTCAAGATACAGTTGGAGCTATGTTTAGTTCCAATACAGAGACAAATATAACTGTAGGTTATGAAGATGGTGATGGCACCATTGACCTTGCAGTAGAGCAACAATTAAACAACACATCAGCACCATACTACCATAAGATTGTAGTTACAGTTGCTGGTGGTAAACTTGTATTAGATGGTGGTTCACAACAAACAGCAAAACTTTCTCCTAATGTTGTTTATAGATTTGACCAATCAGCAGCGAGTAATGCAACACATCCTATAAGATTCTCCACAACCAGTGATGGTACACATAACAGTGGTGCAGAAATGTCTGCTGGATATACAATTTATAACAAGTCTGGAACAGCAGGTAATGCTGGTGCATATGTAGAAGTATGTTTTGAACAAGATGCAATGAATCCACATTACTACTATTGTGCAAACCACAGTGGAATGGGTGGAAATGTTCACATAGGTGAAGTTCCATCTACAGACCAATTAACAGAAGGCTCAACAAACCTTTACATGACCAACGAAAGAGTTCAAGACATCGTTGGTGGAATGGTATCATCTAACACTGAAAGTGGTATATCAGTGTCATACGAAGATGGAGATGGTACTTTAGATTTCAATGTTAATGACCCAACCATCTCTTTAACTGGAGATGTGACTGGTTCTGCAACAATGACAGATTTAGGAAGTACTGCAATTGCAACTACTATTGCAGCTAACAGTGTTGCACTAGGAACAGACACAACAGGAAATTATGTTGCAACAGTCGCTGGTACAGCAAACGAAATTACTGTTGCTGGTTCTGGTTCTGAAACAGCAGGTGTGACAATCTCATTACCAGATGATGTCACAATAGGAAATGATTTAACAGTCACAGGAGATGTTGGTGCAGCCAACTTAACACTATCTGGAAACTTAACTGTTTCTGGTTCTACAACTACAGTGTCATCTTCTACCTTACAGGTAACAGATGGTGCAGTTAAAGTTGCAAAAGATAACGCTGCAGATGCAATCGACTTTGGTTTATATGGTCAGTATGTTGATGGTTCAACTACAAAATACGCAGGACTATTATGGGATGCATCTGAATCAAACAAATTTAGATTATTCCATGGTAACCAATCAGAACCTACAACCACAGTTAATACAAGTGGAACAGGACATTCAACAGGTACTTTACTTGCAAATGTTGAGGGTTCATTAACAGGTAATGCTTCAACAGCAACAGCACTTGCAACTGCAAGAACAATATCACTTGCTAGTGACTTGTCTGGTTCTGCATCTTTTGATGGAACTGGAAATATTACAATCAATGCAACAATTGCTGCCGACTCAGTTGCATTAGGAACAGACACAACTGGTAACTACATGGCACAGGTTGCAGCTGGTGAAGGTATTGATATATCTCACACACAAGGTGAAGGTTCTACTGCAACAATATCAGCAGAACTTGCAACAGAAACAAATCCCGGCGTAGCAACATTTGATGGAACAGACTTTACAGTAAGTTCTGGAGATGTTACAGTTAATGCAGAAAGAATTCAAGACATCGTAGGTGCAATGGTATCAAGTAATACTGAAACAGGTATTGCAGTGACTTATGAGGATGGAGATGGTACTCTAGACCTTGCAGTAAGTCTTTCATCATTTGATACAGACGATTTATCAGAAGGCTCAAGTAATCTTTATCATACATCAGAAAGAGTTGCAGATGTTGTAGGTGCAATGGTAACCTCAAATACCGAGAGCGGTATTTCTGTAACCTATGACGATTCAGATAATACACTTGACTTTACAGTAGCAACACTTAACCAAAACACAACTGGTTCTGCAGCTACTTTAACAACTGCAAGAACTATACATGGTGTATCATTTGATGGTAGTGCAAACATTGACTTATCAGAAACTATTCAAGACACTGTTGGTGCAATGTTCTCATCTAATACCGAGACTGGTGTCTCAGTAACTTATGAAGATTCAGATGGAACTATTGACCTTGCAGTAAGTGGTGCTGCAGCAACAATCGTATCAGACTTCACAGAAGCTGTTCAAGATGTAGTTGGTGCAATGGTATCATCCAACACAGAAAGTGGTATAGCAGTAACATATGAGGATGGAGATGGTACTCTAGACTTTGATATTGCAGACCATACAATTACTCTTGGTGGTGATTTATCTGGTAGTGCAACAATAACAAATGGTGCAAGTGCAACCTTAACTGCAACGATAGCTGCAACATCTGTAGAGAACAGTATGTTAGCAGGTTCGATTGCAAATGCAAAACTTTCAAATTCAAGTATAACAGTTTCAGATGGTTCAAATACAAGTCCAGTAGCACTAGGTGGTACTTTGACTTTTGCTGGTACTTCAAACGAAGTAGATGTTGCAGAAAGTTCTGGAACAATTACATATGGACTACCTTCTGATGTCACAATATCAAACGACTTAACAGTTAGTGGAAACTTGGTAGTTAGTGGTACAACAACTAACACTGGTGCAACAGTTTCAGATTCAAACTTTACAGGTTTATCAGATGCAAACACAGGAAACGCAACAGACTTTGGTTTCTATGGTAAGTATGTAGAATCAACAACCACAAAATATGCTGGTTTATTCTACGATGCATCAACAGATAATACATTTAGATTATTTGCAGATACACAAACAGTACCTTCAACAACAGTTAATACAACTGCAACAGGATATACAGTAGGTACATTAGTTGCAAACATTACAGGTAATGTAAGTGGTACTTCTGGAAGTACAACAGGAAACGCTGCAACTGCAACTGCACTTGCATCGTCAAGAAACTTTACAGTAAGTGGAGATGCAACTACAGACTCATCACAATCATTTGATGGAACAGGAAATGTTGCATTACCAATTACACTTGCAGCTTCTGGTGTATCCGCTGCAACTTATGGTGATGCAAATAGTGTTGCTCAAGTAGCAGTAGATGCAAAAGGTAGAATAACAAGTGCATCGAATGTAGACATTAGTATGCCTGCATCACAAGTATCAGATTTTGCAGAAGCAGTATCAGACCAAGTAGGTGCAATGTTCAGTTCAAATACTGAAACTGGCATTACAGTTACATATGAAGATTCAGATAATACAATCGACCTAGTAGTAGGAACAGTTGCATTAGGTTCTGGAACTTCTGGAAACTATGTTGATAATGTCACAGGTGGAACTGGAGTCAC
>Ga0209404_10000576_pt1 | contig 28247 bp, 31 predicted proteins | sample TroAtlMetagenome_2_FD_187447 | JGI IMG/M metagenome (GOLD analysis project Ga0209404, IMG submission 187447) | Marine eukaryotic phytoplankton communities from Atlantic Ocean - Tropical Atlantic ANT8 Metagenome (SPAdes) (version 2) | ecosystem: Environmental > Aquatic > Marine > Oceanic...
CTGGGGACTGATTCACAGTCAGAAAAGGAGGCAATTAAGTTAAGAGATGCTTGGATTGAACATCCTGATCATTGTATTCTTAAAGCACTTGTCGCAGAACGAGCTATCTTCTTTGTTCTACTCCCTTTCTTTCGGTTTAATGGGGATGCTGCTCTTAGAACGGTTTCTATGGATATCTCGAGAGACGAACAGGTACATGTCGGATGTAATAGTCTTGTATGTACAGAGTTGGGTCTTTCTGCTAGTCCTAGCTTGGATCGTCTTAGGAAAGCCACTATTAACTGGATAATGCAGCCCCTAGGTAGAAATACCTACGATAGATATTTGGACAAAAAATTTTGGCTAGATGCTAGTGATCGGTTAATGTATGAGGGCAAAGCCCCAGAATTTTCTGAGACACAGCGAGCCAGAGTACCCGCCTTTTTTGAACATGCAAACACAAATCTCCCTCAATACTCTTAAGCTACATAACGAACGTTTAGATAAGCTACTCGTAAGACTTGAGGAGAACTTTGGTTGGAAACCAATCCATCCAAAGGAAAATATAAATACAATTATGTATAGAGCTGGTCAAGCCAGCGTCATTGAGTACATTAACACAATTATGGAGGAAGAAATCTAATGTGTTTCGGAGGAGGAGCCCCTGCGCCACCACCACCACCACCTTTGCCACCAGCACCGCCGCCACCATTGCCACCTAAGAAACCTGTACCTGATCCTGCGCCAGTAGAGACAGATCAGAATCCAAACGTGAAGCCATCGGCAACAGGTGGAGGCAAGACTGGACAAGGACCAGGATTGACAGTACAACCGAATAATACAATGGACCCTAACAAGGGTATGAATACAGGTCCACAAGGACCAGCCGGAGGACTTAATATATGAACGCTCGTGAGTGTTACAACAAATTAGCTACAGATCGTTCCCAGTTTCTGGACACTGCAGTTGAATGTTCTGAACTCACGTTACCATATTTAGTACAAGATGATTCATCAACACGACCAAATCATCGGAACCTTACTCAGCCTTGGCAGAGTGTAGGGGCTAAGGCAGTAGTGACGTTAGCAGCAAAACTTATGCTAGCGTTACTACCTCCTCAAACCTCATTCTTCAAGCTACAAATCAGAGATGATAAAGTTGGTGAAGAGATACCTAAAGATGTTAGAAGTGAATTAGATCTAGCCTTCTCCAAAATGGAGAGAATGGTAATGGATTATATTGCAGCTTCTAGTGATAGGGTAGTAGTTCACCAAGCTTTGAAGCATCTAATTGTAAGTGGTAATGCACTTATCTTTATGGGTAAGGATGGGTTAAAGAACTTCCCACTAAATAGGTATGTGGTCAGAAGAGATGGAAATGGTAACGTCCTAGAAATAGTTACAAAGGAACTTATAAATAGAAAGGTACTTGGTTTTGAGCTGCCAGTATCTAATCCTAATTCACCTAATGATGCAGGACAAGGCTCAAATGGAGATGACGTAGAGGTATACACCCGTGTCAGACTGGATGAAAAATCAGGACGTTGGTCTTGGCATCAGGAAGTAGATGATTTAATCATACCTGATAGTCGTAGTACAGCACCGAAGAATACTAGTCCATGGTTACCACTCCGATTTAACACGGTAGATGGAGAAGATTATGGAAGAGGAAGAGTTGAAGAGTTTATCGGTGACTTGAGATCCCTTGAGGGACTCTCTCAGGCACTCGTAGAAGGCTCTGCAGCGGCTGCTAAGGTAGTCTTCCTTGTATCACCCTCCTCAACTACTAAACCTAAGACCATAGCCGAGGCTGGGTCAGGTGCAATAGTGCAGGGACGACCAGAAGATGTAGCTGTAATTCAAGTAGGGAAAACTGCTGATTTCCAGACAGCTTCTCAGATGATACAAAGTCTAGAAAGAAGAATAGGAGAAGCATTCATGCAGTTAAACGTTCGTCAATCAGAACGTACTACTGCTGAAGAGGTACGCCTCACTCAAATGGAATTAGAACAACAGCTCGGTGGTTTATTCTCACTGTTAACTGTTGAATTCTTAATCCCTTACTTGAATAGAACTCTCTTAGTCTTACAAAGAAGTAATCAAATACCTAAAATACCAAAAGATCTAGCACGTCCATCTATAGTAGCTGGTGTTAACGCACTAGGTAGAGGACAAGATAGAGAAAGTCTTACTGCTTTCATAGGTACTATTGCTCAGACATTAGGACCGGAAGCTTTAATGAAATTCCTTGATCCGTCAGAAGCTATCAAACGTTTAGCAGCTGCACAAGGTATTGATATATTAAATCTAGTTAAGACTGAAGAGCAGATGGCTCAAGAGCAACAACAAGCAATGCAAGCTCAACAGATGCAATCATTAACTGAGCAAGCTGGACAATTAGCAGGGTCACCAATGGCTGATCCATCTAAAAACCCAGCTCTACAGCCACCTGAAGAAGAACAACAACCACCTCAAGAACAATAATGTCAGAAACATTAACTTATGACCCAGGTACTGATACAGTAACCGTTGGTGATAACCTTACACCTGATGAGCAAGAGTCTCTACAGGTGGGTGAAGAGTTAGAAACTCAACAAGAAGGATTGTTAGCTGGTAAATATAAAAATGCAGAGGAATTAGAACGAGCGTATGGAGAACTCGAAAGAAAACTTGGAGAGAAAGGTGATAAAGATAGCGAAACAGTTGACGAAACTGAGGTTCAAGAATCCGACGAAGTATCTGAAGAAAAGACAAAAGATGAAGAAACTTCTGCGGTCACAACCTTACTAGAAGAAGCAAACAAAGAGTACTATGATAATGATCAGTCCTTATCTCAAGAAACTATAGATAAGTTTTCTGAGATGAGTAGCACTGAATTAGTTAGTGCTTATGTTGAAAGTCTTAAAGGTGCTCAACCACAACAAGCACAGGAAGCACCTGAATTAACTGATCGTGATATAAACGTTGTTAAAAATTCAGCAGGTGGCGAAGCTGAGTATACTAAGCTTGTTAATTGGACACGAGAAAACGCTGCGCAAACTGACATAGATTCATTCAATGATCTAATTGCTACAGGTAATGTAGGTGCTATTAAGTTAGCAGTTGCAGGACTGAAAGCACAGTACCAAGATGCAAACGGATACGAAGGTAAAATGTTAACAGGTAAATCACCTAAAGCTTCTGGAGATGTATTCAGAAGTCAACAAGAAGTTATAGCAGCTATGGAGGATCCTAGATATGATAGAGATCCTGCTTACAGACAAGACATTATAGAAAAATTAGATCGTTCTGATAACGTACAATTCTAAAAACTATGAGTGATACAAAATGGACGATGGCAAAAAAGAAAGAATTTGTCGTTAACAAAAAGAAATGGGACAAAAGGAGACTTGCTGAGATCCGTTCTGGAAAACGTGATCCTGGGCAATATCCAGGTCCATACCCACCTAAGTAAGTGTAGCGGAGACCCGAAAGATCGTCCTCTCCCACATGCACTTTTATTCTTATCTATTAATGACAACTACAACTGAACCAGGCAACCGCCAAAACAGATTCGCTACTGAACCACAAGTACAGGTAATCGAATCAGACTATTTTGATAACGCTGAGCGTGTAAATGGTCAACTAGCTATGCTAGGTTTTGTGGCTGCACTTGGTTCATACATAATAACTGGACAAATTATTCCTGGCATTTTTTAAATGGCAACTACAGTAACATTAACAAAACCATCTAATAACTGGCAGAGTTTTTGTGACTGGGTTACTAGTACCGACAACCGTATATATCTCGGTTGGTTCGGTGTCCTAATGATCCCTGCACTATTAACAGCAACAACAGCATTCATACTTGCGTTTATTGCGGCTCCTCCAGTAGACATAGATGGCATACGCGAACCCGTCGCAGGCTCTCTACTCTATGGCAACAACATCATCTCAGGGGCAGTCGTCCCATCATCTAACGCAATCGGTCTTCACTTCTACCCAATCTGGGAAGCTGCAACCATCGACGAATGGTTGTATAACGGTGGACCATATCAACTCGTTGTGTTCCACTTTCTCATCGGTATCGCAGCATACATGGGACGCCAATGGGAACTTAGTTATAGACTAGGTATGAGACCTTGGATATGTGTAGCATATTCAGCTCCCGTCTCGGCAGCCTTTGCTGTATTCTTAGTCTATCCCTTTGGACAAGGAAGTTTCTCTGATGGTATGCCACTAGGTATATCAGGGACGTTCAACTTCATGTTTGTCTTTCAAGCAGAACATAATATATTAATGCATCCCTTCCATATGGCTGGGGTAATTGGTATGTTTGGTGGTGCTTTGTTTGCTGCTATGCATGGTTCATTAGTGACTTCTTCATTAATACGTGAGACTACTGAGAATGAGTCTCAGAACTATGGATATAAATTCGGTCAAGAGGAAGAGACGTATAACATTGTTGCGGCTCATGGCTACTTTGGAAGGCTTATCTTCCAATACGCTAGTTTTAATAATAGTCGTAGCCTTCATTTCTTCCTTGCTGTTTTCCCAGTCGTTTGCATATGGCTCACCTCTATGGGAATCAGTACTATGGCTTTTAATCTCAACGGTTTTAACTTCAATCAGTCAATCGTTGATTCAAATGGTAGGGTTGTCCCTACTTGGGCAGACGTCTTGAACCGTGCTAACCTAGGAATGGAAGTGATGCACGAAAGGAATGCTCATAACTTCCCGCTCGATCTAGCGGCTAAAGAGATAACAAAATATGCATAAAGTCAATGACTTTTACACCACCCTATTGGAATCATAAAAGAACTATATTCCCACGGGCTGAAATAGATCGTGTTATATCAGATATAAAATCTAATCCTATTGAATATAATAATATATCAAGTTATCCTGCAAATCGTCTAAGACCTGAAGCTAGATGGCTTGATAGATATAGCAAAATCATAGGTGAATTTATGTCTGATATGGGATTATTTAAAAGAAATTCATATACATTTAGTTATTGGGCTCAACTTTATTTGAACAATCATGATCATAAAATCCATAACCATTTAGGAGATGGAGCTACTATCAGCTTTGTTCATTTTATCAGACCTAGCCCAGAACCTCTTTTTAGATTTTCAAATTTTAATGGTGAATATCATGTACCACAGAAACAAACAGCTGGAGAGATTCTATGCTATCCAGCATGGTTGTGGCATGAAGTACTACCTAATGAATCTAATATAGAAAGATTTATTGTTGCTGGAAATGTATCAATAGATTAACATCACGTCCGTTCATCCTTTCACAAGGACGCATGAAACCACAGCATGGAACGGGGTTGTGGTACTTGGAGATTACTAATGGTAACACTTAAGTATCGTGGTGTAACTTACACAAAATAACATTTAATTAATTTAACATGAAAAAAATTGCACTAGCCCTAGCTACAATTACATTTGCTTCGACTCCTGCAATGGCTGGCGTCTATGTAAATGCCGAGTCAAATGCATCTTATACAGGTAATGACTTTACCTCTAGAACAACTGATCTTCATCTAGGCTATGAAGGTAATGTAGGACAGCTTGGATACTATGTCCAAGGTGGTCCAGCCTTTGCAGCTGCAGATGGAGCTGATGGTACAACTGATTTCTCAGGTAAGCTCGGAGGTTCCGTAGCAGCATCAGAGAAGTTAGATGTATATGGAGAGATCTCATTCCTTACAGATGAGACTGCTGATACAGCATACGGTACTAAGATAGGTGCTAAGTTTAAGTTCTAATGGCACATCAAAACAATGCTATGAGAGCAGGTGTAACGTCGTTCTCACCTGAACCTGAAGAAAAGGTAGATACTAATCCTAGTGACTACCAACCCCCAGGTGTTGATGAGGATGATGATATGCCTCAATCACTAGAAGAAGCTCTTCTCGGTGAGTAAAATTAATGAACTATGGATAGTGGTCTTCGGACTGCTATCCTTCATTCTATTTGTAGAATGGTCTCATGTAATACATCATGAGAAGGCGGCACCTCATTGTGCTTCCAGCGAGATTAGTTTAGCGGTAAAACTGTAGCCTTCCAAGCTATTGTCATCGGTTCGATTCCGATATCTCGCTTTGGCTTTAGCCCTGTACGCAGGATACCTTTAGCCGTCTAGACGGTGGGAGAGACCACAACAAAATGATCAAAAAAAAATTACACGTGTAGAAAGTAAACAAATACAAATTTTTAATAGAAAATGGCTCATCAGAATAGTGCCTTGGCTGCATCACTCACCGCGCCAGGTGCTAATAACGGCGACCTCACCACTAATGTAGCAGGTGAAGGTAAACGTCGGGCTCTGTACCTCAAGCTTTTTTCAGGAGAAATGTTCAAAGGATTCCAACGCAATACAATTGCAAGGGATCTAGTTACTAAGCGTACCCTCAAGAACGGCAAGTCTTTGCAGTTCATTTATACGGGTCGTACCACAGCAGAATTCCATACCCCTGGAAATTCTATACTGGGTAACGGTGACAGTGCACCTCCTGTAGCTGAGAAGACGATCACTTGTGACGATCTATTGATCTCCAGTGCATTCGTATATGAATTAGACGAGACACTTGCGCATTATGATTTGCGTGGGGAAATATCTAAGAAGATTGGATATGCTCTTGCAGAAAATTATGATAGAAAAATCTTCCGTGCAATATCTAAGGCAGCACGTAAAGCTTCACCTGTTACGAAGGCTAACTTCGTAGAACCAGGTGGTACACAGATCCGTGTAGGTACTAACGCCCAAGCATCCGATGCTTATGCATCAGCTAGTTTAATCTCTGCATTCTATGATGCTGCAGCTGTATTAGACGAAAAGGGAGTAAGTACAGAAGGACGTGTAGGTGTCTTAAACCCAAGACAATACTATGAACTTATCCAAGCGGTAGGTACTAATGGTCTTGTCAACCGTGACGAGCAGGGTACATCCTTGCAGTCAGGTAACGGCATCATCGAGATTGCTGGTATCAAAATTTATAAATCAATGAACATTCCGTTCTTTGGTAAGTTTGGTACTTCTCTTGGTGGAACTGCTGGTGCTACTATTCCTGGCACACCTGATCCTGGTAATACTGGATCATTTGTAGGTGATGCTATGGCAGATGAGCATAACGTGACCGTTAATGATTATGGTCAAGCTGCTAAATTCAACAACTCATGTGGGCTCATCTTCCAGAAGGAAGCCGCAGGGGTCGTAGAAGCCATTGGACCTCAAGTCCAAGTAACATCCGGGGACGTATCCGTGATTTATCAGGGTGACGTGATTCTAGGACGTTTGGCAATGGGAGCTGACTATCTTAATCCAGCTGCTGCTGTTGAACTGTACGCTGGTACAGCAACTGCGCCTGCTGCATTCGGGTAATATTTAACCAACATACAGGGGGTCTTCGGACCTCCTTTTTTTTTTACAGATTTTTATATGGCTACCTCGACAATTGACACCGATACCGAACTATCCGCAGTGAACTCAATTCTGGGTAGCATAGGTCAATCACCCGTAACAGAATTAAACTATGAGAACCCTGAAGTCTCATTTATTTACAATATTTTAACTGAAGTTAACAAGGATGTACAGAATGAAGGCTGGCATTTTAACACAGAATATCATATTAAACTATCTCCTGAAGATACCACAGGTTATATTACATTACCTAATAACACATTACAGTATGATATACATGATGGTCTTACAGATAAGACTAAAGATGTAGTAGTACGAAATGGTAGACTTTATGATTTAGTACAACACACAGATGTATTTACAAATGATATCTATGTAGATGCTGTAACCTTATATCCATTCGCTGACTTACCTAATCCATTCCAAAGATATATCACATATCGATCTGCTGTAAGAGCTGCTACTCAATTAGTATCTAACCCTACTCTAGCTCAAGCATTGACATTAGATGAGAATAAATCTAGGGCTACCTGTGTTGAATATGAATGTAAGCAAGGAGATCATAGTTTCCTTGGACATCCACATGAAGGTAGGTATCAATCCTTTAGACCTTATAATGCACTTAGACGCTAATGGCAAGTATTTCACAAACGATACAACAGTATACAGGTGGTATCTCACAACAGCCTGATGAAAAGAAAGTACCAGGTCAAGTTACAGATGCTATAAATGTATTACCTGATGTAACTCAAGGACTTTTGAAACGACCAGGAGCTGAACTAGTAGCTTCGTTAAGTGATAATGGTACGGCTGCACTTAATTCAAATACCAATGGTAAATGGTTCCATTATTATAGAGATGAAGCTGAGCAATATATAGGACAGATAAATAGAGCAGGTGATGTTAATATGTGGAGATGTAGTGATGGAGCTGTAATGACAGTTACCTATGATGGTAACTCTACAATGCAAGATGCTTTAACTGATTATCTTGTACATACAGACGATGAAGATATACAAACATTAACTTCTAAGGACTATACATTTATAGCTAATCGTAAAAAAGCTACTGCAATGTCTTCTACAGTAGAAGCTGTTAGACCGCATGAAGTATATATAGAATTAAATAAGATTGCTTATTCTAGACAGTATGCGTTGAATATTTATAATGATACTAGTACTCAAACAGAACGTATGGCTACTAGAATTAAAGTAGAACTATTTAAGTCAAGTAATAATTATTGTAATGGTTCAGGTGCACTGGTAGCTAGAGCATTCCGTGAAGCTAATACTGGTATATGTACTTCAGCTGCAGGATCAGGTAATGATCCATTATGCCCAAATACAGCTACAGGAATATTTAATGTAACTGCAGGTGTAGATGATACAGATAATGCTTTATCAGGTGGGCACACATATAAACATGTTGTCTATAATCCAGCAGATAATGTGACTGGTACATATGGCAGATCAGGATCAACAATTACAATAACAACAACAAATGCGCATGGTTTGTCAGCTAATGATTATTTAGATATAAACTTTACAGGTGGTGGATCAGATGGGCAATATCAAGTTGCTTCAATTGTAGATGCTAATAATTTTACTGTAACTGATCATGGTGCTAGTGGTACTTTATCAGGTCAGAATGTTGGTTATTCTAAAGGAGTGATTACAGGTAGAGATAATCTTTATTTTCAAATTACTAATATAGCTCAATCTATACCATCAGGTTCAGGATCTAATGTTGTATATAATGCACGTTATACAACTACACATGATCTATTATTTGGAGGATCTGGATGGGTTAAAGATGATTATATGTATGTATGGATGAAAGATGCATTATATATGGTCACTGTTCAAGAGGCAAGTGCGGGACAAGTACAAGCTAATTTAGGATTAATTAGACCTGATCCAACTCCATTTGATACAGATACAACTATTACAGCATCTAGTGTTTTAGGTGATCTACAAACAGCAATAGCAGCAACTAGTACCTTTGCTCTAGCTGATGTCCAGATTATAGGTAATGGTATTTATATTACTGATGCTGCTAATTTTAATGTAGTATCAATAGATAAAGACTTAATAAATATTGTTTCAGATGAAATCCAAGATATAGCTGATTTACCTCCACAATGTAAACATGGTTTCATTTGTAAAATTGCTAACTCTGAAGCTACCGAAGATGATTACTGGGTTAAATTCTTTGGTGATAATGATCGAGATGGTAAAGGTACATGGGAAGAATGTCCTGAACCTGGTAGAAAGGTAGAGTTTGATGCAGGTACAATGCCTTTACAATTAGTTAGGCAGGCAAATTTAACAGAGTTTAAATTAAGTCAAGTTGCTTGGAATAATTGTTTATGTGGTGGTACAGAGACAGTTCCTAAACCTAGTTTTATCTCAACAGTTTCAGGGACAGATGGTGATACAGTAACTGCAAATAGGTATATTAATAATATGATGTTCTGGAGAAACAGATTAGTTATCATAAGTGGTGAGGATGTAGTTCTATCTAGACCTAGCCATTTCTTTGACTTTTGGCCAGTATCTTCTATTACTTATACAGCTACAGATAATATAGATTTAACTGTTAGTGCAGAAGAACCTGCAGTTTTATATGATGCGATACCTACAAATGCTGGTTTAGTATTATTTAGTAAATCTCATCAGTTCTTACTTACAACAGATAGTGATGTACTTAGCCCACAAACTGCTAAGGTAAATAGGTTATCTACATATAATTTTAATTATAAAACTAATCCTATTTCACTTGGAACAACAGTTGGTTTCTTAGATAATGCTGGTAAGTATTCACGTTTCTGGGAAATGGCTAATGTCAATCGTCAAACAGAACCTTCTGTAGTAGATCAATCTAAAGTTGTTAACCAATTATTTGCTAATGATTTAGATACAATGTCTAACTCACGTGAAAACTCTGTTATATTTTTTAGTTCTAAGGGTACTAATACCTTATATGGATTTAGATATTATAGCTCAGCAGATAAACGTTTACAACAAGCTTGGTTTAAATGGACCTTTAGTGGTACGATTCAACACCATGCTGTATTAGATGATGCATTATATGTTATAATCAGGGACGATGGAAAAGATACTATGCAGAAGGTTCCAATTAAAATGGAATCTACTTCTAATAGTATAACTGATGATTTAGATACTACTGACACTACTGATGATATTATATATAGAGTACACTTAGATAATAGTAAAGTTATAACAGCATCTCAATTAGGATATTCAGCTGCATCTGGTAGAACTGGATTTACTAAACCTGATGGATTCAATAGTACTACTGGACAGCTTGTTGTCTATTGCCATAAAGCTTCGACTACCTTACCTAATTCCAATCCTACTACAGACGCTCAAGATTCAGATCTTATAGGTTCTTATAGTACAGCTAGTGTTGTTGGTAATCCTGGAAATTATAATATAGAATGGGATGGTGATTGGACAGGTCATGATATTATTGTAGGTTATCTCTTTGATATGGAAGTAGAATTCCCTACCATTTATTATACTCAAACAAGTGGAGACAATATTAAATCTGATCAAACTGCTAGTTTAGTTGTACATAGAGTTAAGATGAGCTTCGGTGCATCAGGTATGTATACAACTACATTAGATAGAAAAGGTAAAGATCCTTATGTAGAAACATATGAACCACCTTTAGCAGATACTTATAATGCTAACCAAGTAGGTATAAATGACCAGATCATACAACGCATACCTATCTATGAAAAAAATAAGAACTTTACTTTAAAACTTAAATCTTCACATCCTGCCCCAGCTACATTGTATTCAATGACTTGGGAAGGATTATATAATAGACCTTATTACAAACAAATTTAGTGTCTAAATACATCCACCAACTAACTAAAGAGGCTGCTTTTGAGGTAGCCTCCAACCTCCTCCCAGAAGACCGCAGAGAGGTCGAAGAGGGTCATGGATATGATCCTACCGTAATACTACCTTCAACCTATGAGATGGGCGATTCAGTCTATTTCAGAGTACCTAACGGTGAACTAGCAGGAATAGCAGGAGTACATGATGAAGGGCAAATCTGGATGCTCTGTACACCAGCTATACTTAAATACCCAGTAACCTTTGCCAGGGAAGCAAAACGTTATGTAGACAGTAGACAAGAAAAGTTACTTTGGAACATCGTTGATAAACGAAATACAGTTCACCTTAAGTTACTTAGATTCCTAGGGTTTAAATTCTTACGAGAAATAGAACACGGACCCAACAAATTGACCTTTATAGAGTTTTGCCGTGTGTTTAGGAGCACAAGCTAGAGCAGCGAATGAGAACGCTCGTCGCCAATATCAATACCAACTCGAAAAACGAGAGCATGATTGGATGCGTACACTTAGCGTAGCAGGTGTAGAACGTCTTCAATATGAACAAGGTATAAATGCAAGTAACCTTGGTGTAGCTAATGTATATGCCGATATACAAGAGAAACATGGTGACTTGGTGGGAGAAACAATGCAAGAAAATGAGCAAGTTTGGAAAGAATTTTTACAAGATAATACAGGAGCAACAATGGCTGCAAGTGGTCAAACAGGTGCTTCTGCTAGAAGAATAGCTAGTTTAGATTTAGCGAAATATCTAACTAAAACTTCACGTAATGCTCGTGAATTAACCGATGCTACACATGAGTTAAGAAAAGAAGGCAGTAAAGCTGCTGGACAAGCTGCAGCACAACAAGAACAAATGTTTGCTAAACAAGCTTGGGTTAAAACTCCTGGCATGGCTCCTCCTCAACCTGTTATGCAGAATGTAGGGGCAGCAGCATTTATGGATGCATTAAGCATTGGTGGAAAAATCGCTACAATCGGTGGTAGTGGTGGTTTGGATTTATTTACTTAATTAACTATGCCTTTCAATACAGATCCGTCTCCTCATCTTCGAGACTATTATCAAAAAACGACTGATTGGGCTACATCACTACGAGCTCAATATGATGAAGATGAACAAAAAGAAGCTCATTGGATTTCACAAAAAGTAGCAGTATCTAATCAAAAAGAAAAAGCAGATCCTGGAGTTGCAGCATTAGCTATGGTAAATAAGGTGTTAGATACTACACCTGCTTTTATACAATGGCGAGACCAAGTTAAAAAGAAATCTGAAGAAAAAGTTCATCTTAAACTTTCTTCTTTTAAAATGAGTAAAGAAGATAGAGAAGCATTTAATAAACAATGGGAGAAATCACAAGAGGAAGATATTAGATTTAATAAAGTTGCATCTACTATTAAAGATCCTGCATTAAAAGAGTATATTCAAAGTTTAAACCCAGGTAAAATAAAACATGCTAAATCTTATTTCTCTAAAATTAAAGCACAGAATTTAGGTAAAATATTTATAGATGCTCAAGAAGCAAATGCCAAAGATTCAAGTGGAATACCTTTTCTAGATAAATTAAGGGCAGTAGAAAAGGAAGGCGCAGTAGCTTATTCTGATTTTATTACAAACTGGGCAGGTGAACAATTAGTAGAAGGCTCATTAAGCAATGGTCTTATTGCTAAAAATGTAATGCCTAGTATAGATAGCTTTGTTAAAACAGAAAACTCAAGATTTGCAAAAGATTATAAAGATAAAGCTACTACAGATAATGATACTGAAATAGAACAAACTCTAGAAATGGATTTGAACTATCAATCTATTTTATCTGATGGACAAGGAGGACTAAGTGTTGATCCTCATACACCACTTAAAACAATTAGCTTTGCTACTAGAAATCTTGCTGCAAAATTAGTTCCAGAAGATATTCCTGCTGGAATGACTGCAGATCAATATGCTGGTAAAATTGTATGGGGTAAAGTTTTTTCTAGAGCTGAAAAAGGTTTAATCACTGAAGCTCAGAAGACTCAAATCTTAAGTGGTTTGGTTCCACATGGTGCAGGTAAGGAACTTTTAGATGGTGAAAAAGCAACTGGTCCAGCTTTATTATTAAAAAATGCTGGTTACAGTGTTAGTGATTTCAGTGAAGCAGTAGAAAGAGGACAACGTGCAAGTTTAGAGTTACAAGTTACAGAGATACATTCTCAAGGTGAGAAACAAGCTAATGCACAAATGTTGAAATGTAGTAAGGAGGGTTGTAGTGCTGAAGAGGTTGCTTCTACAATTGAAACTTTAAAACGAGATTTTGCTGGATATAATAATGATGATCTTAATAGAATGAAAGGTGGTGGAAATAATGATCCTGATTTATTTAAATCTCTTAGTCTAAGACATGAAAATGATATAAAAACAGGTTCTATTGAGAAGTGGGATGAAAAAACTATAGAAGCAAATAGTAAAGGTAATATCGAATTTAAAAATTTCATTACTAAACGAATTGCACTTATCAAAACTAGTAAACTTTCCCTAAACTATAGTGATAAACCAATTGAAACAGCCGTAAATGAAGGTGGAAAATTTCAAGATGGTCAAGCTATACTTACTGCCAATGGTCTACTTGTATCAAATGATGTTAAAAAAGTTTTAAATGAAAATTTTATAGCTAATATAGTAGCAAATCCCGCTGATCCTGATGCATATAGCAAAGCTCTTATTACTGCTCAACAATATTTTATAAACAATGGTGGTGGTAAAGGGAATGAGATTCAAGGTAAATTCTCTAGTGGAGATAAGAATGATTATGAAATTTATAAGGCTATGTTTAATGCTAAAATTGGGTATATAGAAGAAGCTAAGAATCCTAGTGATGAAAAGACTTGGAAGACAAGTTTGTATCTTAATGGTAAACGTCAACCTCCAACCACTTATGGTCAACTTGAGATAGGTGATTTTATAGGTATGAAAGGAACTGGAGGCTATACTCAAGAGGTTTTAGCTAAAGCAAGAGAACATGGACTACGACCTGGTGATTATGTAAAAAAACAATGGGACGCACTACTTGCATATTCCAAAGGTGATTCAAAAGGTGCTATTGAACTTCAAAAAGAACTAGCTAACTTCAATCAAGGAGAACCAGATTTAGCTCAGAATATTCCTGGACTAGATGATGCCGATGAGTTACGTGCTTGGACTGCAGCAGAAGGTGATCCTAATTTATTATATGCTTTAAAGTTTACTGATCCTAAAGATTTCTCACCTGTTTTACAGCAAAGATTACAGCTATTAGTAGCTGGATACGATGCACAGATAATGGCTGATAAGGCAGAAGCAGTAACAGAACAGAACAAAGCTGCTGCTGCAGCCACAAAAGAAAAGGACAGACAAAAGGCTCTAGATGATGCACGAAAATTAGAAGCTGACACAATTAAAAAGATTCAAGATGCAAATGACAAAGCTAAAGGTCGATCATTAGCTGGTGATCTTGTGAACGGTACACAAGCTGCTGTAGCTAATCCTGCACAATATTTTGGTACTAATCAATTCAGTGATCAAACACCTGATTTAGATGAAAAAGGTGAACCATTACCACCTTTAGAATATAAAGGATTTTAATACATGGAAGAAGAAACCCAAGGGCAACCTGTTGAAACAGATTCAGAAAAACTTGAACGTATACGAGCAAGGATTGCTGAACTCGAGGCGGCAAAGCCACAACAGGTTGAAGAAACACAAACAACAGTTCCAGTAGAATCCACGGAAACTACAACAGAACCTGTTGAACTAACAAGAATGCAAAAACTCTTCGGAGCTGGTAATGGTGTAGCTGATACACAATTACTTGATTATTCTGGAGGTGGTTTTATTTATGGAGGAGGTAAAGCACCATTAGAATATTATAGTACTGATTTTAAAGAAGCTGTATCAGCTCCAGGTCATGGTGTTATGGATACTGGTATTGATACTCTCAATCTTATAACTCCAAAAGGTATACCTGATATACCTAAAGCAGAGACTTATGAAAATAAGGCGGCTCAAGCTGTTCGTAATATATCAGGTTTAGTTATACCAGCATTAGGTTTAAGAAGTATGGCATTAAATGCCGCTTCTAAATACCATGCTGGTGGACAAATGGCAACAAAAGCCCCAGCTCTTTATAATTTAGGTAATAGAAAATCATTTGAATTTATCTCAAAATGGGGTATAGATGTATTTACTGGAGGTCTTGTAGATTATGTTGCAAAACAAAATCAAGAAGATGATAACTTATTAGGTACGCTTAAGAAGTATTGGCCAAAAACTTTTCAATGGATTTCTGGAAAATACGCAACAACAGATGCTGATACACCTGATATTAAACGTATGAAGAACGTTAATGAAGGTGCTATCTTTTCTATGCTATCAAGTATAGTAGAAGGATTTGCTTATATCACTAAAGCAGATATGAGTTTAAAAAAAGTTGGTACATTTATACCATCTAAAGAGAAAGGTGTTGCTAAAATTAATGAAATAGCTAATGCAGAAAATGCAAAGTATGGTCATATTCAAGGGAGTAATCCCATGGAAACATCTATTCTAGTTAATCAGGCTAAACAAAATGATGCTCTAGAAGAAATCAGTCAATACTATCAACTTAATGGACAACCTGCTATTGATTTCAATAAGTTTGACCAAGGTGAAACTTTAGCTAGATCAGTAGATGGTAGTATTTTTGATAGTTGGGTAGATGCTACTAGAGTACAAAATAATATAGGTAGTGAATGGGGACGTGTAGGTAATCCAATAAGTGAAGCTACACGTATGAAAGCTTTAGAATTAGAAAACTTATATGATAGAACATTAGTTTCTGAATTAACAGCGCAATTAAAAAAAGGTGGTAAGTTTGCTTATAAAACAACAGGCAATCATTATATAACTGAACAGATGTTAGACGCAGCTGGTGATGCTATTTCAGCTAAATTATTAAACCCTCGTTCAGAAACTGAAGATATTATAAAGTATTTAAAAGATTTTCATCGTTCTGTAGATGAATCAGCTGTTAAAATATCTGGTAAAAAAGGTATCTCTAAAGCTATTAAAGAATTAAAAGCACAATTATTAGATTTAGATGCTCATAAAGCTAGAGCATTATTAACAACTTCAGAAGCTGGTTATGTATCAGATGCAGCTGAAGGTATCAGATTAATGGAAGATAGTGCAGTAGTCAATAGTGCTGTAAATAAATTAGTTGACCGTTTAGAATTACTAAATGTAGAAAAAGGTTTAGCTAATTTTGAAGGTAATGCTATGGTTAGTAATCTAAATGCTTGGCAAACAGCTGTTGCTACTGGAGATAAAGCTACCATTGATGCAGCTGCTGGTATTATATTAGATAATAAAAATAGTAGATTACTTGAGATTATACCTAAAGCTAAAGAATACTCTCAAACATTAAAAACTATTGCAAGAGAACGTCCTGCATGGATGAAGAGTTTCTTGTTAGCTAGTGAAATGGCTGATGGAGATGTAGATAGTTTATGGAAGATGCATAGGTATGCACAAGATAAATTAGGTACATATAACAAAGCATTCTATGATGCTAACCCTGAAGTACCTTCTATTATAAATAAAGCTTTCCAAGGAAACTTATTTAATAGTATGTTATCTGCCTTTGCTACACCAATCAATGCTGCAGTAGGTAACTTAACAGGTTTATTAGGTAGAGGTACTGCCACAGTTGCAGGTGCTGTAATGAGTGGTGATTTAATAAGAGCTAGAAAAGCAATGGTTGCTCATTTCGCCTTAGATGATACTATGCAATTAGCAACTAACCATATGAGAGTTGTCTTTAGAAAAGCAGCTCTTAATCCTAAAGAAGTTAGTTATATGACTCGTGGAGACTTAATGCTTAAAGAAGAAAAGTCTTTAACTTTCTTACGAGAATTTGCTGATGCTTCAGCTAAAGAAGGTGAGTATGGTCCACAAGCATTACTTAGAATATATGAAGATTTAGAAGCTATGGCAGGTGATCCTGCTTTAAGATTCAGTAGCAATGCTATGACAGCATTTGACGGATTTTCAAGATCAGTAGTTGCTAATACAGAAGCTAAATACTTGGCTCTTAATAATGCTATGAAAGAAGGTCAGACATTAAGCAGAGCTGATTTACAAGAAGCCAAACAACAGATTTATGATAGTTGGTTTGATTCTGATGGTATGATTAAAAATGAGGCTATTGATAAAATAACTAGTGAAATAGCACTTAACGCAGATTCTCCTATTGTTCAAGGTGTAAATGAATTTATTAGTAGATTTCCAGTGGGAAGATACTTTCTTTGGTTCCCTAGAACTACTGCTAATACAATTGATGTACTTGGTAAATGGAGCCCTGGTGGTATATTCTCCAAGGATATGTGGGAAATGTGGGGACCATTATACTCTAAAACTTTAGATGATTTTAGTTATGATGAAATGGTATCTATTCTACAAAAAAAAGGTAGACCCATAGATGATCATGTTCTCGAAAATTTCCAAACACTTCGATATGAAGTTAAAGGAAAGGCTGGTATTTCTGGCACGTTTATGACTATGGCTTTCATGGCTGGAATAGGTGATAGATGTACAGGACAAGTAGGTCATTATAATCAATCAATCCAAAATAGTCGGAAGAAAAAAGGTTGGAAACCTAAGATGTGTAAGAATCCAGTTACTGGAGATTATGAAAGTTATGCATGGATGGGTCCAGTTGGGGATTGGTTAGCACTTGCTATAGATACTGTAGATAATGCTGACACTTTAGATACCACATTTCTTGAAGATTGGATGCCAAAAATGCTAGCTGTTTTCGGTGGTGCTATAACAGATAGGTCTGTCTTAGCGCAACTTGAACCATTACACGATATCTTAAAAGGTAATGGTGCACAAGCCAGTAGATGGGCAGCTAATTTTACTAATATTTTAATGCCTTTAGGTAATCAAAGAAATGAAATAAGTAAATTACTATTTCCTCAATTACGTCAATTAAGAACAGAATTTGATGATAACTTAAGAAAACGTAATGCATATCTAGATGTAGTTGACCCTGAACGTGCTTTATCATATGTTGTAGATCCTATTGATGGTAAAGTTATTAATGGAGATTGGAGTTGGGGAACTAGAATTAGAAATACATTCACTCCATTTAAAACAACTGATGCTCCTGGACCTGAAAATCAATGGTTAATTGATATTGAATTTAACCATTCTCCTAGTATGAATATGAGTAATGGAGGAGCAAGATTAGAGAATCATGAAATAACTGCTATCCATACAATTATGGGAAGGCAAGGTATTTATAAGCAAGATTTAAATCGTATTAAAAAACGTGCTTCAAAACTTACTTATACATTAGATAATGGTACTGTAATAAAAGGCTTCCGTAATATCATTAGGGCTGCTAGATCAGGTAATATACCTTCTGAAGCTTTACAACATGATCAATACGGTAATGTATTTAATGAAATTAAACATGCTTATAATAAAGCTAAGAGTTTAGCTGAAGATGGATTAGGAGATTATGATGCAACAGCTAAAGAAAGAGAAATATATGCAAATATTAAAGATCGTGAATATAAAGTTAAAGCATCTAAATCTTTCCAAAGATCTGGAGATATAGATAAAGCTGTAGAATTAGTAACACCATAACCACCCGCCATAACTATTAACAAACAAACATGGCAATTACATATAATGATAACCATACCAATACTCCAAATGGTTCCCACCTTTGGTTTGGTTATACATTTCAGACAATTAAAGAAACATCAAGTGCTGGAGCCAATGAAGAAGTTAAAGTAGCTCTCAATGGTTCTACACAAGCAACAACTAAATACACGGTTGATAGTACAAGCAATCCAACTAGAATCACTTTCAATAATACTAGTATTGATACGGATTTACAAGAGAGTGATGGTGCTCCTAAAAGTGGAGTAACTGTAAGAGTTTATAGAGATACTGCTGTAGCCACCCCTGGTGATCTCAGACATACATTCCAAGCAGGTTCTACAATAACAGCATCTGCTTTAAATAAGATGTATGAACATGCTTTATTTGCAGCTCAAGAAGAAAGAGAACAACCTATATTCAGTGAAAAGATAGCTAGTGGAGCTGTAGAACATAGTAATATTAAAGATAATACTATTACTAATGTTGATATTAGTACAGCTGCTGAAATTGAAGTTAGTAAGTTAAAAGATGGTACTGCAAGACAGATACTACAAACTGACTCAGGTGGTACAGGTGTTGAGTGGACAAGTAATGTAGATGTACCCGGTACACTAGATGTTACAGGAGCTACTACATTTGATGGTTCAGTTACAGCATCTACCTTTACAGGTAATGTAACAGGTAACGTTACCGGTAATGTGACGGGTAATGTAACAGGTAATGTCACTGGTAATCTTACTGGAAATGCAGATACTGTAACAGATTTAGCAGCTGCCACTAAAATTACAAATAGTGAGCAAGCAGCACATACGGTAAATGATACTACATACTTTACAACAGCAGCTACAGAAGCTAGATACTTTAATGTAAGTACAGGTGAAACAATCAAGGACGGTGATACCTTCCCTGATAATGATACAACAATTGCTACTACTGCAGCTATAAATGATAGGATCATTGATCTTGTTGATGATGTAGGAGGGTTTGTCCCAATAGCAAATGAATTAGCGTTCCCTAATGCTAATCCAGATGTCAATAATGGTGCAGGGACTCTTGTTAGTATTAAAACTTTATCAACAAATTATACCTCAAGTGGTAGTGGAGTAATAACCATTGCTAATGGTACTGTAGGTAATTCTACTGTAACTATTAATGGAGCTGCAAATAGCACTACTTATGGTCCTAACTTTGGAATGCTTGTAGAAACAACTACAACATTAAATACTTATAATTTCCATAGATTATCACCTAAAGCTACAGAAGTTACAACTTGTGCAGGCATTGCAGCTAATATCACAACAGTTGCAAATAATGATGCAAACATCACAACTGTTGCTAATGACTTAAATGAAGGTACAAGTGAAATTGATACAGTAGCTACTAATATAGCTAACGTAAATACAGTTGGAGCTGCTATAACTAATGTTAATGCTGTAGCCACTAATATAACTGGAGTACACCACTATGCTGATGTCTATCAGGTAAAAACATCCGCACCCACTGCAAGAGCAGATTCTGATGCTTTACAAGCTGGAGATATGTGGTTTGATAGTTCTTCAAATAAAGAACTTAAAATCCATAATGGTTCAGCTTATCAGTTAGTAACACCTTCTCAGTCTGTTCTAAATGATATATCAGTTGTATCTGGTAACATTACATATGAAGAAGATTTAGGTCTTATTTCTGAGTCTGTAGCAACAGGTACAGGTAATAGTATAGAAACAGTTGCTGATGCTATAGCTAATGTTAATACTACAGCTGGCTCTATAGCTAATGTAAATACAACTGCAGGGTCCATAGCAAATGTAAATACTACAGCTGGTTCTATTGCTAATGTAAACACTGTAGGAGCTTCTATAGCTGATGTAAATAGATACGCTGCTGAATATGTGATACAATCTGGTAACCCTTCCAGCCCTTCAAATGGAGATCTTTGGTATAATAGTACAGCTAATACTTTAAACTTCTATAATGGTTCTTCATGGATAGGAATTTCACCTGGTATTACTTCTGTACTTTCTGATGCAAACCCAGCATTAGGTGGTCATCTAGACTGCAACGATAAAAACCTCACTGAAGTTGGTACTGTCAGTGGAAATAACTTACAAATTGACTTCGGAACTCTTACATAATGGCTAAATTATTAAAACTAAGACGTGGTACAACCACGCAACATGGTAGCTTTACTGGAGCCGAAGGTGAAGTTACTGTCGATACCGATAAGGAAGCCCTTGTCGTACATAACGGTTCAACAGCTGGTGGTTTTCCAGTAGCTAGAGCAGACGGTACAGGTGTAACCAACTTTACTATTAGTGGTGAATTAGATGCTGCTACTTTAGATATCTCAGGTAATGCAGATATTGATGGTAATTTAGATGTAGATGGTACATTAGAAGCAGATGCATATACAGTAGATGGTACAGCTCTTAATGAGTATATAGCTGATACTGTTGGTGCAATGGTAGGTAGTAATACTGAAACAGGTATTGCAGTTACATATGAAGATAGTGATAATACATTAGATTTCTCTATTACATCAATACCAGGTGTAACATTTACTGGTGATGTTATCTTTACTGGTGATGCAGCTACTATTACTTTTGATAAATCAACAGATGATTTGATCTTCAATGATAATGCAAAAGCAATATTTGGAACACTTTCAGATGGTCTTGAAATCTATCATGATGCATCTAACTCATACATAAAAGATGCAGGTACTGGAGGTTTATTTATACAAGGCGAAAGTCAAATATTACTAGGGGATAGCTCTGATGGTGACCATTATATTATTGCTACCAAAGATGGAAGTGTTGACTTATATCATAATAATGTTAAGAAGATTGAAACAACTGCAACTGGAATAGATGTAACTGGAACAGTGACAACAGATGAGTTAACAGTTAAAAAAGCATCTGGTAATTTAGGTGTTCTTATTGAGGCTGATAATGGTCTAGGAACTATGGAAATCGGAGGTTCAACTGGCGCATTTATTGATTTAAAGACACCAATTTCTGATGATTTCGATTTAAGGGTAAATGCTGATGGTACTTTAACAAGTGTTGGTAATATATCCTTAAAGGTTAAAACTAATGAAGAGGGAATAAATATCACACAAGATGGAGCTGTAGATTTATATCATGATAATATCAAAACAGTATCTACAATTGCTAATGGTATAAATGTTACTGGAACAGAAGCTGCTTCTGCATATATAGAATTGTTTGCTGATGAAGGTGATGACAATGGCGATAAGTGGAGAGTAGAATCTTCTCAAGTTGATAATAAATTTAAAATTCAACATTATGGAGCTGGTTCTTGGGTAACTGAAACAGAGTTAGATTCATCAGGAAATCTTGTTGCTACAGGTAACGTAACTGCTTATTCTGATGCCAGACTAAAGACAGATGTTGATACTATTGAAAATGCACTAGATAAAGTAACTAAACTCAGAGGTGTATCTTATACTAAAGCAGATACTCAAGAAAGAGGTATTGGTGTAATTGCTCAAGAGATTGAAGAAGTAATCCCTGAAGTTGTACAAGACGGTGCATATAAATCCGTTGCCTATGGAAATATTGTAGGCGTCTTAATTGAAGCTATTAAAGAGCTTAAATCTGAAATCGACGAATTAAAAGGAGGTAAGTAATGGCTTGTCCATCTAGCGGAACTATTACAATACAAGATTTAGTTGATGAGTTTGGGGGATCTACCCCTCACTCATTAAGTGAATATTATAGAAACGGTGCTAATGTCCCAGGAAATAACACTAATGTACCTGAATCAGGTGCAATTGATTTAGCGGATTTTTATAGTGCTGTTAATGAAATACAATATACAATTAGTACAGATACTGCAAATCTAAACCTAGAAACTGCATTCACTACTTCTAACTGGACATCTACTGTACCTAAGAGACTTATTATTAATTCTACTAAATCAGTATATGGTACTGGTGCAAATGCTGCAATTACAGCTCCTGATGGTATGTTAGGAACACTTATCATTGATAATAATGGTAATATTTATGGAGCAGCAGGTGCAGGTGGAGCAGCAGGACAAGCTGGTGGTGTAGGTGGTGATGCTATATCATTACATGCAAATATAACCACAGGTGTAACTATTAATAATGCATCTGGTGCTAACATCCAAGCTGGTGGAGGCGGCGGCGGCGGTGCTGCAACAGGAGGTACTGGCGGTACTGGTGGTAATGGAACTAAATCTGCTTGTATGTGGACTTTCCAATATTGTTGGGGCTTTATGTGGCAAATCTACACTCCAGTAACGGCATGGTGTTCTCCTGGAGGAGCTGGCGGAGCTGGAGGAGCTGGAGGAGCTGGCGGAGCTGGTGCAACTTATCAATCTTTAACAGGTACTGCAGGTTCAGCTGGTGCTGCTGGCTCTAGTGGTGCAAGCGGTACTGGACCAACAAACTGTTATACATATGGTCAATGTAGTAATGCTGGTACATCAGGAACTGGTGGTGCTGGAGGTGCAGGCGGTACTGGAGGTACTGGAGGTACTGGTGGAAATATAGGACTTAGTGGAGCTGATGGTGCTGCTGGTTCTGCTGGTGCTTCTGGCAGTGGTGGTTCACATGTTGGAGCTACTAACTGCTGTCAACACCAACGACCATGTAGCACAAGTGCTTTAGCGAAAAATCGTCACAACTGGTCAGTATTATATCCTTCATCAGGAGGTGGTGGCGGTGCAGCGCCAAGTGATCATGGTGCTGGAGGACTTGCAGGATATTACCTTTTAGATCCAGGTACTGCAGTAACTATGAATAATAGTGGAACTTTAACAGGAAGATCTTAACTCACTCTAAACTTAAATTATGGCAATAACCTACACGGTCACAGATGTTACCAAATCAACCCTCACTGTTAGTTACAATACAGGTGACTGGGCACGATTCTCTATCAAAAAAGGACAAACTAAAGCAGAAATAGAAGAATTAATTCAAGGCTTTGGACCCGCTCCTAGTGAAGACGATCCTTGGGATAATGTTTCTGATATCCCATTAAAATTGAATGATTCAGCTACTATCAATGATAAAGCAGAACAAACTACAGTTGATAATCAATTAGCTGAAGAAACTCGAAATGCAGAAGCTATAGATTATAAAACACAACGTAAGGAGCAATATCCAGGTATTCTTACTCAATTAGAAGGTTTATATAAAGCTCGAAAAGGAGATAACACATTGTTAAATCAAATTGATGCAATCATTGATGAAACAAAAAGTGCTATACCCAAAAGTACAGCTAATACAACTTATAAGGCTTGGTCAGATGCTGTCAAACAAGGTAGTATAGATGATAGAGCTACGCCTAAATTAAATATTTATTCTGCTGATAATTATACATCAAAGGTTTATAGAACAGAAGACTAGTTAATGAATAACATCCAAGCAGCTTTAGCGAAAGCAAGGGAGGCTCGTGATAAAAAATTAGCTATATGTAAAGAATGCCCTGAATTAAGGCAGAGTATAATGCAATGTAAAATATGTGGATGTTTTATTCCAGTAAAAGCAGCCATTGCTAATCAACATTGCCCATTAGATAAATGGTAGATATACCTAAAGCAACCCTCCCTAAAGCTTTAGATATCCCTCAGATCTACTTCAGACCGCCTACAGCGGACGTTCCTGCCTATAAACCTATGATCGTACCCCCAGCCGATTTGGAGCGTCCTGAAGAGACTGAGGCTGAAGAGACAACAGAAGAGCCAGAAGCTCCTACTTTAAAGATTCCGGTATTAGATATTAAAATGCCTATACCGGAAACTGCAGTAGTGGTTACGGCTGTAACAACAGCTGTCATAGCAGTTACAACAACCACTATTACTCAATCTTTATTTGAACCTATTAAGAAGAAGGTTCAGAAACAATTACAAGCTAAAGTAAATAAATGGAAGGAAAACCAGAAGAAAAAAAAGGACTCCTCGGAAAACTTAAAGACGGAATAGAAGATCAAGAAGCCCAGATTCAGATACTAGGAGCATTCGTCAGACTTGGCGTTGTTGTTTGGTCTGGATTTATCATAACATTAAATTACATTGAAATTCCAGTAGTTAAGAAATCTGGTAATTCAGATATCACGTTCGTTGCTTCGGTGTTTACAGGAGCACTTGCTACTTTTGGCTTATCCACTGGTAATAATAAAGATAAAGGTAATGGTAAACCCATTAACTGTCCTATGGTAAAGAAAAAGGAAGAATGAAGAAATGGCTATTACTCTTCCTACTGGCATCACCCACGGTAGCGAGAGCAGAGTTAGTAACCCCTCAATTTACACAGGGGTCGATGAACTCGACAACAACTACCACCCAAGAAATCGTAGAGGAAATTACAACGACAACCTATGGCTCTGCACTAAATTCATGGGATGGAATCAATATTACTCATACTTCAGCAAGTTCTGGAGGATTAGTAGACTCAGATTCCGTCTTCACGCTACATACAGTTGGCGATCCCTTCTCATTAGAAATAGTGACAAGAGCAGCCAGTCAAGTGCTGTCAGTAACAGAAATAGAACGAGAAATCGACACTACTTCTACTACGGTCTCCTTATCAGTCTTCTCTCAATAGCACCAGTTCGTGCTGGAGAAGGTGAAACAAATAACACTTCTAACCCTGTGGCGGCTGCAACGGGCAATGTGACCAACCAAGCCGTCCAATTTCAGAACAATGGTGCTCCATCTAGGCAGCACTATGGTCCTAATATAAGCTGTAATGGCAGCACAATGACTTTTTCCCCATTCTATATGGGTAATCATACCTCTCCTTATGATGATACTATGACTCAACAGAGTTATACAGTAGCAGAAAACTGGGGATTCCAAGTTAACTTCATGGTTCCTTTAGATAAGGGAGGTTTAGAACAATGCAGACAGATGGCTGCACGTCAGGAAGATAAGATGAAACTTAATTACGAGCTAGTAAGAATCGACAATTGTGCTAAGCTTCAACAAAAAGGTTTCATGTTAATGCCTGGTTCTCGTGTATATCATCTATGTAGTGATGTAATACCTATAGCTGCCTGGAAAAAAGCACAAGCAAAGGTTCTTAAATGTAAGAGCCCACCTAAGCCATGGTATAAACCGTGGTATAAACCTATAGAGCAATGTCAAATGAGTACTTTATCAGATTTGAAAGCTAAAGAGCTTGCAGCAGCTGAAAAGAAAACTAAAAAACAGTCTAAAACAGAAGAGAAAACCACTACCACTAAAGAATAATGATCCTATTAATCAAGCCCATCCTGTTCGCCTTCTTGAAGTCAGATTCAGTTAAGAAACTTGTAGTAGATTTACTAGAAGCTTATGTAGCTAGAACTGATAATAAATTAGATGATCAAGCACTTAAAATTGTAAAAGAGAAACTATTTAACTAATGCATAAAGCCACTGAAGACCAGTTCAATGAATTACATAGCCTTGTCACAACAGAATTCCTACAACGGGTAAAAAGTGGCACTGCTACAACACAAGACTTAAAAGCCGCTTGTGACTGGCTAAAAACAAATGATATAAGCGGTATTGCTTACGAAGGTAGTCCTTTAGATAAGCTAGCTAATATAATACCTAAAGTAGACCCTGAACTCGTAAAACGGAGAATGTATGGCAAAATCGTCAACGCAAACCTATAAAACTAATGCATCTGCCCGTGCTAAGCATGTCAAGGACAATAGTCCTGGAGGTAAGTATGCCCACTCTAAGAAGTATAAACGGGATCATGGTAAAGCAAGAGCTGCACTAGGCATACCTAAAGGTTCTAAATCTGATGCGTCTAAGCAATCCGATGGTTCCTATAAAACAGAGAGTCGTAAGACAAATCGTGGAAGAGGAGGAGGTCAAAGGAAATGAGCGATATAGGTGGTCCATTACCGGGTAAAGAAGAAGAAGAGAAACCGAAAGTAAGTAAACAAGAACAAAGTCTTATTAATAGTTATGGACCTAATTGGAGAGATGCCCTTGGACCTGGAGCAGATGTTGCATTAGAAGATCAAGGTATTCGTCCTTCTTTCTTAGGTGATGCGGCAATGTTGGCTGTAACTTATGGTGCTGTTAAAAACCCTCTTAAAGCTGTAGAAGTATTAGGTGTTGATCCAAACGATTTTCAATTAGATTTATTAGCTCAAAAAGCTTCTATGAATCCAGGTAATCTTAGTTTTGGAAAAGTAAAAAGATTAAAAAAAGGAGTTCAAAGAATTGCAAAGACTTTAGATACTATTGTTTCTGGACCAAAACTTGTTTTAGCGTATGAAACAGTTGCAGTAGGTATTAATGATGGTTTAATAACAAATGCTGCAAAAGCGGTTATGGAAGGTGAAGATCTAAATCGAAATCCATTGTTTAGAAATGTATTAGCATTTAGTAAAAAAGCAGATGCAGTTGAATATTATAAAAAACATCCGCCATTTGGTGGAGAAGATTATGCTATAAAAAATTCTAGATCTACTGAAAATCCTAATTGGACACCTAAACGAAAATCAAACTTAGAAGCACAAAGATTAAGACGAGCACAAAGACTTGAGGAACTTAACGCGTCTTATGCACCTGAAGTTAATGTAAGAGGTCAAGATAAAATCAACGCGATTAAAGCAAAAACTATGGACCCACATCATCTTGTTCCTACTCATGTTTCTAAGAAAATAAAAGATAGTATGACACCTGAACAATGGGCAATAAGAGTACAAGAAGATGCTGCACGTTATATTTATCATGGTGATCACCCTCGTAATTTAGTAGCAGCTAGACGTAGTAATCAAGCGCCTAGACACACCGCAGGTCAACAAAGTGAAATTTTCCATAGGCAAGGTAAACCAGAAGAAGGTTTATCAGGTTATCATACATTAGAAAGAAAAATTGATTCAGTACTACATTATGATCAATATAGAAATTTAATGGCGAAACAGATGAAAGATAAACGTCAAGCTACTAAATTCTTAGAATCATTAGGCACATTTATTATTGACTAAACAATTATGGGAAACTCTAAAAACACAGCGAAACATCCAGGTTGGACAGGTAATACTAATCCAGCTAAATATGGTATTGACGTAAACAAACCTTATGAATCACCTCCTACAGGAAGGTTTAATGTTAATACTATGAAGAAAGCTAAAAGAGTAGATTACTTTAAAAAAGATAATACTTATCCAGTATGAATGATACCGTACTAGCTTTACAGGAGGATTTTAAACTCTTCCTGCAAGCATTATGGTCCCAACTAGACTTACCATCTCCCACGAGAGCTCAATATGCAATCGCAGACTATCTTCAAAATGGACCTAAGCGTCTTCAGA
>Ga0209404_10000577_pt1 | contig 28240 bp, 43 predicted proteins | sample TroAtlMetagenome_2_FD_187447 | JGI IMG/M metagenome (GOLD analysis project Ga0209404, IMG submission 187447) | Marine eukaryotic phytoplankton communities from Atlantic Ocean - Tropical Atlantic ANT8 Metagenome (SPAdes) (version 2) | ecosystem: Environmental > Aquatic > Marine > Oceanic...
ATGAAACAGTAAAGGCATCTGAAGAACAAACCCAAGAGGTCACCGAAGCTAAGTTCGACGGTGCCGTTGCTGATGGTTCTTCACTCGGATCAGTCGAAGTTCTAGGTGGACCTACACCTCAGAACTCTAAGCCTGATGACGAAAGCAACAAGCTTAAGACACCTAGTCAGACACAAGCGTCTGCACCTAAGACAAAACCATCTGCTGCAAGCAGCAAGAAGGCTGAGTCTGTAGAGGCAGAAAATGCTGACGGTGAAAACTTAATTGAGATAGATGTATCTCAAGACGTTGCCGCCCTCACAGAGGGAGAAGAACTCTCCGAAGAGTTCAAGACTAAAGCAGCAACAATCTTCGAAGCTGCCGTCGTCTCACGCCTCAACGAGGAACTTGAGAAAGTACACGAAGAGTACACCAAGTCACTCGCTGAAGAGGTAGAAGGAGTTAAGACCGAACTAGCCGAAAAGGTAGATGAGTATCTTACTTATGCCGTTCAAGGTTGGTTAGACAGTAACAAGTTAGCAGTTGAAACTGGTCTCAAAGCAGAGATCGCTGAGAACGTTGTTGCAGGTCTCAAAAAAGTATTCGTCGAGAACCACATTGAGGTTCCCGAAGAAAAAACTGATCTCGTACATAGTATGGCATCAGAACTTGATTCAATGGAAGCAAAACTCAACGAGCAAATTGAAAAGAACGTTGTCCTCAACGCAAATGTTGCAGGGTTCGTTAAGAATGGGATTGTGAGCGAGATTTCTGAAGGATTAGCATCTACTGAAAAGGAGAAGCTAGCAAGTCTTTCTGAAGGGGTTGAGTTTGAAGATGAAGAGTCATTCCGCAGCAAGGTAGAAACTCTGAAGGAGTCGTACTTCTCCAGCAAGCCTGCTAAAGCAGACGTAGAAACCGTTGCAGAAGACGTACAACCAGTTGTGGACAGTGAAATCACAGAGTCTATGTCACGTTACGTAGATGCTCTGAAGCGTTTCAAAGCCTAAATGACTAAATTGATTAATTAACCAAATTTTCCAAGGAGAAAAAAGCAATGTTCAATTCTGAACAGTTGCAGGAAAAGTGGAACCCCGTTCTCGATTGTGATGGTCTTGATTCAATCAAAGACAATTACAAGAAAGCGGTTACCGCAGTCCTGCTCGAAAACCAAGAAAAGTTTTTAAGAGAAGAAGCTGGAGTGCTTACAGAAGCAGCTCCAACAGTTAGCACAGGATCAACCTCATCCGTTGCAGGTTTCAGTGCTAGTGCTACAGCAACAGGTCCTTCTGCTGGTTTCGACCCAGTATTGATTAGCCTGATTCGCCGTTCAATGCCTAAGCTAATTGCTTATGACATTGCTGGTGTTCAGCCTATGACAGGTCCTACAGGTCTGATCTTCGCAATGCGCTCACGCTATGGTACTAACCGTACTGCTGGTGCTGAGTCATTCTTCAACGAAGCAGACTCACAGTTCTCTGGTACTGACGCAGCCAAGACCAGTGGATTCGGTTCACAAGGTTCTGCACAAGCAGGAAGCAACCCAGGTGTTCTTAACGATAGTGGTACATACACTAACGGTACTGGAATGCGTACAGACGAGTCTGAGACTCTAGGTACTGGGTCTAACGCTTTCGCTGAAATGAACTTCAGCATTGAGAAAGTAACGGTGACTGCGAAGTCTCGTGCTTTGAAAGCTGAGTACAGTTTAGAGCTTGCTCAAGACCTTAAGGCAGTTCACGGTTTAGACGCTGAGTCTGAACTAGCAAACATCCTCTCAACTGAGGTACTTGCTGAAATCAACCGTGAAGTTGTTCGTACTGTATACAAGGTTGCAAGACCTGGTGCTCAGAACAACACAGCAACTGCTGGAACCTTCGACCTCGACGTTGACTCCAACGGTAGATGGTCTGTTGAGAAATTCAAAGGTCTCTTATTCCAGATTGAAAGAGATATGAACGCGATCGGGCACGAAACTCGTCGTGGAAAAGGTAACATCTTGATCTGCTCTGCTGACGTTGCATCTGCATTGTCAATGGCTGGCGTTCTTGATTACACACCTGCTCTTTCTGGCAACAGTAACTTACTTCCTGATGACAACAGCAGCACACTTGCTGGTACTCTGAACGGACGTATCAAGGTTTACGTTGACCCATACTCTGCTAACGTTAGTGATTCTCACTTCTATGTTGGTGGTTACAAAGGTGGATCTGCATATGATGCAGGAATCTTCTACTGCCCATACGTTCCTCTACAGATGGTTCGTGCGGTTGGTCAGGACACCTTCCAGCCCAAGATTGGATTTAAGACAAGATACGGTCTTGTTGCTAACCCATTCGCTGAGGGAACAACTCAGGGCGAAGGCGCACTTACTGCTAACGCTAACCGTTACTACAGACGTGTTCTTGTTAACAACCTTATGTAAGAAGAATATTATATTCTTACTTCAACACCAAGAGACCCTACGGGGTCTCTTTTTTTATGCTCTGGACCTAAATATTTGCACTCATATTAGGACATTGCTAATGACCCATTACACTGTAGGGTACTTAGACCAGTCTCGACACCACCAAGAAGTTTGTATTACTGCTGAAGACTCTTGGGATGCCAGAAGAATTGCTCAAGAAGACGTATCCTGGATACACGATCACCCAAATGCAGTAGACTGTATAATGCCAGAAGGATCTTTATTCGGTAACGTATAATGAACGGAAGACTAGACAAAGTTACAATGACTGCAAAGCTAACACGTCTTAAGATCGAGCTAGCTGATAAGTGCAAGAGAAATGAGATGGGAGAATGGGAATGTATAGGTGCAGAGAAGTATCTCAATAGATCTTTGGATATTCTAGACGAGTTCTATATGTGACTAAATAGTGATAGGCGGTGCTCACCAAAATAGTTAATGTCTTTCACTAGTCAAATCTCAAATAGGAATTTCTTATCACCAGGTGGTTTCCGTTTTTCACTGGCAAAGTTTCCCAAGGTGGCATACTTTGCACAGTCTGCTAACGTGCCAGAGATGGCTGTTAGCCTCGTAGAGCAACCTACGATGTATCGTCCTATCAACTTAGAAGGTAGTATCTCCTATGGAGAGTTTGCTTTAACCTTCTTGATTGATGAAGATATGGAGAATTATCTTATACTCCATAACTGGATGAGAGCATTGGGTGTACCAGATAACTTTAAAGAGAGACAAGACTTCATAGACAATCAACCTATGAGTCTTAAAACCAATTACGGTAAGTCTCTAGGTGATCTCAGGTATGCTGATGGTACTCTATCGATTTTAAATTCTAACTTCCAACCACTTTATAATGTGAACTTCAAGGATTTGAAACCAACGTCCTTAAGTACTTTAGAATTTGACGCTACACTAACCGACCAAGAGTATTTCCAGTCGAGTGTATCTTTTGATTATACATCATACGAGATTCAATCACTGTCAGGTACTCGTAAAACTAACCTGAAATAGATTATGACTCTATCAAAACAGACTGTGGAGCATCTAGATGATGCTAGTGGTAACATACGTGCTGCATTGAAATATGCTTCTGTTAATGAGAAACCATTAGTGGTTTCAAACCTTGCAAAACTTCTTAGTGATATAGATCACATTAAGACGTTTGAACACATTATGGATATTATGGAGGAGCACACAGGTGGCATTACTTGATGAACTACAGGAGTCTTGGAATAAGGACTGTCTGTTTGATGAGTTAAATCTAGGTGAGGAATCTCTGGTAGTACCTAGACTACACCAGAAGTATCACATCTATTACAACAAATATAAATTGATCCTTGAGGATGAAAGACAAAAACTCAAGAGGATCAGACGTGACAGATGGTTATTCTATAATGGTAAAGGTCCAGATAAATCAGGTAAATACTTTGACCTTAAAGTACTGAAGGGTGATATTAATACATTCCTAGAATCAGACGAAGAGATACAAGTACAGTCTTTAAAGATCTGTTACTTTGAAACGTGCATCACGTATATAGAGAACATACTTAAGATGATCAATAACCGTGGCTTCCAAGTGAAGAACGCTATTGATGCTAAGAGGTTTGAGTTCCCAGTCTGATGACTTCTATTGAAAAAAAGAATGATGTCTATCTTAGGATAGGTACTGAGCAACACATCCATCACGAGTTATCTGAATATTTTACCTTCGAAGTTCCTGAAGCACAGTTTCTTCAGAGACAACGTAGGTACAAGAGATGGGATGGGAAGATCAGACTATACTCACCTGGTACTGGTGAGCTGTATGTTGGTCTGTTTAATTATCTGGTTGAGTGGTTAGAGAAGATGGGGTACGATTACTCCATCAATGATAACGAAAACTTCGGAACACCAGGAGAATTAGATGGAGATGTATCACCGCAGACAATTGCTGGTTTTGTTAGATCTTTGGCTTTGCCTGTCAAGATCAGAGATTACCAACTCAAAGCAGTTTATTCAGCACTTCTACGATATCGCAGACTCATACTCAGCCCTACTGGATCAGGGAAATCACTTATAATATATTGTTTGATGCGTTGGTATCTCAAGAGAAATCTTGAAGTATTAATTATTGTACCAACTACATCATTAGTTGAACAATTATATAAAGACTTTCAATCCTATGGATTCTATTGTGAAGGTACAGTAGATCAGATCTATGGTGGTAAAGAAAAGTATACAGAGTCACCAGTTATAATTAGTACGTGGCAGTCCATCTATAAAGAGGACAAGTCATACTTCAAACGTTTCGATGCGGTGATTGGTGATGAGGCACACTTATACAAGGCGAAGAGTCTCACGGGTATACTTTCTAAGTGCTTTAATGCTAAACACCGTGTGGGTCTTACTGGTACTCTCGATGGTCTTCAATGTAACCAACTAGTATTAGAGGGATTGTTTGGTCCAGTAGAGAGAAGTGTAAGGACAGCAGACCTACAGAAGGCAGAGTACTTAAGTGAACTCAAGATAAACATTCTTGTATGTAAGCATAATTATATTGGATTTGATACCTATCAGGATGAGATTAATTATATAATTGGACATAGGAAACGGAACAAAATTATCACAGGACTAGCGAGAGACCTCAATGGTAACACGCTTATTCTCTTCAATTACATAGAGAAACACGGTGATGTCTTATGGGATCTGCTAAATAGTGGTAACAAAACAAAACAATTGTTTTACATTCACGGCGGTGTACCAACCAATGAACGTGAAGAAGTACGCCAAATATGTGAGACATCATCTGATTCAATCATACTTGCTTCGTACGGTACCTTTAGCACTGGTATCAATATAAAGAACTTACATAATGTTATCTTTGCATCACCAACTAAATCTAGAGTACGTAACCTACAATCAATAGGACGTGCTTTAAGGAAGCACGATTCTAAAAGTCGTGCTACTCTGTATGATTTCGCTGATGATATTAGCAATGGTCGCTTTAGGAATTTTACTCTGAATCATTTGACTGAACGGATACGTCAATACCAAGACGAGAAGTTTAACTATTCCATCACTGAGATCAATTTAGGAGACAACGAATGAGCCAAACCTTAAGTTACATTAGACCTGATGAAGAATTCTTTGGAGTTATCAAACTCTTAAACGGAGAAGAGATCATTGGTAGAATCGTTGTGACTGAAGAAGAAGGTGGTCACCTTGCTTTCATTCAAGATCCTGCTAAGGTACACGCTAATGAGACTGTTGCTGATGGACGACGCGCCGTTGCAGTAGGACTCAAGAAATGGATGGTGTTCTCTGCTGAAGATTTCTATATCATTCCTGAAGATAGGATTCTAACCATAGCTCCACTAAGTACTGAAGCAATTTTAATGTATAAGTATTTTGTCAAAGCAGAGATGGGATCGAAGAACGGTCCTCCAGTCAAACCCGCCGAAGAGATAGAACCAGATGATGCTATGGGTCTCATTGGAAAGGTAGATGAGCACAGACAAAAGTTAGAAGATCTATTTAATTCTGATAGAAGCTAGAGTTATTCAACCAACCCTGACAGTGTTGAGTCTACTCATATTCCACCACCTTGTCAAGCTTCCTATTTTTGTGCTATAATTTTGTTATGAAATTCCCTTATAGATATGGCATTTATGGTGGCGAGGAAGAATACTAAAAATCAACACTATGTCGATAACCAAAAGTTCCTAAAGGCAATTGTGGACTATCGGGATAAGGTTGCTATCTCTAAAATTAGGGAGACAAAGAAACCTAGAATAGATGAGTACATAGGAGATTGCTTTCTAAAGATTGCAACGCACCTGTCATATAGACCTAACTTCATCAACTATATGTACAAGGAAGATATGATATCAGATGGAGTAGAGAATTGTGTGCAGTACATAGATAATTTTGATCCAGCAAAGTCGAAGAACCCCTTCGCATATTTTACACAGATAGTATACTATGCTTTCCTAAGAAGGATTGCTAAAGAGAAAAGACAGATGGATATAAAGGATAAGATCATAGAGAAGAGTGGGTTCGATCAGGTATTCCATTCAGATGATCCTTCAGCATCAGCAGAATTGAGTGGTATCAAGTCTCGTATAGAAATGAACTCTAGATACTAATGGATGAATTTAATGCTAGAGGTGCATCAACGCACGGTTATACCAACCCATCAGAGAAGGTTGATACAGCATATGTAGAGTCACAGTCTGAAGAGACAGACAAGCACGGCTTTACTATAAAGAAGAAACCAGGTGGATTAGAATCAGTTCGCAAGTCAGTTGAAAATTGTGAGATGATGGCTGGTCTAGATAAGAATGTAATGGCATCTTTGCTAAAGGGTGAATGGAATGAGTGGACAACATCCGATCATTCTGGTAGAATGTCCAAGAAGATTGTAATCGAGTATGACATCAAACAAAAAAGTCCTGCTGATAACTGATCAGCATTTTGGTGTACGCAACGACAATCAGGTATTCATAGAGAAGTACAGAGAATTCTATACTACTATAGTACTCCCATATATTCGTAAGCACAAGATCGATACGGTCTTATGTCTAGGGGATACGTTTGACAAGAGAAAGAGTATCAACTTCTTGAGTCTTGAAGCTGCTAGAGAGATGTGGTTTGATCCTATCAGGGAGTTGGGTGTCAAGATGTATATGTTGATCGGTAACCACGACATCTATTACAAGAACACTCTTAAGATAAATGCTCCACAACACTTACTAAGTGGGTACGATAATATAGAGATTATAGATGAACCAAGGCATATTAATATTAATGGTAAGAAGATTTTGATGCTTCCTTGGATCTGTGATGATAACCGTGAAAAAACTCATAGTTTAATTGAACAGTCAGATGCCACGGTATGTTTAGGACATTTAGAATTAACAGGATTTGAGGCTATACCTGGAAGGTTTATGGAGAATGGTGATGATCCTACCGTCTATGATAAATTTGAACTAGTTTGCTCAGGACATTATCATCATAAGTCTAAGAAGGGTGTCGTTAATTATCTTGGTAACCCGAACCAAATATACTGGAATGATTACGGTCTAAATCGTGGGTTTCATATCCTAAATACAGATACATTACGTCTACAATTTCATAAGAATCCTTATACTATTTTCAACAAGTTATATTATGATGATGTTCAGAAGGATTATGAGACCCTTCCTGACTTTGAAAGGTTGAAAGGATCGTATGTTAAAGTGATTGTACAACAGAGAACCAATCAAGTATGGTTCGATCGCTACATCAAATCACTTCAAGATATTAATGTTGCTGACCTCAAGATCATTGAGGATCTAACACTAGACTTGGATGATGTTGATGAGTCTCTGGAGACAGAGGATACAATGACAATCTTAGAAACATATGTACAAGACCTAGAGGATTCTATTGATAAGACGAGTGTAGTTACGATTCTAAAATCGTTGTACACAGAAGCACTGAATCTTTAATGTTCATCTTGTTAGATAGAAAAACTGGTGGAGTCTATGCTGTAACAGATGATAAGACTGGTAATAAGGTTGTGCAAATATTTGTTGACAAGGACGATGCGATACGCTATTATGGTATGCTAGAGGCAGTTGATTATAAACGTCCCCTAGAGGTAACAGAAGTAGACGAGGACATTGTTATAAACAATTGTTCTGCTCACAGTTATAACTACACGTTCATCAATCCTGAAGATCTTGTCATCCCTCCGTTATGATCACCTTTGAGAAGATTCGTTGGAAGAATTTTCTAAGTACAGGCAACCAGTTCACTGAGATCGATTTTACTAAAACTGTATCCACTCTAGTCATTGGATCGAACGGTGCTGGTAAATCAACGATGTTGGATGCTTTGTGCTTTGGATTATTCAACAAACCATTCAGGAAAATCACAAAGTCACAGTTAGTTAATAGTATTAATGAGCGTGAGACTATTGTAGAGATAGAATTTAAGATTGGTACGATAGAATATAAGGTAGTACGTGGTATAAAGCCTGGTGTGTTTGAGATGTATCGTAATGATACTCTCATAGATCAGGATGCTGCTAATAGAGACTACCAGAAATACCTTGAGCAAAGCATATTAAAATTAAACTTTAAGTCATTTACACAGGTGGTTATACTAGGGAGTAGTACATTTGTTCCCTTTATGCAGTTGAGTGCTCCTCATAGGAGAGAAGTTATTGAGGATCTACTGGACATACAGATATTTTCTTATATGAATATGCTCCTGAAGGAGCGTGTGAAGGATAACAATGCAGTGTTACGTGAGTGTAAGCACGAGTTGGAGATGGCAACTAATAATATTAGAGCACAGGAGAAGGTACTATCAAAACTGACTACTGTAAACAAGGAACGTATTGCACATCAACAACAGAGGTTTGATGAGAATGAGCAACGAATGTGTACTCTCAAGGAAGAGATAGGACAGTTCCAAGATAATATTAATAAACTTAGTGATGCTAGTACTAAGTTGGTTGCTAAGGAAGCAGAGTATCAGAAGGCATTTGGTATTATGAGTAAGATAGATGCTAGATGTGAGAAGGTAAATAAGGATATTAAATTCTTCGAAGACAATTCTTCTTGTCCTGTATGCTCACAGGATATTGAAGATAAGTTTAGAAAGGTTAAGATTAATAACTTAACCTCTAAGGAACAAGAACTTAATGATGCAGCAGCTGAGTTAGAGAAGCAGGTCAGTAGAAACCTTAGAACTATTGAGAAACTAAGGACTGATACATCTAACGTAACAGAATTTCAATTTGAAATACGTCGTCTGGTAAATGAAGAACAGAAATTGATGAAGCAGAATACAGATATTCTGACACAGATTAGATCTCTAGGTGATCAACCAGACATTAAAGGGGAACAGGAACTACTAACCAAACTACAAGATGAGTTTGATGAGAAGGAGACTACTTGTTCAGGTGTCAATAAGGAAGCACAAGACTTTAAGTTAGTTGGTGGTCTCCTAAAGGATGGTGGTATTAAGGCAAGAATTATATCTAAGTACATTCCTATCATCAATCAAAGGATCAATAAGTATCTGACATCAATGGATACATATATTAATTTCACTTTGGATGAAGAGTTCAGTGAAGTAATCAAGTCACGTCACCGTGATAGATTCTCATACTCATCATTCTCTGAGGGTGAGAAGCAGAAGATTGACCTAGCACTACTCTTTACTTGGAGGCACGTTGCTAAGTTAAAAAACTCTATCATTACAAATCTTTTGATACTAGATGAAGTGTTTGATAGTTCACTAGATAATACAGCGACTGAAGAACTGCTTAAGATCCTTAAGGAGATCACTTCCACCAATACTAATATGTTTATTATCTCTCACAAGGGTGATGTACTCCTAGACAAGTTTGATAGAACTATCAAGTTTGATAAGGTTAATGAATTTTCTAAGGTGTTTGAAGATGTTTGATATACCATTCTATACAAGCAACAATGAGTTTCAAGATCATTGTAAGTTACGTAAGGCTTTATTAGAGAGACGTGATGAATTCTGTTGTGAGGAAAACAAATTCTATGGTACGGGATACAGTACAATCCATACTAATGACCAGATACATAAGGAGTATCCTGACTTTAATGAACTTTTGTTACAGAAGCAGGAATTATTTGATCCTGAACTCGTGGTTACACACTGTTGGGTTAACATCAATCCACAGGGCGGTTTCCAAATGCGTCACAACCACGCCGAGTGTGATGTTGCAGGAACCTACTATCTTCAGGTTCCACCTGGCAACACTGGTGACCTTTTTCTCTATCATCCTGCACACGCAGTAGAGTCACTCTGGAGAATAAGACCTTATTGGCCAACAACACATTGTCAGATACCACGTGAAGGTGATCTATATTTCTGGCCAGGTTATCAGGATCACGAAGTAAGAATGAATGAAGAAGTAGATGAACGATGGACACTCAGTTTTATGATGTCCATTCCAGATGATGTAAGACAAGACCGATTCCCTAATTTACCGAGACCCCGATGATGGCTTTTTTAATTTCAATAATGTCATTTGCAAACTTTGTATTCTATCCTCTAGTGATAGGAACTATTGTTGCAGTGATCATAGAACAGATCATAAGAAGGATTAGTAATGAAGAGTGGGATGCAGATCGTAAGATGGTTAACCGTGCTATGGCAGTACGTAAATATTTGTATCGACAAGCGTGGATATTTAATATCATTTGGTTTGTGTGCTATGCTATACTGTTGTTCGTATTAAGACCAGGGCAACAAGCAATGCCCGATATGATTTGGCAAGGATGAAGATTACCCAAAAGATTATTGATGACCTCACTGAGGCACTAGCTCATACCAAGAAGGATGGTACTGAGAATTGGAAGGATGGTGACGAGATTGATGTTTGTCTAGGTGGCACTTTTGCCAACGACAAATTCATATCTCTGATCAATCGTTCCAAGGAGAAGTGATTGACTTTATGGTTGAACTTTTCCCCACGCACTTACACGTGTTCGTTCACGATGATCCTATTATTGACGAGGAGATAAATGGAATTCCTGATGATCCAGACATCCTATCTCACCTGAGTGTAGGTGCCAAGGAAGAAATTCTCTATGGGTCACATACAGGGATGAACGATCTCCAGTTGTTTCAGAAATATAATTTGCCACGGTTGAGAGCGTTCTGTGAAAAGTCATTAGCGAGTATTGATCCTATAGTCACGATAGCGCAGTCCTGGTTGAATAGGGGACCGAAGGACAGTTTCCAAATTGCACACACCCACGCTGGTTTCTCAGTGTCTGGTGTATACTATCATCAGGACTGTGTTCCTGATATGGGTGGGATCGTATTCATCAATCCCAATCCTTATTCTAAGATGTGTCTCTGGGGTACAGAGGAAGGTCGTCACTTCCCTGCTACACCAAGGACTTTGATACTATTCCCATCTTGGTTAGAACATAAAACTGAAAAGAACCTTATAGATACTCCTAGAGTATCAGTAGCCTTCAATGCAAAATGACCACTCCAAACTGGCAACACAATTCGGGGAAGCCACCGAAACGAAAACTTAAACCACAGGCACTGCGTTCTGCTAGAGAGCGACGCAGACAGTTGATAAAGCGTCTACTCAACCCCTCCAAGCGAGGGGTTTCGTATTATTATATGTACATACACGAGGAAATGAATGACCGTCAACAGAGAAGTCAAAGGAACCCTAGCAAAACTACTTGCTACTGAGGATCTAATAGTTGAGCATCGTAAGTGCGAGACTGCTCAGTTCGATGTAGAGCGTAGGGTACTTACTCTTCCCATCTGGGATAAGGCATCTGAGAACGTATATGATATGCTCGTATCACACGAAGTAGGACACGCTCTATACACTCCAAGAGAGTGGGAGTATGGTAAGGTTCCTCAGTCATTCCTTAACGTTATAGAGGATGCACGTATAGAGAAGTTGATGAAGCGTAGATACCAAGGTCTTCCAAAGACATTCTTCGCAGGTTATAAGGAGTTAGATGGAGAGGATTTCTTTGATGTACAAGATAATATTAATAAGTTTTCTTTGATCGATAAGATCAACCTACAGTATAAGGTTGGTAACTTTCGTTTCATCCCATTCACTGATGAGGAGCAGGAGTATGTAGAGAAGGTTGGTCAATGTGAGACCTTCGAAGAAGTTGAAGCACTTGCTGTTGAGATCTATGATTATATGAAAGAGCAGTATGAGCAAGACAAAGAAGAGTCTGAAGGAGAAGGTGACACTTCTTTTGAGTTACCACAACCACAAGGTCAATCAAATCCTGATCTAGGTGATGATTCACAAGATGCAGAATCAGATATTCCACCAATTGATGCTGATACTGACGATGGTACTGAGGCAGAGGGTAGTGATGTAACAGAGGATACTAGTGAGTCATTCAAAGATGCTGGAGAAGAATCAGGTGATCCATTCCAAGCATTGACTGATAAAGCATTCACAGAGAAGGTTAAGGAATATGCAGAGACTGGTGGTTATGAGGTTGAGTATATTGAGATACCTAAAGTTGATACTAAGAAGTTAGTTATCTCTTGGAAAGAGATCCTTAAAGTATCTGAAGAAAGATACACTCTTGATACTCCTACAAATGATCACGAACAGCATAGATACAATTACGAACAGGGTGATATACTTAGATCTGAAGAAGAGTTTAGAGAGTTCTTTAAGCAATCACAAAAGGAGGTCAACTACCTTGTCAAAGAATTTGAGTGCAGGAAATCAGCTTCGGCGTATGCTCGTGCTACTACTAGTCGCACTGGGGTTCTCGATACAACGAAGCTTCATACTTACAGATACAACGAGGATCTTTTTAAGAAGGTAACAGTCATCCCTGATGGTAAGAACCACGGTATGATCTTCTTACTTGACTGGTCAGGTTCAATGAGCAATTGCTTAATGGATACAGTGAAGCAGGTTCTTCAACTAACTTGGTTCTGTCAGAAGGTTCAGATCCCTTTCAGGGTCTACGCTTTCACCAATAGTGCTTATGGTTTCTCTAATTACTACGAACCATCCACAGATAAGTTCGATGAGAAAGCAGGATGTATCTCTTTCAATAAGGGATTTGGTCTCCTAGAAATGCTCTCATCTGATGCAAGTAAGAAGGAACAGGATCGTCTTGCATTATCACTCTGGAGAAATGCTGGTACTAATAGCTATCGACCTAAGATGTATGCACGTGTATACAATATGGGATGCCCACCAATACTATCTCTATCTGGGACACCATTGATTGAAGCAGTTGCTTCTATGCAGTCAGTGATCCCAACTTTCCAAAAGGAGACTGGTGCTGAGAAGATCTCTCTAACTATTCTCTCTGATGGTGAGTCTGCACCACCTCAATATGCTTGTCGTCGGGATCATCTGTATGCTAAGTATTCAGATCTAATAGGTGAAGAGAAGTTATGGATCAATTCTTTCAATGGTCGTTGCCAGTTACGTGATCGTAAGACTGGAAGAACATATTCAAGACAAGATAATCCAACTCAACAGTTGAATGTATTCCTTCAGCACCTTAAGGATTCATTACCACAAGTTAGTGTATTAGGATTCAGACTAGTAACACCACGTGATGTCAAGCAGTATTTCAGACTGATCTCCTTTATGGGATTCTATAAGGGTTACTATGAGGATGCAGTTAGGAAGTTTAGAAAGCAGAAGTTCTATGAGTGTACTGATTCACCCTATGACAAGTTGTATGTGATGCCATCATTATCACAATCTGATGAAACATCATTAGATGATCTTAAAGAGGATGCAACTAAGGGACAGATCGGTTCAGCATTCAAGAAGATGTTCAAGAACAAAGCGAACAACAAAAAGATGCTCACATCATTCGCTGAGACAGTTGGATAAGTGAACACTAGGGGGTACATCACCCCCTTTTTTATATTATACTTGATTCATACAAGACAAGCACTATGACCTTTCCAACAAAACTTTCCCACGATGACTTACAAGCGTTCCTTAAAGGTAAGTCTGAAATTACAAGCGCAGAATTAAGAGATGCAGCACAAGGATTTGGTATAGCATATCAAAGTCTGGTTAATAGAATCAAGAGACTAGGAGCAAGACCATCAGGTAAAGGTACTTGGTCTTTGACTGTTGAAGAAGCACGTGAAGTATTTGAGAAGCAAGTAACAAATCCTAAAGCATCTTTGGTTCCTGCTAGGGATGATGCTTATGTTCCGTTTGGAAACTTTAACTCTATTAAGAAGATTATCAAGTCAAAGGTTTTCTACCCAACGTATATTCAGGGTCTCTCAGGCAACGGTAAGACATTTGGTGTAGAGCAAGCTGCTAGTTCTCTAAATAGAGAGTTGATTAGAGTTAACATTACAATTGAAACCGACGAGGATGACCTTATTGGTGGGTTCCGTCTTAGTGACGGCAGCACTGTATGGCATAATGGACCAGTTATCGAAGCATTGGAAAGGGGAGCTATCCTTCTTCTAGATGAGATTGATCTCGCTTCTAACAAGATCCTATGCTTACAGTCTGTACTAGAAGGTAAGGGTGTCTTCCTTAAAAAGATCGGTAAGTATGTGAAACCAGCACCTGGCTTCAATGTGATTGCCACTGCAAACACAAAGGGTAAGGGTTCAGACGATGGACGATTCATAGGTACCAATGTACTTAATGAAGCGTTCCTTGAGAGATTTGCGATCACCTTGGAGCAAGAATATCCAACACCAGTGACAGAAGTTAAGATTCTGAACAAGCAATGTGCTGATTCAGACTTCTGTTCACGTCTTGCTGACTGGGCACAGATCATTCGTAAGACCTTCGCAGACGGAGGTATCGATGAATTAATCTCAACACGTCGTTTAGTACACATTGTCAAGGCATACTCTATCTTTGGTTCAAAGGAAGATGCTATCCAGTTCTCCATCAATCGTTTCGATGATGAGACTAAGCAAGCGTTCTTAGAACTATATGATAAGATCGATGCTGACTTCAATAAGGATGACTTGACTGATCAACCAAACTGATGTACACTTAATTCAAATGGATCTTCCAGTAGACGACAAAGAGTTATCGACAGTAATCGCCGCCCTTAAACTGGGTGGCGATACTGCGTTACACAACAAACTAGTTCTTGTAAGAGAACTCAGAGATCTGGGTTTACCTTATAAGAAGGTCCTAAGAGAACAGTATGGTTATGAACTATGAGGAAGTACAGCGAGGATGAGATCCTCAAAGAGATCGAAGACTACATCGGGCAAACTTACAGGGGTCACTACTCTGTAGGTAATGTACAAACCCTCGATCTCATTGATTCTGTTGGTGACGCTGAAGCATTCTGTAGGAGTAATGTCCTTAAGTATGCTTCACGCTATGACAGAAAAGGGAATGCCCGAAAAGATATCATAAAGATCATTCATTATGGTATGCTATTGCTACACTTCAATGATAAGCGTGAAGCAGCAGACAAACGCAATGCTGCAAATCCTACTGCTTTCGCAGTAGATTATGATAAATGATCACCCTCACTCCACATTATGTCCCTTGTCAAACTCAGTAAAAAGACTCAAAACCTCCTTAAGAACTTTGCCACGATCAACAAGTCGATTGTTATTGATCCTGGCAACAGCATCAGGACATTATCTGTCAACAAGAACATCTTTGCTTCTGCTCTTGTCAGCGAAAACTTCCCTCAAGAGATTGCCATTTATGACCTCGGCAATTTCTTATCTACTCTCTCACTCTTTGAGAGTCCAGTCTTCGATTTCACAGACAAGACGAAACTTATCACAACAGACGAAACCTCTAACTCAAGAGGAACGTTCTACTATTCTGACCCTTCTGTAATACAGCAGGTACCTGACAAGGGTATCCAAATGCCAGAGGTGGATGTAGAATTTAGTTTAAAGACTGATACGTTACAGGATCTTATTAGAGCAGCAAGTGTTTATCAGGTTCCTGACCTATGCTTGTATAACAAGGGTGATGAGATTAGGTTACAGGTATGTGATAAGAAGAACGAAACATCAAATACATATTCAGTTCCAGTTGGTAAGCACAATGGTAGTACTGACTTCTGTTACTGCTTTAAGGTAGAGAATCTTAAGATTCTACCAGGTGATTATGCAGTTAGTGTTGCTAAGAATAAGGTGAGTCACTTTGTATCAGCAGCAAACAATGTAGAGTACTACATTGCACTTGAACCAGATACAAAATGAAACCAACAATGATATCCCTCAAGCAAGATCTATTCAGACTACCGTGTATCATTGCACACGTACCTGAGTGGAAGGATGTGAAGAGGGATTTCTTGTCACTTGTTAACTGGCAAGATCCTGACTGTCAACTTGATCATTGTTACAGTGATTACTTCAGGTACTTCTGTAAGGGTGAGCAACCACCATATCATATGGATCTAATGGAGATCCTTCAAGGTCCACTGGACTTCTTTGCTGATGATAATCCTGGTGCCACTGTAATGAGTTCTTGGTGTCAGAGGTATGGTGCTAATCAGATGCACCCTGTACATACTCACGGTGTGATAGGGTATTCAGCAGTGTTCTATGCACAGTTGGGACAAGCACATAAACCTACGTGTTTCTTTGCACCGTTCCCAGATCCTTGGACTGGTTTCATTGATGAGACTATTCCAAAATGTGAAGAGGGAGATATAATCTTCTTCCCATCACAAGTTATGCATCAGTCGTTGCCACACGCTGCTGCTGATGATAGAATTATATTCTCATTTAATATTATGCAATCCCCTGAGACTCTCTATGTCTGATTTTCTATGGTGTGAACAGTACCGTCCTCGTAAGATTGAGGATTGTATACTGCCTGATAATCTCAAGACTGTTCTACGTAAGTTTGTAGAGCAGAAGAAGATACCAAATCTATTACTGTCAGGTCCACCAGGTATAGGTAAGACCACAGTAGCAAAGGCATTGTGTGAAGAAATAGGAGCAGATTATTATGTTATTAATGGTTCGGATGAAGGACGGTTTTTGGACACAGTTAGAAATCAAGCCAAAAACTTTGCATCAACTGTTTCCCTTGTGGGTGGTCCCAAGGTCATCATCATTGATGAGGCAGATAACACAACGAACGATGTACAACTCTTACTTAGGGCATCTATTGAGGAGTTCCATAACAACTGTAGATTCATATTCACGTGCAACTACAAGAATAAGATTATCGAACCACTCCACTCACGTTGTTCGGTTGTAGATTTTAGTATCAGTGGTAAGGAGAAGCAGTTATTAGCAGCACATTTCTTCAAGAGAATACAGAGCATACTCGTAGAACAGAAGGTGGAATCTGATCCCAAAGTTCTAGTAGCACTGGTTCAAAAATATTTCCCTGACTTTAGACGTACTCTTAATGAGTTACAGAGGTACAGTTCTATTGGTAAGATAGACACAGGTGTTCTTGCTGCTATAAGTGATGTCAAATTAAATGATTTGATGTCCTTCCTTAAGAACAAGGAGTTTACTAATATGAAGAAATGGGTTGTTCAGAACCTAGATAATGAACCTACTCAGATTATGAGGAAGATCTATGATTCTTTATATACCCACCTCGAACCATCTACAATTCCTGAAGCAGTTCTTGTTATTGGTGAGTACCAATACAAAGCCGCATTCGTAGCAGATCAAGAGGTTAACTTAGTTGCTTGTATGACTGAACTAATGATGAGGTGCCAATTCAAATGAAAAAATGGATCGACTTAGGTGAAGATAGACCGTGGGATAATCCACCACAGTCTAATAGAAAGATACACCCTGACGAGTATATGCAGAAGGGATGGGATAGTTCACCACCAGGTGCTCATCCATATGTTAGAGGATCTCGTCATAATAAGATTGGAATGTGGGTTATGTGGACCTACTATGTGGTAATAATTGGTATGGTTATCAGACTTATCTTGGTATTAAACAGATGAACTACGATTTTAGTAACTCACTAACAGATATTAGATCTGTTGTACACCTTATTGGTATGCACGGTCCCAACCTTAAAGGTCTTGAACTGGGAGTAGATCGTGCACAGAGTCATTGTACTCTGTTACAAGCTTGTCCTAACATTGATCTGTTAATTGGTATTGATAACTGGGAACCTTATACAGATTATTTGAGAGAAGATAATAGACCTGACTCTCCTTCCAACTCTACTAGTCCAGCAGAGATGGAGATCTTTGAGTTTATGGCACATCATCACGTAAAGTTTTCTGGTGAGTCCCGTCGTTCCCAATTAATTAAAGGGAATGCTGAAGATCTTGTGCAACAGTTTCAAGACTTAGAGTTTGATTTTATCTTTATGGATGCTTGGTTAAGTTATGAACAGGCATTGAAAGAGTTGAATGATTGGTATCCTAAAGTTAAGATTGGAGGATTGTTTATTGGACACGATTATAAATGCGAACCTATTCAAGCAGCAGTGGCGAGATTTAGGCACGATAATAAGATTGACAATTATATGAGTGTATATGACTCAGCATTTGTTTGGAGAAAATGAAGAAGCATCCTATCTTCCCAGTAGAACTCTATACTTTTGAGAGTAGTCCTGAGTTAGTACAGGAGACTCTTGATGCTTTAGATCCTATTGAGAGAGGGATGTTTAACTTACCTAATAATGTACAGACTACACAGGGTAACTTACATCTCTTACCAGAGTTCAAAAATACATTTGATTTTATACACGATAGTTTAAATGAGGTTCATAAGGATCAACAGTTTGAACTATGGGGTAACTTTGAAGTGTCACTTGCTTGGGGTGTTGTATCACCCCCTAACAGTGGTGGATGCCATCAACCACACAGACACCCTATGTCATATTACAGTGGCACGTACTGCCTTACAGAAGGGTATCCTACACTCTTTCAAGATCCTGTGATACAAAGATCATATAATCAATTAGAGATAGTCTCAGCGGTATATGAGAACGCTGTAGAATCACCTGTATATAAGCCTGGTACTCTAGTAATATTTCCAAGTTGGTTAGTACATTTTACTGCACCACACTTTGCTGATTTCCCACGTGCAAATATATCATTCAATGCGTTTCCAACTGGTGCTATTAATCAAGGACCATATGGTCAGAATATGATTAACGTTCAACTGGTTAAGGATGATATTGTTAAGGGTCGTATGTCTGGTCCTGATACTGGATGGCACATTGATAAGGAGGCAGGTAAATGATTGAAGTTATTGATGACTCCTTTGAGTATATGGATGTATGGAATTTGTATCAATACTTTGAGACCTATGATAAGTGGGAGAAACTAGGTGATGCTTTTGGTAATAAGGTACCTAGTCTTGGTAGAGTATTTGATAAGGAGTATGGTGAGTTTGAACCTATAGCAAATGAATGGTTACTGCGTATTGGTAGACCAACTGTACGTAGGTGCTTATACAATGCGTTCACATATGAGGACTGTCCTAAACCACATACAGATTCACATAGTCCACACGGTATCACGTATATGATCTATTGTAATCCTGACTGGCACGCTGGACTGAGTGGTGAAACAATATTTCTAGAAGATGGAGAAATTATTAAGAGTGTTGTACCTAAGTTCGGAAGGATGGTAAAATTTACTAGTGAACTTTGGCACGGTGCACGTCCACCTTTAAAGGATGCCCCTATGAGATACAGTTTGGTTTACCAGACTCATCCACCAGAACCAGAAAGACTGAGGGATCTAGCATAATGAAAGCATTGAAAACACCGTTGCGTTATCCTGGAGGTAAGTCCAGAGCAGCGAAGTATCTTATTGGTCAGTTTCCTACAGACATCAAGGAGTATCGTGAACCATTTCTAGGTGGTGGATCTGTTGCAATAGAATTTACAAAACAAAACCCAGACACACCTGTGTGGGTCAATGATAAGTATTATTATCTGTTTAACTTCTGGAGACAACTACAAGAGTCTCCTGAAGAGTTGACTGAAGAACTTAAAGATTTAAAAGAGAAGAATGATACACCTGATAAGGCAAGAGTCCTATTCAATAATTGTAAGCAATGGATCAAAGATGTTAATGAGTTACATCAAGCAGCATACTTCTATGTTCTTAACAAGTGTTCCTTCTCAGGACTAGGAGAGAACTCATCGTTCTCACCACAAGCATCTGTTTCAAACTTCTCACAGAGAGGTATCGATAAACTACCAGGTTACGGTGAGATCATTAAGAACTGGAAGATAACAAACTTAGACTATATTCAGATTCTTAAGGACACTGAGGATGCCTTTGTCTTTATGGATCCACCATATGATATCAAGTCATTCCTCTATGGAGAGAAGGGTGGTACAATGCATAGGAACTTCACACACGATACCTTTGCATTAGATTGTTCTACGTCTGGTAAGAAGTGGATGATTACATATAATTCTAGTGATGCTATAAAAAAATTATTTGAAAGTTATAATTTGACAGAGTGGGATCTGACCTATACTATGAGATCAACAGGTTCTTATAATCTAGACCAGTCCAAACGTAAGGAATTGCTCATAACAAATTATACTAATGCCACCCTACTAGATCTTTTCAATGTACAAACTGTCTGATTATCTTAATAGCATCAACTGGAGTAAGGAAGATCTCCAAGAGCGTGATGGTGACTGGATGAAAAACTATCCACCTTACATTGTTAACAAGTGTTTAGATGGTTTTATTGATTCAGTTTTGTATGCAAATGAGATGAATAGAATGCATCATCTGAGTAAGGATATGCAATATTCGTTTTATCTAAATAGTCTCAGAAAGAAGCGTCGTTACTCACCCTGGCTAAAGAAGGACAAGGTTAAAGACCTTGATGTAATCAAACAATATTATGGTTACAATAATGATAAAGCACGGGATGCCTTGCGAATTCTAACTAAAGATCAGATCGAATTGATCAAATCAAAACTGAATACTGGAGGAGTGAGATGAGTGAAGAGCAAGAGGTTTCTTGGTCTGTGGATATGATGGTTGAGGTTTCCTTAAGGCAACCTGATGACTTCCTTAAAGTCAGAGAGACGCTTACAAGGATAGGTGTAGCTTCTAGAAAGGAAAAGAAGTTATTCCAGTCTTGTCATATCCTTCACAAGAAGGGCAAGTATTACATAGTTCATTTCAAAGAATTGTTTGCGTTAGATGGTAAGCACGCTAACCTAACATCAAATGATATTGAACGACGCAACAGAATTACAAAACTTCTATCAGATTGGGGACTAGTTGACATAGTTCACGATGATCTGTTGGGAGAACTGGCACCATTAAATCAGATTAAGGTTATCTCTTATAAGGATAAGAGTGAATGGTCACTTGAATCCAAATATAATATCGGTAAGAAGAAGCAACCTACTGAGGAATAAGGCTATATATTAATAGCCTTAAAACATAGATATGCCAGAAGAAGAAGTTAAATCTGACAAACCTAAAGGTCCTTTAGGTAAACTTAAAGCTGCCTTATTACCAGATCAGGATGAGCAAGCAGCAATCTTTAGTACATTTGTACGACTTGGAGTTCTTGTGTGGTCGGGCGGGATCTTGACCCTTAATTATGTTGCTATCCCAGGTATTCCTCAACAAAAAATAGATCCAACTTTCATAGCTTCAGTTTTTACAGGAGTTTTAGCTAGCTTCGGAATTCAGACAGCTAGTAAGAAAGGTGATGGTACTATGAAGATGCAGAATGGTAATGGTGGTGGACCTGTAGGTAGTTCTGGTGGACCTGTTCAAACTTTAAGAATCGAACAAGCACCATTAAAGATCATTGCTGTTGATCCTAACAAGAAGGACGAGAAACCTTACTCTCTTTAGGAGATTAAATGATGCAATTCAATGAACAGGATCTCCACTATCTTAGGGATGCGTGTATAAAGTTTCAAAATGATGCAGGATCTAGCTTCCTCATACGAGAGTATGATACAATAATAAGGAAGTTAGATCGGTATCGTGAGAACTATGAGTGTCCAGAATGTACAAGGTGCGTCATCCATAGATGAACTATAAAGACTCTGGGGTTGACATCGAAGCAGGTGATGCTTTCGTTGAACGTCTCAGAGAGAAGGCACCTTCTATAGGTGGGTTCAATGGGATGTATCGTATACCTGAAGGGTATGAGAAACCTGTTATGGTTTCTGGTGCTGATGGTGTAGGTACAAAGATTAATATGGCTCAGGTCTCAGGTACCTGGAACACAATAGGTATTGATCTCGTTGCTATGTGTGTCAACGATGTGATTACTTGTGGTGCTAAACCATTATACTTTTTAGATTATATTTCTACTGTCAAATTAGATGATAGAATAGATCCTATAATGGAAGGTATTATTAAAGGATGTGAGTTAGCAGGTATAGATTTACTAGGTGGAGAGACTGCTGAACACGGTAGGTTTGCTAAGGATTATGATCTAGCAGGGTTTTGTACAGGTGTTGTAGAAGAAGAAAAGATAATTGATGGTAAGGATATAAAGCAGGGGGATATGATTATAGGTATTGGTAGTACTGGACTTCATAGTAATGGTTATAGTTTGATCAATGATATGCTATGGAGGCATAAGATATACTATAAGGAAACACCTGAACTACTTGAACCAACTGAGATATATTCTGGATTGGTTGAGAAGATAGTTAAGAATATTCCTATCAAAGGTATGGCACACATAACTGGTGGTGGTATACCAGGTAATCTTCCACGTTGTTTTCCAGAAGGATTGAAACCACATATAGATTGGAACTCTTGGACACTACCAGAGATCTTTAAGAAGATACAACTTGCTGGTGAGATACCAGAAGAGGAGATGAAGAGAGTATATAATATGGGTATAGGATACTGTCTGGTAGTACCTCCTGATGCTGTAGAGGACACTCAATACATCATCAGAGCATACGATTCTTGTGTACATACAACCTCAGCTTGGCTAATCGGCGAAGTTGTGGTATCATAAATATATTACTGTCAAATAGAAAAATGCAAAAATTAGTAAATGTACTTGCTGTTGCGTCTAGCGTTGTATCTCTTGCCGTTGTCGGCCTTGGTGGTTACGTGTTTATTAATAAGGACTCGATAATCCAAGGAGTTACAGACAAGGCAATGGATAGTGTCCTTGGTGGAGGATTTGGTGGTGGTGCTGCTGGTGGAGCATTAGGTGGTGGAGCATTACCTAATCTTTCTGATCCAGATCCACAACAAGCACCACCTGAAGCACCTGCTGCTGGATTCGGACTACCTCAATAATGGATGTACAAAAGATCGCAACATATACCACCGCTGCTGCTGTTGTAGGCACTGGTGGTATCGTTGGTGGGGGTAACATCCTTGACCAACAGACTGGTGGTCCTCAGAAGAGGGCAGAAGCAGAAGCAACTGAACTCAGACAAATAATCCGAGAGGAAGTACGTGCTGCTTTCATAGAAGCGTGGCCTAGTAACACAGGACCAATTAAAGGTGCTGTGAATCCAACAGATTACAAGAATCAAATTCCTAAAACTGCTAAATAAATTCAGTTTGACCAAAAATAATGACAAGTCTGATTGACCCTAAAAAATACACGGATGCAGTGACCGAATTACGGTCATTTTTTTTGTCGAAAAATTTCTATGAAGTTCACACACAAAATCGTCTGAGTATACTTGCTGCCTGTGAAGATCCAGAGACAGTAGCAACATACAACTACGGTAATAATATTTGGCCACTACCTCAAACAGGTCAGATGTGGTTAGAATATGAATTGTTATCCAATCCTTCAGCAGAAGGGTTTTTTTGTGTCTCAACCTCGTATAGGGCAGAACCAAACCCAGTACCAGGTAGACACGAAACTATCTTCCCTATGTTTGAGTTCGAAATGAAGGGAGGTGTGAAGGAACTGGAAGAGATGGAGATTGAATTGTGTCAGTGGTTAGGTATTCCATTGAGTGTAGGTAACATAAGAACCTATGATCAGTGGGCTAAGGATTATGACACAAAGGAATTAGATCACGAACACGAGAAAGCAATTAGACGTGGAATGATTACAGACTTCCCTGAGTGGACATCACCATTCTGGAATATGGCACGTAACACTGACGGTACCAGTAAGAAGATCGATGTGATCCTCGGTGGTATGGAAACCATTGGTAGTGCAGAACGTTCCACTGATAAGGAACAGATGCGTGACACGTTCTATACCATTTCTGATGGTCAGTATGCTCAACTTATTATTGACTTGTTCGGTAGAAGTAGAGTAGAGAAGGAACTAGAAGACTTCTTGTCCTTTGATTTCTTCCCTAGAAGTGGTGGTGGAATCGGAATCACTCGTCTAATATCAGCCCTGCAATAGGGCTTCTTTGTGAGGTGACGAAACTGGTAAACGTGGCAATCTGTTTAATTGCTGTCTCTGGCGGGACTTGGTGGTTCGACTCCACCCCTCACAGTTAAAATACTATATAGTAAACGTTATATAAAATCTAATGGAAACAGTAATTAAAGCAGTTGGTACAACAGCAGGACCAGCAGCACAAGTCATTGAAGTACAAGATGCTGTCAAGGAAGCAGTAAAGCCTGAGGGTGGATTCCCTTGGTGTGGTACTGGTATCGTGGTACTAGTAGTTGCTGTAGCAATAGCAGGTAGAAAGCTGTTAAAGAAATGATTAATTTATTAGCAGCAGCTTCTCTTGATCTTAATGAGGCTTGGAACCTATCGTGGGGTGAAGGTATTCAGTTCATACTGGTACTTGCCTTTGTGTATTGGTTAAAGGTAAAGATAGACACACGTGCTGGTCTAGGTAAGAAAAAGTTAAGACAGTTAAAGACTGTAATCAAGGAAGCAATCTTAGAAACACAAGTAACGACAGGGAAACCTTAAGTGGATCCTATACCACAGATACCTAATATTGATAACGGTAACAAAGAGATACCTGATATCAATATTGGGATACGTAGTCTTAGGTTCATACAAAATATAGGTCCACCCAGAAGATCAACGATATCAAACATTAACGTTGATCGTATCTGGGTTATAGAACCTTCACAAGCAATACCATATCAGACTCCCATCACAACAGGTATGGGAACTCCTATTGTTGATATGCCTGGTTGTGTAATGGTCAACAAGGAGAATGCAAAGAGACCTCCTAATAAAAATAAGCAACTTGTAAATGATGATCCTAAACAGAACGTTGTGCTGTGTGATGGTGGAATGCCATATTTTACAGCACCAAATTATGATGCCAGAGAATTAAGTTGGCAGACAGTCTATGGTGAACCAGAGGAACAGGAGAGTGGTATAGATACGGGAGACACACCAGATCTAGCAGCACCAGAAACACCAGAAAGACCCAACACAGAGGAACCAGAGGGTGATCCAGATTGTCCTGGTCCTTTAGAACCAAGGTTAGGATCAGTTGGACCTAATGAAAAAGAAAAGGTCAGTGGATATGAACTCCAACCTGACCCTAATAATGCTAATAAAAAAATATGTGTTGTACTCTATGAAGATATTGGTATAGTAGAACAGTATCTACCTAGTCCTCAGATTGCGACGACGACGGCGGTAATTGCGTCTGTGGCTGCAAGCTCTGCCCTACTTGCAAAACCCCTAGCTGATCTGCTGCTGAGGGTTGTGAAACCTGCTGTGAAGCAGGTGATGACCAAGGTAAACGCCATCCTTGGAAAAACCCCTTATCGCCCGACTCAGGCTGAGCTGAAGACGAATGAGTATCGGAAGAAGAAAGGTCTTCTTGGGATAAATTTTGCGAAGGAACACTCGAAGAAGATGAAGAAACAGAAGGAAGAGGAGAAGAAGAAGTCTCAGAAGAAAAATTAGGAGTAGGTAACGTATGACTGTGTGGTACTATCTTTCCACCAGGATTTGTTACTATAACGTCAGCACATATAGATGCATAAGGTGACTTAGGATGGAACATAATTCCAGCCTTCATAAGTTCACCACAATTCTTAAGACGAGCTATCTCAAAGTCTAGTCTCTTGTTAGATACTAGTTGAGTTTGCATTGCTATCTGTGCTTGTGCTGCTTCGTGACACTGACGTACTAACTTACGGTTCAGTGGTATTGATAGTGTTGCAGATAGACCAGCATTGAATGACTGGCTAGCAGACATATCAGTACGTACTGGTTTGTACCACGTAGGATCTAGTTCACCACCTGATATAGCATCAGGTACACCATCAGGACCATCTACATCAACTTCTATTTGTATATCTTCTCCATCTGGGAACCATCTAGTTCCATCTGCCTTAGTACGATCATCATACCAAGACTCCCAAGGATAATTCTTTACAGTGACAGTCTGTTTAGATGTCTTACCACTAGTGTCAGTTAAATTATATTGTGGTTCATTATAAAAATCGACCCAAGGATCCTTCCGAGAGTCGGCAAATTGTACGTATGGTGTCAGGTTAAATGTACTACCTTGGCACTGTACACCACCACCATAAGTGTTAGTTATATATGGACCTTGTAAAACCTGTATTGCCTGGTTAGTTACTGAGCCAGAACTATTAGCTATGGGATTAGCAGTAGCACTTACACCACCAACACCTTCTGCCAAAGCTTTCATTGGCATTAAAGAATTAAGAACGAGACCCGTTGCAACTACTGGGTAAACGTACTTGTTGTATCTGTGACGCTTGTTACGGTGGTTAATCTTTGTATTATTGTCTGATTCGTGAGCCCAGGTCCTTGGTATGTCTGGGTGAATTGAAATGCCTCTCCAGGATTGGTTATTGTAAAGGTGTTTGGCTGTGAGAAGTCTAACGAGTCGAATGAACTTGTTACGTTTCCTTCTATGGCTGCTCCGTTTGTTCCCGTTGCTGCTGAAACACTCGGTGTCACGGTTACTGTTGATGTATTCACTGGAGGGTTCAGTGCTTCTCCATTGTTGGAAACGCCTACCCCAGTCACTGTGTATTCCCATCCTGTACGATAATCTATTGAGTTAATTGTTTCTGTAACCGTAGATTCGGTCTCCGTATGGCTCGTCATCGAGCCCTGCTGAAAATTTGGGACCACAGGGACCGCAAGGGTTTTCAACGGAAGACCGAAGAAACATATGAGTAGTAATCCTATACGTCTCATTGTTATATAGCCCTTATCTTACGGTCAATTCTGTAACGAACTGCGAAGTCGCTGTAGTACCTGCTCCACCAGCGTGAACACCACTAAATGCGTGTGCACTAGTGACAGAACCAGCTAAATCTCCGTCATCACCAGCCGCTGTTGAATATTGATTAGAGTATGCTAGTACAGCACCTGTTGCAGGAGCAGTAGTTACTATTGCATCACCAGAAGTTACACTAGTTGTGTAGCTGAATGCATTACCAGCCACGGTCTGTGTAGCGTCAGGTATAAGAACAGTAGCAGCAGCAGTTGCACTCGCAGGAGCAACTAGACCACCTAGACTTGCACCAGCAGATCCACCAGAGGGTGTTACCGTTGTGGTGACATTGTTTCCTGATATACTCATTGTTGTTCCCACTCTACTTACAGAAGTCTGAGCAGCGTCCACCGATAAAGCCACACTGGATGACATACGATGATGAATATCGGCACGAGCTGATAATGGTGCCGTCAATATAGCCATAACGAAAAGCAAGGATGCTTTCTTCATAATTCCCCGATACCTTTCGTTGCTATTTATCACAAAACTACATTGAAAGGTGGGTATTAATACGGGTACCCGAATCACTGGTACGGTTGAACATTTGTACTATATACGCTAAATATAGGTGGTTGCCTTCGGGGACCACAAAACATAAACTCGCTTTCAAAGGAGCTAAACCAATGACAGGACTACAACGCTTTGTGTCCAAGGATATGGACGTGTTGATGGACAGCATCAACAAATATAGTGTCGGACTAGATGACACACTCACAAGATTACACGCTTTTGGGTTGAACCCTCAGAGCACAGCTTATCCTCCATACAACATCGTCAAAGAGAGTGACGATAAGTGGAAGATCGAGATGGCACTAGCAGGATGGAGTAAAGAAGATGTAGAAGTTTCTACTGAGAGGAACCAACTCCACATCAAATCAACCAAAGAGCAAGAGGATAAGGCAGGAGAATATAATTTTAGAGGAATAGCAGCACGTTCATTTGGCAAGTCATTCAACCTGTCAGATGATGTTGAGGTGTCTGGGGTAGCATTAGATAATGGTTTACTGACAGTTACCCTTACACGTATGCTACCAGAAGCCCAAAAGAAGAAAGTCTATGATATAGTATAGATAGTTTACCTGCATAACCAGAGTGAAGTTCGAAGATTATTACAAAGAATTTTGTGAGGTCTTTGGTCATCCACTCTGGATGCTGCCAATGATGTG
>Ga0209404_10000580_pt1 | contig 28199 bp, 24 predicted proteins | sample TroAtlMetagenome_2_FD_187447 | JGI IMG/M metagenome (GOLD analysis project Ga0209404, IMG submission 187447) | Marine eukaryotic phytoplankton communities from Atlantic Ocean - Tropical Atlantic ANT8 Metagenome (SPAdes) (version 2) | ecosystem: Environmental > Aquatic > Marine > Oceanic...
TGTTGTGTTGTAATTTTTTTAAGCGAGGCTGTAACGACAGTAGTATCTCATTAACTAGCTGTGCAAAGCAAAAAGTTCGGCTACTTTCGCTCGATTGATCCACTGCAACCTGTTTAAAACTGGAAATAAGCTCGGCAGCGCGGTTTAAATTGCGATAAATGATGTTTAAATTTTCATGACTTTCATCCATGAAGCGTTTCATGGCACTGGCTTTTAGGGTTTTATTCTCAAAATCCCTTTCAATAACTGCAAGTCGGTCGAGCATCATAGTAGAAGCGGTAACCCCTAAACCAATGGGGGTATTAACTTCATGGGCAACTCCGGCCACCATGTCACCCAACGATGCCATTTTTTCATTTTGTACAATTTGGCGTTGAAACTCATGCAGCTTTTCAAGGGTTTGAATTAACTCTTGGTTGGCGTCTTTTAGCGCATTAGTTCGTTGGCTTACCATTTCTTCTAAGCTGGCATTCAGCTTTCTGTGCTGCTCTTCGGCCTGTCGCTGTTTATGCATGTATTCTTGTATGCGAGACAGCATAATATTCACATCATCAGACAGTACGTTTATTTCTTTAACATTCGACGGCTTTGCTCTAGCCGAATAGTCGCGCTGCCTAGAGGTGCGCTGTAAGAAAAATGAGAGCTTTTCGATAGGTGTGGTGACACGCCGCTGAAAACGCACGGCTAATAGAAAGCTGAATACCAGTAAAAAAAGCATTACGCTAAGATTAATGATGATGGTTTTAACTATATGATGATTAAAGTCTTCTGCCGACATGCGAAGGTAAACCCAGCCTAAAACATCATTCGTTTCTCGGTCAAAAATTTTCCTGCTACTTTCAAGGTAATCGTTGTCTTCCGTTAATAAAGGATTTTGATCTAAATTGATTAGCTGCTTTTGCTTGCCAGGAATTAGTAATTGACCGCCCTTGTTGTAAGAGGCGAAACGTTCTACAGAGCTTTGGGTTTCAGAGTCATCGGGTAAGCTTTTATAGATATGAACGTTTAATACTTTGTCTGCAGCGTCTAAAAATTGCAAAGACTCTTCAACCAAAGCTTGGCTAGAATTTTTAAGTGGGCTAGCAACAATGTTAACCGTCATTGTTAATAGTAGATTTGCGTGGCTATCCAGTTCATGTCGATAAGCATTAATTTGGGTGTAGATAGACAAACCGGAGGTACTTACCAGCGAAATGGTGGCGATAGACATCACCACCCACAAAAATAAACTTCGTATAGAAAGCTTTAAAGCCCGATCTGCCATGCTAATTATCAGATTTTCTAATTCAATGAACGCTCAATAATAGTGGCGCATTCTTTAACAAAAAGAAAGAAACGCCGTACAAGCCACTAAAGGCCGTATATCTAAACGAACATAGATTCGTAAAGTTTTATATATTCACCTGCAGCTCGTTCCCAAGTAAAGCGGGTGTTCATGCCTCTTTGCTGCATTTCTCTGAACTTCACTGGGTGTTCATAGTAAAACAATAAAGCGCGACGAATACAGGCAAGTAAGGCTTCAGGCCGTGGCTGTTCAAACACAAAGCCTGTGGCATCTTTGCTATGGCGATTATCCACTACAGTGTCTTTTAAGCCACCTACCGCTCGCACAATAGGGATAGTGCCGTAGGCCAAACTGTACATTTGATTTAAACCGCAAGGTTCAAACTGTGATGGCATCAAGAAAAAGTCGGCACCTGCCTCAACAAGATGCGCATGCTCTGAACTAAACCCATTAATAAACGCGAACTGAGAAGGGTTATTTTGCGCAAATTCACCTAAATCCATACACATTTTAGGATCGCCTGTGCCTACGATAACGATTTGCACATTATGCTGAACCAGTTCATCAAGAATAGGCAGAATATAGCCAAAACCTTTCTGCTCGGTAAGACGGCACACCATACCAATAAGTGGAATGCTTACATTCTTCGGCAACCCAGACTTTTCTTGTAAGGCGCTCTTACAGGTTTGCTTAGGCAGTAAGTTATCTACATCGTAGTGTTCTGGTAAGAAGGAATCAGTAGCGGGGTTCCATTGGGTATAGTCGCACCCATTTAATATGCCGGAAAGGTCGGTTTTGCGTCTAACCAAACGCTCGTGCAAACCGTGGCTGCCTAGGTCGGTTAACAGCTCTTGCGCGTAATGTGGGCTAACAGTCGTTACCTTGGTCGCAAATTCAATACCCGATTGAAGCATATTGATATAACCACCGTGAACCTGTGCCAATATACCGGGGTGATGGCGTAGAAACGGTACTTTTTCAAGCAGGTTTACCCCTTGGAACGCGGCATTGTGAATGGTAAACACGGTGCGGGTTTTATCAAAAAAACCTGTGTTATCGTAAGCCGTTAAGTATGGCAACATGGCTGTATGCCAATCGTGGCAATGAATAACATCTGGCGAATAATTAATGGCTTGAAGGGCAGCTAATACTGCGCCACTAAAGAAACAAAAGCGCTCGCCATTGTCTTCATAGGCTTCGTACGCGTTGGAGTACAAGCCTTCACGCATGAAGTATTCCGGATAATCTACAAAGTATACGGGTATGCCATGCCAGTCCATCACTCGCACTTCAAAATTATATACCTTGTATTCGGTGAATAGCGTTTGTGTTTCACATGCCGTAGGTAAGTCAAACGAGTCTGCTAATACCTTGTAGTAAGGCATAACAATGGCTACATCTTCTCCTGCGTCTTTTAATGCAAGTGGAAGTGCTTTGCCTACATCTGCTAAGCCACCTGTTTTTACCAGTTCTTCTACTTCAGAGATAGCGAATACAATTTTCACACGAATGCCTCGTATTTTATAAACGCGCCTATGGCCTCTGAATGGGCTCTATAGCTGTTGCGCGAATTAGGGCTGACATCTATTCAGCCCCATATATCGAATATAGGGGGAATTTATTTACGTTAGCACAGGCTTGAGTAAAAGTACTATTACTATGCTGCCTGATATAACGAAAATTGTGTGGTTTGTGCAGTTGTTAACACCCTTGGAAAGTGTTCAGCTAGCAGCCCTGGGTAGGGCAAGAAACGGTTAGCAACCATTTGCAACGTGCCGCTTTGACTTAGCATTTTACGGGCATCTTCAATAAATCGCTTAGTAATGGTGTAGTCGGTTTTAAGGCCAGTATGAAATGGTGGGTTGGTGACAATATGCTGTACTTTCCCCTCGATGCCATACAAACCGTTCGCAGCATGCAAGGTGGCTGATTGACCATTGGCCGCTAACGTCATCGCACTGGCATAAATTGCAAGGGCGCTAATATCTGACAGCTGCATTTTTAGGTGAGGGTAGGTAAGCATTAAGTAACTAGCAATTACCCCAGCACCACATGCAAAGTCTAATACGTTGCCACTCATACCCGAGGTATGCTTTTCTAGCAGTAGCTTGGTGCCCTTATCGAGTTCGCCATGGCTAAATACGCCAGGTAAAGAGCACACAGGCCAGCTTGTGCTGCCAATCTCATAAGTGTCGGTTTCAAGCCAAGCTTCTGGTTCAAACGCTAAGTGAGGCTGTTCAACAATGGTGGTTATTAAACTGCAGTGACGGGCAGAATCTACTTTATGGGTAACCCCGTAAGGTTGCATGAGTTTAGCCGCACTTTTAATGCCGCCTTTGTTTTCGCCTACTACATGGATACGGCCGTTTTGACCTACCATGCCTGCAGCCATACGCAATAGCATTTGAAAATGAGATTTTGCTTTAGGCAGGAAAATTAGCACGTCAGTGTGGGTATGCTCATTACGCATAAATGGCGTGAAATGATGGGTGTGCGCCCCCACTTTTTGTACTACCTCAAAGCCATCTTTGGTGATATCGCGGCTATCAAAGCTGGATGACGATATCACACGAACACATTCAGAAAATATGTCGAAGTACTGGTGCATTACCGTGACATTTTTATGCTTAAGGGCATCAAGGAAGTAGGCATCAGAAGGGTTAATAAACAACCATTCGCCTTGCTCAAAAATGTTGATATTGCGTTCTAATAGTTGGCTTTGAGGCGTTAAAATCATTACTGCGCTCGCTCGTAAATAAGATCCCAAACACCGTGACCTAGTTTTTGTCCACGGGTTTCAAATTTAGTGATAGGTCGATATTCAGGGCGAGGCACATAGGTACCTTCTTGTGCAGTATTTGCATAGCCTGAAGTAGCATGCATTACTTCGGCCATGTGTTCTGCGTAAGGTTCCCAGTCGGTAGCCATATGAAAACAGCCACCCTTTTCTAATTTGGTTAACACAAGGGCAGCAAACTCAGGCTGAACTATACGGCGCTTATGGTGACGCTTTTTATGCCAAGGGTCGGGGAAGAACAATTGCAATCGAGACAAAGCGCCATCTGGGATCATATTTTTAAGCACTTCAACCGCATCGTGATCCATCACACGCAAATTAGTTAAACCTTGTTCGCCAGCTTCAGCTAAACACGCACCTACGCCGGGTTTATGCACTTCAATGCCAATGAAATTTTTCTCAGGGGCAGCTGCGGCCATTTCAACCAATGATTTACCCATACCAAAGCCAATTTCAATGACTACTGGCGCGGTTCTGCCGAACAGCACAGATAGGTCCAGTTCAGCATTTTGGTAATCAATACCCATGGTAGGCCAAAATTCTTCAATGGCGCGAGTTTGCGCTTTTGTTAAGCGGCCTTCGCGCTTTACAAAGCTTTTAACTTTACTTACGTGAACACCAGCGGCTTCAGCCTCGGCCTGGCTTTTAAATGGCCTCATTTGTATTACCTTTCTTGCCCCAATTTACTGGTGGCGCATTATCCAGTTAGCAGCATGTTATGCAACGCTATATTTAGTAAAGAGCGCATAAAATGCGTTTTTTTTAAACATCTATACAATTGCTAAGCAGTGTAGCAAGCTTTTCGGGTTGTTCCATAAGCATCATATGACCAGCATTTTCAACTTTGTATATGTTCGCAGAGGGAATACTATCTGCCATGGTTTGTAACGAGGCAAAGGGAACAATTTCGTCATCGGTTGCTGCAATAATATTGACGGGCACTTTCGATTTCACCAGCGCTTTTACAAAATCTTCTCTTGGCGTAGTGGCCTGTGTATGAGCTAGCAACGTATTTTTACCTAAGTCTTCTGCCATTGATTGTACAACGCCCATTACATCAGCATTTTCCTGATGGGTTGGATGCACAAAACGTGCGAAATAGGCAGGGTTCTCTGGTTTAAAGTCGCCATTGCTCAGCATAGTGACCATTTGCTTACGTCTGGCTATTTCTTCTGTAGACAAGCCTTTGGCATCGTATCCAATAAGCGTAATAGAGGCTACGTGCTCCATATTTTGAGACGCCCATAACGCGGCAATGTAACCGCCCATGGAATAGCCCACAAGATGTACTTTTTCATCTTGAATGACGCGGTCAGATGTAAGCGCGAGCATGTCGTCTTTGGTGGCAGCCCATTGCAAGGGCACATAGCGACGCTGGGAAATTTTCATGCGTTGCCAAACGGGCAACCAAACACGTTCGTCGCATAAGGTTCCGGGTAAAAATAGAACAGGGGCGCTGGTGGTCACAAAGACTCCTAAAATACATTTGTACCTTCACATGCTAACATATCAGGCCATTTATCAATAAAACCTAATGGCTATTAAATGTAGCTAACGGTCATTCATTGCGCAGTTTTTATGACAAATACGGTTATACCTAATACTTTTGCTGAACGCGTGCTTGCTTGGTACGACATTCATGGCCGCAAGCATCTGCCATGGCAACAAGATATTACCCCCTATAAAGTGTGGGTATCTGAGATTATGCTACAGCAAACGCAAGTCACCACCGTCATTCCGTATTTTGAACGGTTTATGCAATCTTTCCCAAGTGTGGTGGCGCTAGCCAATGCAGCGCAAGATGACGTACTGCACCATTGGACGGGGTTAGGCTACTACGCCCGCGCTAGAAACTTACATAAAGCGGCGAAGCAAATTGTAGAGCAGTACGGCGGTACCTTTCCTGACAATATAGACGATGTAATAGCCTTGCCCGGAATAGGGCGCTCTACCGCTGGCGCGGTATTGTCTATTTCACGCAATCAGCGCCACCCCATATTAGATGGCAACGTAAAACGCGTACTTGCTCGCTTCTATGCTATTGGCGGCTGGCCTGGCCAAAAAGCAGTAGAGAATGCGCTGTGGGAGGTGGCAGAAAAAAATACGCCAGAAAAACGCAGTGCCAACTACACACAAGTGATGATGGATTTGGGAGCTATGGTATGTACCCGCAGCAAGCCAAAGTGTGATGAGTGCCCGTTACAACACGATTGCTTAGCATATGCTCAAGGGGCACAAACTGAATTTCCCGGTAAAAAGCCCAAGAAAGCCATACCAGAGCGAAGTACGTTACTTATAGTGCCGCTGTTCCAACAGCAGGTTTATTTGGAGCAGCGGCCTTCTAGCGGCTTATGGGGTGGTTTATATGGCTTTATTGAAGCTCAAGATCTACAAAGCGCCGAAGCTGAACTTGCTAAGCGAGGTATTGAAGCCAGTTCATTTGAAACCCAAACCGCGTTTAGGCATACCTTTAGCCACTTTCATTTGGATATAACACCGGTGTTTGCCGTGATAAACTCAGTACCCAGAAAGCAGGTGGCAGAACAAAAAGCCCAATGGTTTATGTTTAACGAACCTATTGAGGTAGGTTTAGCTGCCCCCACAAAGAAAATCATTCAGCAATTAGTGCATGTGCTTTAGCGCATCAAATAGGTTAAGGACATACAATGAGTAGAGTGGTATTTTGCCAACGTTTACAAAAAGAAGCCGACGGCTTGGATTTTCAGCTTTACCCCGGTGAGCTAGGAAAACGTATTTACGACAACATTTCAAAAGAAGCATGGGCCGACTGGCAAAAGAAACAAACCATGCTAATTAACGAAAATAAGTTAAATATGATGGAACCGACCGCCAGACAGTTTTTAGAACAAAGTATGTCGGCTTACTTGTTCGACGGCGTAGAACCTACAATTGAAGGCTATGTTCCGCCTGAAAAGTAATCAAAAAAGCGTATTTTGCATAAACAATGTGCAAACGGTAACAAAACCGAAAAAAAACCAACAAAAACGGTTGACTTGTTAGTCGGAAATCCGTTTAATACGCACCCACAGCGAGACAGGCAGTAAACGCCCAAACGCTAAAAGATTTTGCCTCGATAGCTCAGTTGGTAGAGCAGCGGATTGAAAATCCGCGTGTCCCTGGTTCGATCCCGGGTCGAGGCACCATTATTCGAAGAGCCCTGAACAGAAATGTTCGGGGCTTTTTTGATCTAGGCTATTGTATTAAGTTAGCGGAACACGCTGGCGTGTCCCTGCGTTTGCACCGCGCGTTACAATCCCGGGTCGAGGCACCATTATTCAGAAAGCCCTTGCAGAAATGCGAGGGCTTTTTTGATCTCGGTGGTTTAAAAACATAGAAACACGCTGGCGTGTCCCTGCGGTTGCACCGCGCGTTACAATCCCGGGTCGAGGCACCATTATTCAGGAAGCCCTTGCAGAAATGCGAGGGCTTTTTTGATCTCGGTGGTTTAAAAACATAGAAACACGCTGGCGTGTCCCTGCGGCTGCACCGCGCGTTACAATCCCGGGTCGAGGCACCATTATTCAGGAAGCCCTTGCAGAAATGCGAGGGCTTTTTTGATCTCGGTGGTTTAAAAACATAGGAACACGCTGGCGTGCCCCTGCGGTTGCACCGCGCATTACAATCCCGGGTCGAGGCACCATTATTCAAAGAGCCCTGTACGAAAGTACGGGGCTTTTTTGATCTAGGCTATTGTATTAAGTTAGCGGAACACGCTGGCGTGTCCCTGCGGCTGCACCGCGCGTTACGACTCTAAATCAGATTCTGATTTTGCATCAAGCACTAACTGATTAACCTCTTTGATCCTATCACTGGGAGACATAGGTGTAGTGGTTGTTTGGTCTGATAATGAAGACGATTTCATAGCACTAGCATTTTGCTGAGGTTGAAACGTACTAATGCTAGATTGGCGAATGGAAGAAAAGAAGCTGTCGTATACCTTATCAAGCTGCCTATTGTAATCAGTCCAACCTTCCATCCCTACACGGAATTCTAGATTCGATTTCGCATACTCGTACAATGCATTTATATTCGTATTATTCCACTGCTGCTCTGGTGGCAAAGCTGCATCAGCGGTAACGCCGTTTATCCCAAACCCGTAGACCATAGAAAACATGGTTAGCTCCATACGTGCTTGCTCTCCCCAATCCATACCTTCTGTTGCTTTATCCCATGCGGCTTTTACATAAGCGGGGGCGTTGACAGGAGGAAAGTGAATAGTTTTACCTATGCCTATTTCAACAATACCATCATTGTTTAAGTCAACAAGGTCAGAGCCATCTGGTTGGCTTAATAGGTTTTGAGCACCTTCTTGACTAAGGGAGTCCACATCGATATTTGCTGCAAGGCTATTGGCTTTCTTTACTAATTGCAGTTCGTCGGATGACAGTGATTTCAAAAACTCTTTCGATGTAGTTGTTTGCTCATTCGCCTGGCGAAGAATGTTGCCGAAGCCAGATATTTCGTCGTCAGTTAAGGAGCGAACCTGAAGTTGATTTAACGAGGACTGACTGAATTCTGTATTGGATTTGATAATACTATCAAGCATAAGTATCTCCGTTCTAAATGAGTTCCCCCAGGCAAGCATCAATAGGACACCTGCGTTGCGGGGAAAGAGTAACGAGTTATCACACTATAAAGCGGCAACAAACCACCGATTTTCACTAAGGGGCGGAATAATCTCACCTATTCTTCAGCTGGCTATAGCCTAGTTTCAGTAATTGGTAGCAACAGCCTGAAAGGTGTTCAATAAGTGTGCCGCAACTTATATTAAAGGTAGGGAAACTGTTGTTACTAAAACCCAATAGTTACTGCTATTCAAAAATTGTAATCGTTAATGCGCATATGGCAGCTTTAGCCGTAAACCCTGTATAATAGTTAGAATGAGTGGGGCTGTTGAGGGAATTGGTTGTGAACCGTCGTAAAAAAATCATTAAAAAACTTCAGAAGAAAGATAAAAAAGCGAACGCTAAAATTCACAAGAGTAATAAGCCGGTTTATGTTTCTAAAGCTGAACGGGAAAAGCTAGCTGAGCAAGCGAATAGCGAACAATCATGTATTGAGGAAGAGGGAACTGATTCAACGAGCAATAAGGAACCATAAGTGCAGCGTCAAAATGAACAAAAATAACCTTCTATACATCCCTTCAGTCTAAATGTAACAAATGTAAAAACACTACCTTTTATCCAGAAAGTAAATGAGAATGTTTCTTATTTAGAATAACTAAACATTTAACTGGAGCCATCCTTGAAAAAACTAGTGTTCATTAGTGCAGTTTGCACACTATCTAGCGCGCTTTCCTATGCCCAAGCGCAAGAGACTGACGAAACAACTTCTGTCGAAAAAATCTCTGTAGTAGGTGCTACAACAAACCTAAGTATTACTGCTGAAGACATCGAGCAATACCAAGCTAATGATCTCGCTGATATATTTCGTAACTCGCCTTCAATTAGTGTCGGCGGTTCGGTAGGCGTGGCGCAAAAAATATATATCCGTGGCCTAGAAGACGCTTATTTAAATGTCACCGTTGATGGTGCGCAGCAAACGTCAACCCTGTTTCACCATATTGGCCGAGTAACTATCGATCCAGATTTACTGCAGCAAATTGATGTACAAGCAGGCGCTGGTGAAGCAACTAGTGGCCCTGGCGCAATTGGTGGTTCAATTCGATTTAAAACCAAAGATGCTGACGACCTTTTAGCTAAAGGTGAGCAATTTGGTGGCCGAGTTAAAGCAAGCTACTTTTCGAACGACGGCACCCGCTATAGCGGTAGCCTTTACGGTAAGCTAAGTGATACATGGGGCGTGCTAGGTTATTACAGCACAGTCGATCGCGATAACATGGAAGATGGCGACGGTAACGAAATTTACGGTACAGCAGCCGATCAAGACATGTTGTTCTTTAAAGCCAGTGGTGATATTGCTGAAAACCATTACTTGTCGTTAAGTGTTGAGCAGCGTGATGAAGAAGGTGAGTTTTCTGCCCGCCCTAACTGGGTAGTCTTGGAAGGCGCAGCACTTTACCCAAGTGAAGCACAGCGTGATACTTATGTAGCTAACTACCGTTTCGCGCACAGCGATATGGTGTACTTAGAAGCCACGGCCTATCAAACCGATTCTTCATTCCAAGGCGGTCGTTTTAACTGGTTAGCTGAAATCGACACTTACGGTTTCGATATTCGCAATACCAGTGAAACTGCCAAGCATAAGTTTGTGTACGGGGTAGATTATCGCAGTGATGAAGTTACAAGTGGTTCTGCTGGCGGTACAACAGATAACGCAGAAGAAAGCAGCGTAATGGGCATCTACGCTCAAGGTTACAGCGACATTACGCCTGAACTATTACTTAGCTACGGTGTGCGCTACGACGATTATGACTTCCAGCAACGCATTTTACTCGAAGAGTATTACGGTACACCAGTTACTGACAGCGAAGCTTCACTAGACGACTCTGAACTAAGCTTCAATATTGGTGTTGCTTATCAGCTGACAGAAGCTTGGACCTTAGGGTTAGGTTATGCCGAAGCCGCCAGAGGAAAAGAGATTGGCGATGGTTTCACTATCGACGGTTACCTTTACGATGGCTCAGATATTCCAGTGGTTGCTGATGATTTAGTGCCAGAAACGGTTCAAAACATTGAAGCCTCAATTGAGTACAGCGCTAATAACCTAAATGCGAGATTAAGCGTTTATAACTCAACCCTAGATGATGTGATTTTTGAAGGTTACGAAGGCAATTCTGTTTTCAATAACATTGGTACGGTAGAAAGCAGCGGTATTGAATTCGACCTTGCCTATCGCGTAGATTCATTCGACTTTTTCTTTGGTTTCTCAACTGCTGATAGTGAACTTGACCCAAGAGATGGCATTTACAACGTAGACTACTCGTCAATTGATTTGAACGGTTATGAATTTGTGGGCTTAGGTAATAGCCGCGGCGATACTATAGTGGTTGGCGTAGATTACACGGTTAACGCCGATATTAGCGTAGGTACAAGTATTAGACAGGTTAGGTCTATTGATATTGATACCTTGCATCAGGCGGTTGATTTGGGTTGGACAGACAGTTTGTATAGCTTGAACAAACCAAGCTACACCCTTGTTGACTTGTATGGTGAGTGGCAGGCCACAAGCAATATTCTGGTTAACCTAGCAGTGTCTAACTTGTTTGATGAGTACTACATCGACCATTCAAGTGTAGGTGACTACAGTGAAGTGTTTGCTACTGTTATCGGCCCCCATGAAGCAGGTAGGGATATTAGACTATCAGTATCTTATAACTTCTAGTACGCGTAAGTTATGAGTGCTAAATCTATAAAGAAGTGGGTCTTTTGGGCCCACCTTATTGCCGGCTTAATTGCCGGCATATTTGTTTTATGTATGTCCTTTACGGGGGTACTACTGACCTATGAACGGCAAATCGTTGAGTTTAGCGAAAGACGGTACGACGTAGAGCCTATACACGTAAATACGAATTCAGCTAAACAAAAAAACGAGCTTGCTAGCACTGAAGTCAGCTCAGGTAACAGCTCAGGTACCAGCACTGGCAGCAGCACCCGCATTAGTACCGATGATGTGGTGTCGATACTGCAAACGCTTAAACCTGATGAACCGCATATTTATGTTCGTTTGGTAAATCAAGAAGGTGCGGCTATTCCTGCATGGGCAGGCCGGCACAGCTTTTTACTACACCCTTACACCGGTGAAGTGCTTCGAGAAGGCGAGGGTTCTGTGGGTGAATTTTTTCACTTGGTCACCGACTTTCATCGCTATTTATCTCTTGCAGGTGACTATCGGGTAATAGGCAAAAACATCACGGCATACGCCAATCTTGTGTTTATCTTTTTGATCGTAAGTGGCCTTTATTTATGGCTACCCAAGCGTTTCAATTTAAGAGCCTTTAAACAGCAAATCCTATTACCCAAAACCTATCAAAATTCACATCATAGAAATCGGCAATGGCATTTTGTCTTCGGTATTTGGTGTTTAATACCGCTATTTGTTATTGCGTTAACAGCTACTATTTTCCATTTCGATTGGGCAAATAAAGCCATATACGGTGCCTTTGGCGAAAGTATACCTGCACGAGAGCAGCATGAGGAAATTACCAGTTTAGCGGCAGATATAGTGCCTTATGAAACGCTCTTTAAAGCAGCCCAGCAACATGCCAATGCGAATAGGTACGAAGATTGGTATTCAATGTGGATGGAAATAGGTGAGCATAAACACGAAGCCCGTTTCTTCATTGATAAAAGCATTGGGCATAGACAAGAACTCGCTTATTCGCTTTTTTTCGATACCCAAACAGGCGAAGTAACTCAGGTACTAAGAAAACAAGATTGGTCTCTTGGCGGGCAAGCCTGGGGTACCGCACGTTTTCTACATACCGGTGAATACTTTGGGGTTGTTGGTCAAACTGTGGCGGGGGGAGTGTCATTGTTTGCGTGTATGCTGGTTTATACCGGTATTGTGCTGGCGTGGCGCAGATTAATAACTGAACCTAGACGACGACAACGCAACGCTGAATTACAACCTTAACAATATGACAATAATTGGGCACACAGGGGTGTGAGTGAGCTGTGACGTTTAGGAACGCGGTAATTCAATTTGAATTTTTAGCCCGCTTCGCTGCCCAGCTTTATGCTTTTCGCTCTGGGCTTCATTTATATAGCTCTGGGCTTCCACTATATAGCTCTGAGCTTCATTTATATGGCTCTGGGCTTCATTTATATGGCTCTGGGCAGTATCCGTATAGTTTTGAGCCTTGATACTGCCGCCTACGGCTTCAATTTGTCGGTGGGCTAACGCCAAACCTAAACCAAAGCCAGTGCTTTGCGATGAATCTATTCGTTCGCCAATGGATGCTCTGGCTTTATCCACCCGAAAGAATGGCTTAAAAATGTCCCCAAGCATATGTTCAGGCACGCCAGGGCCATTATCTTTCACACACAACTGGTAGCCCTGTTCGGAGGTGGTGAGCATAACTTCTACTTCCGATTTTTCAGGCGTATGGCGTAATGCGTTACGAACAATATTCTCTATCGCTTGGCCCAATGCTATTTGGCTGCTTTGAGTTAACGGCGCTTTTTCTGGCAGCGTGCTAACAAGGTTTTTGTCAGGGTATTCGAATCGGGCGTCTTCACAAATAACCTGTATTAATTCCACCAAATCAAAGTCATCAGCATTTAGCTGTGGCGATTCTGTGTTCAACCACGCAAGGGTAAGCGTATCTTCAACTAAATTGCGCATGGTAGAGGCTTCGTAGCGAAGCCGAGCTAACGCTTGTTGCGGGTTAATTTGTTGCTCTACAAAATCAACTGCCATATCTATGCGGGTTAGTGGTGTACGTAACTCATGAGATAAATCTGCCAGTAACTGGCGTTGATTATAAATAAGTTTGCTGGTTCTATCGGCCATTTTATCGAAAGTAACGGCTAAGCGGGTAAGTTCGTCATTACGCTCAAGTAGCGACGCATTGGTTCTTACATCATAATGACCCGCACTGAATGATTTGGTAACGTTTTCCAGCTTTCTTAACGGCGACATTACATGGCGGTATAACACTAAACTTAATATGCACAGTAATATTAGCGGCAACGCAATTTGAAGCAGTGCGTTGGCATACAGCAACATCGCTCCAGGGCGCATACGCTGGGGCAATTCAATTAAAAGGTGTGTGCTCGCATCGGCAAAGGGGATTTCCATCACGGGGTTTTGTTGAAAGTATAAGTGTATTTTCCATTCCACACTTCTGCCGTATTGGAAACGGTCGAAAAACGGTTTGTAAAGGCTGGATCCAGCCAAAGGCGTAATATCTGAATTGACTACACCCACCCACGTTTGCTCTTTTTCTTGAAGCATCTTAAGCCAAACCGACAGGGCTTCTTCACCTTTATTTTTCCAAATTTCATCGGCTTCTTTTCCGTAATCTAGCAATTGCTGCTGATGTTTCTGTGCAATAAAGCTCATGCTAGATTCGGTATGGTTAGTTAACCAATCTATGGCCCAAAAAAGCAGTACGGTACCTACGCCAATTACAGTACACATACGCCAAAACAGGGTGTACTTCATGAAAAGCGATAGCCTTTGCCATGCAAGGTAGAAAGCCTTTCTGGTGGCATACCTGCTTCTACTAGCTTTTTACGCACGCGACTAATGTGCATATCTAAACTTCTATCATAACGACTGAATGGCCTGTTAAGCACACTTTGATACAAGAAGGCTTTGGTCATCACTTCATGATGGTTTTCTAGTAGCACCCATAGTAACTTAAATTGAATGGGGGTGAGCTCAACGCCGTTCCCCGAAAAGCGAACATCTTGCTTAATTCGGTTAAGTTGAAGCTCATCAATGATTAACTGTGAAGCTTGTTTGGGGGGAGCGATGTCTCGCTGGCTACGGCGTAACAAAGCCTCTATCCTAAGCATCATTTCTGTAAAGTTAAACGGCTTAGGTAAGTAATCATCAGCGCCTTTTCTATAGCCTTCAATGCGCTCTTGTTCAGCACCACTGGCGGTAATCATCATTACAGGAGTATGTTTAACTTTTCGAATTTGATTCAAAACAGCCAAGCCATTAAGCGAAGGCAATAAGATATCGAGTAAAATGAGATCGAAGCTTTCCTGCAGCGCCGTTAGCAAGCCTTTATGGCCATCTAAGCACTGGGTAGTGGTAAACCCTTTTTCTTTTAGCAGCATAGCTACCTGATCGCTAAGGGTTATATCGTCTTCTATTATCAAAATGCGAGCGGCAGACATAATATGTACCAAAGTTGTGAGTCTGTATGCTATTGATAATTGTTCTTATTTGCAAGTTGCTTGAGGTATCGCTTCCAAACATTAAGTATATTTGCTACTTTCAGCACACATTACGCAATATTGTACACTCGTACTTTTATCTTTTTTCTTCATCTTAAAACGGCAAGGACTAGTAATGCCCTCTCATTTTCTTAATTCGCTTTTTATTGTGTTGAGCGTGCTTTTTACCATTGTTGGGTGTAGTAATAACCCCTCGCAAACGTCAACAGACGGGGCTTCAGTGAACGAAGATGAATCTGCAATTACCCTAACAGGTACTTGGCAGGTGGAAAGCATCGACATGGGCGGCATTATCGATAGCAGTATGATGACCGTGGAGTTGGTAACAAAAAATCGAATTTCAGGCTTTACTGGCTGTAATCAATTTTCGGGCATACTTAATTTAAAAGCGGGCGAATTAGCAGAAGGTGAGTTTGCAACATCTAAATTGGTAACGACTCGCCGCGCATGTGTAGGTGCCATGTCAGCGCAAGAGCAGCGCTTTGTGAAAGCACTAGAAACGGCCAGTCGTTACGAAATTCAAAAGGGCACTATTCAAAAGGGCGCTTGGTTGGTTATTTATGATAACGCCGGTAAACAAAGGCTGAAGTTAATAAGAATGTCAGCACAAGACACGGCGAAGAATGAAAAAATGGATATAGCGACCACGGGAACGCATCAGTTTAATTGTGCAACCGCAGGAAACATTGTGGTGCGCTTTTTAAGCCCAGAAACAATCAAGCTATCTGAAAAAGGTAATATTCATATATTGCAGCGTACGCGTTCAGCCTCAGGGGCGCGTTATATCGGTATGAATACAGAATTTTGGAACAAGGGGAATTCAGCCGTTCTTAGCCTACAAAACCAATCGTATTCATGCACTAAGTAATTGAACTAGGTTATTTGAGTTCATATCCACAGGTTACATCTACAGTTCGCCGACTTTTATAGGTTTTTTTGCACATATAACAGTTTTTCGCATCTCGTTACTTGCCAACTTTCCAAATTGGGTACTACGCTTAGTCCATATTGTAATCAACATTGACTAACGCGTTGCCTACTTACTTCTTATTAATTTAAGAGTAAGTACCTTTATGACATTGAACACACATCATGCACATTTCACTCGGTTAAATCTGGAGTGATGAAGGAGTAGTGGCAAGGTATAAGGAGATCCTTTTGCATTCAAACGTGGAAAGTTCATCTACACAATCAGAAAGTAGCAATAATATTTATCTGGCAGGCGCAGTGGTAGGGCTATTGGCATCTTGGGCGCTGTTCTTTTTTGGCTCAGCGCTTTTCGGCTTTATTTTGCTTACGGTGGTACTAATAGGCTTTGTTGCTTACGCATCAAGTAAGAGAACATCGTCTGATGCCAATTCCTCTATTGAAGAAACATATTCCAGCACGGCTCATGTGGAAGATAATATTGCATTAGCAGGGGGAGAGATTGCCCACTCGCTATCAATATGTGAGGGAAACCTGTCTTCTATTAAAACAACTCAAGATGATGCGGTTGTTACCCTTAGTCAAGCCTTTACCAGCTTAAAAGACCTCGTAGCTGCACAGGTTAATTGTATTGATGCTCTGCTTAGTATCGATGCAACAAACAACACCGCTTACTCAGATAAAATGCGCAATTTTGCTGAAAATACCGATAGCACTCTTGTGAGTTTTATCGATTCTACCGAAAAAATGTCGTCTTCAACACAGCATTTAATGAGCCAAGTACAAACCATTCAACAAGCAATGCCCACGGTTATTGATGCCCTTAGTGGAATAGACGATATTTCAGCTCAAACTAATTTGTTAGCGTTAAATGCAGCCATAGAAGCAGCGCGGGCCGGTGAAGCTGGAAGAGGTTTTGCCGTGGTGGCGGATGAAGTAAGAGCCCTGTCTACCCGCTCAACCCAATTCAGTGATGTTATTAAGAAGCAGGTAGAGAATATTAAAGGGTTGGTAGACAAGCTCACCGAAACCGCCGAATTTGTTGCTTCTCAAGACATTTCCCATGTGGTTGAAGCCAAAAATCATATCAGTAAAGAGCTAAAAGACATTATTCGTAAAGCAGAATCAGACCAAGTTACCACTAAGCAACTAGAGGGTATTGGACAACAACTAGATGATGCAATAAATAACGCGATAAGAGGTATGCAGTTTGGCGATATAAATGGCCAGCACATTGATTATACGAAAGATATTGTAAAATTTATTATCGAGCGACTCCAACAACTAGAGCCTGAAAATTTAGAGGCTTTTGCTTCTGAATTAAAGGCTTACCAACAAGCGCTTGCCCAACGAGGAAAAACCGACCACAACCCAGTTTCTGCAACATCCATGCAGTCGGGAGAGGTAGAGTTATTCTAGGGTACAAAGGATTTTGACATTAAATGTAGTTACTTTTAGGCAGTTAGGGAATAGAAAGTATGAGCAAGCATATTTTAGTAGTTGACGATTCTATATCAATTCGTCAGATGGTAGAGATGACCTTAAAAGGTGCTGGCTACACAGTTACCACCGCACAAGATGGTCAAGAAGCATTAGACAAATGTAAGTCTCAGCAATTTGGATTTGTATTGACCGATCAAAACATGCCCCGCATGGACGGTTTAACACTTATCAAAAACTTGCGTAGTTTAAGCGGTTTTAATCGCACGCCTATTGTCATGCTTACCACGGAAGCGGGCCCAGAGATGAAAGCCAAAGGGAAAGCGGCGGGCGCTACAGGTTGGATGGTGAAACCTTTCGATCCTAATAAGCTGCTAGATGTGACAAAGCGCGTTTTAGGCTAATCCTTTTCACATCATACCGGCCTGGAAGGATTCAGAATGAGCATCGATATTGAGCAGTTTCATGGCGTGTTTTTTGACGAGAGCGATGAGCATCTCGACGATATGGAACAACTGCTAATTAGCCTTGATGTAGACTCGCCTGACTCGGAAGAACTAAACAGTATTTTCCGCGCGGCCCATTCTATTAAAGGGGGAAGTGGCATTTTTGGCTTCAATGCCTTAATGAATCTTACCCATGTAATGGAAAACCTGTTAGATAAGGCCCGTAATCAAGAGTTATCAGTTACCACTAATATCGTTAACCTGTTACTAGAAACCCTTGATGTATTAAAAGCGACATTAGCGGCCTATCGCGATCAAGTAGATGTGCCAGAACAAGCCATTGCAGTGAGTATTACCAAGCTGGAAAGAGCGCTAACAGAAACCCAAGATACAGATACATATATTGAGGCTTCTAGCGATAGCGACGCGTTTGGCTTTTTTGAAGATGAACCTGACAGCGACGCTTTTGGCTTTTTTGATGATGAGCCTGACACCACCTTAGATATCAGCCAACAGAGCGCAACCAGTGACAACGAATTGTCGACACCAAGTGATGATGGTTTTGGATTTTTTGATGATATTCCCAACGAACAAGTGGCTAGCGCAGAAGACGACGGCTTCGGATTTTTTGATGAACCAGACGTACCTGCAATAACAACAGTAGCCAGTGACGAAAGCTTTGGTTTTTTCGACACCGCAGATATGCCCAAGCCAAGTTTAAAAGCGAATGATTCCGTACTTAAAGAATCGCCCACATCACCTGTTCCCACTAATACCATACAGAGCTCTACTGCGCCCGACGCCGCTGCAAACAAATCTACCTCGCCGCCTCCCAGTATTTCAAAGTCGCCAGCTAGGCCAGCAAAAAAATCGGGTGGGCGAGACAGTGCTTCTATTCGAGTAGACACCGGTAAAATAGATGCCATGGTCAACCTCGTTGGTGAACTTGTTATTACTCAATCCATGTTGTCCTTGATTGGGCAGGAAGTAGATGGGCAGGTAGGCGAGCGTTTGCAGGTAGCGATAGACGAATTGCAGCGCAATACCCGAGAAATCCAAGAGTCGGTAATGTCAGTAAGAATGTTACCACTGACAGCGACATTCAATCGCTTCCCTAGGCTGGTGCGTGATTTGGCTGGCAAGCTAGACAAAAAGGTCGATTTAGTCTTGCAAGGTGCCCACACAGAAATTGACAAAAGCTTGATTGAAAAGCTGGTCGACCCGTTAACACATTTGGTTAGAAACAGTATCGATCATGGCATTGAATTGCCCGAAAAGCGACGTGCTGCCGGAAAACCAGAAATGGGCACCGTGATACTAGGCGCTGAGCAAAAAGGCGGCAGTATTATCATTAGCATTATCGATGATGGCGGCGGGTTGAATAGAGCCCGTATTTTAGATAAAGCACACGCCAACGGATTAGCCGTTAGCGATGACATGCCAGACAGTGAAGTGTGGCAGCTTATCTTTCAAGCTGGTTTTTCTACCGCCGAAGCGGTAACCGATGTGTCTGGCCGTGGTGTGGGCATGGATGTGGTAAGGCGGAATATTGAAGCCATTGGTGGGCGCATAGAAATAGAGTCTTCATTAGGAGAGGGATCGGGCTTCTTTATACATTTACCACTCACTCTCGCTATTGTTGATGGCATGTGCGTGACTGTGGGAAATCAGATTTTTGTTATCCCTTTGCTCAACATTGTGGAGTCTTTTCAGCCCACAGCCAGTCAGCTTAAAACCTTGGGCAACGATACGGTACTTTATATTCGCGACCAATACTGGCCCCTTGTGCCTCTTCACGATTATATGGACGTAGAAAACGCCAACCGAAAACCCACCGAAGCCATTGTGGTGCTACTCGAAAGCAGTAAGAAGCGTTTCGGGGTGCTGGTAGACGCCTTAGTTGGCCAACAGCAAGTGGTAATCAAAAGCTTAGAAGATCACTACCGAAAAGTAGCTGGAATTGCAGGCGCTACCATCATGGGCGACGGAAAAGTTGCACTCATTATTGATGCCGACTCTATCGCAACTACTTATACCTCAAGTCAATTAGAGGACATGCTCGCATGAGTGATACCGCATTACATCAAGCAGTTATCGGGGGCGATGACAAAGAATATCTGAGTTTCGTACTCGCCGATGAGCACTACGCTTTAGATATCAAAACCGTGAAAGAAATTCGTGGCTACGAGCAAGTCACTAAAATTGCTAACGCGCCAGCCTTTATTAAAGGGGTTATTAATTTACGAGGGGACATTGTGCCAATTGTAGATCTACGCCTTAAATTCAATGTTGGCGAGGCCACTTACACCGAATTTACCATCGTGATTATGCTTAATATTCAAGATCGCATTGTGGGCATTGTAGTAGATGGCGTATCGGACGTTATTCGTTTAATGGAAGACCAAATTCTAGCACCACCTGAATTTGGTGTGGCTTTTGACAGCCGTTACTTGCACGGGTTAGCAGATGTAGATGGTCAGATGGTTATTCTGGTGAATATTGAAAGCCTTATCACCAGCGAAGAAATGGGCTTAGTTGCTCCCGAAAGCGTTAACGAAGACGCGTAACAACTAAGACTGCAACGGTAAAAAATTTCGCAAATTTAGGATGAACTGGTTATGGGCGTGTTTAACTTTCTCAACAATGATGAGCTTAAAGCTGCACAGCACGAGGCGCAGCTAAAAACGCAGATCCTCGATGCAAGCACCGCAAGCATTATGGTAATTGATGGCGCGGGTAATATTGTATATCACAACCCTGCTTTTTTAACGTTGGCGCAGCAATATCCTGATGATTTTACGGTATCCACTCACGGTGGTCATGCTTCTTTGAAAGGGCAGAATTTATCGACGATCGTAAAGGGAAATACCCAACTGCTGAACGACATTTTGCAGTGCCGTGAAGCCAGCCTCTATGCGCAAATGGCCGAGACCGTGTTTACTCTTAATATTACCGCCCTTAGTGCGTCAAGCTCAGATCCCGCGCAATATGTTGTGCAATGGAATGACAGCGAACAAGAAGATCAGCGCGCCGGTATGGTTAATGCCATTAACCGAAGCCAAGCGGTTATTCTTTTTACTCCCGACGGTAATATTGTTAAAGCGAATGAAAACTTTCTATCTGCCATGGGGTACTCAGAGAGCGAAGTTGAAGGTAAGCATCACAGTTTGTTTGTTACTCGCGAGTACGCCGGTAGCCAAGAATACAAAGATTTTTGGTCAGTATTACGAAGCGGTGAAGCACACAGCGGTGAGTTTTGCCGAGTAAATAACAAAGGCGAAGACGTTTGGATTCAAGCTTCTTACAACCCTATTTTTGATCATAGTGGCAAGGTTACCGCTATCGTGAAATTTGCTATCGATATCACCGATGAGAAAAAGCAAAACGCCGATTATGAAGGGCAAATTAATGCCATTAGCAAGTCGCAAGCTGTTATCGAGTTCGACCTACAAGGCAATATTCTTACCGCGAATGATAATTTTCTCAGTGTGATGGGGTATTCCTTAGAGGAAGTAAAAGGTAAGCATCATAGTACGTTTGTGGAAAAGGAAGTAAAGCTTAGCCCCGAATACGCTGCATTTTGGAGAGATTTGCAAGCAGGTAACTATCGAACAGGTGAATTCAAAAGGTTAGGTAAGGGGGGCAGTGAAATTTGGATCCAAGCTTCTTACAACCCTATTTTAGACAGCAACGGGCAACCTTTTAAGGTGGTTAAATTCGCCACTGATATTACCGCTGAAAAAGCTAAGAATGCATACTTCGAAGGCCAGCTAACCGCCATTAGTAAGTCACAAGCGGTTATCGAATTTGATTTAGATGGCGTGATTTTAGATGCCAACAGTAATTTCTTATCGGCACTTGGTTATACCCTAGATGAAGTGAAAGGAAAACATCACAGCATATTCGTAGAGGCTGCTTTTAAAAATAGCCCAGAATACGCGGCGTTTTGGGAGCAATTACGCAAAGGGGTTTACGCCAGTGGCGAGTACAAGCGTATTAGTAAATTAGGCAATGCGGTCTATATTCAGGCTTCGTACAATCCCATACTTGATCAAAATGGCAAACCCTTTAGGGTGGTGAAGTACGCCACCGATATTACGGGGCGCACGGTAGCGGTAGACAGCATTAAAACCGTGATGTCTAAGCTTACTGAAGGCGATTTACTGCATAACATTGAAGAGCCACTAGATGGCGACTTCAAAGTACTTGGTGAGTCAATCAATCAGTTTGTAGATGAACTACGCGACACCATCATTAAAATTCACGATGCGGTGGAAACTATTGATACCGCCTCTAATGAAATTGCCACAGGAAACGCTGACCTATCAAGTAGAACCGAGCAGCAAGCGTCTAGCCTAGAGGAAACCGCATCGGCTATGGAAGAGCTCACAGGGACGGTAAAACTGAATGCGGAAAACGCTGACCAAGCGAAAGGCTTGGCCAGTCAGGCCTCAGATGTAGCATCAGAGGGCGGAAAGGTGATTGAAAAAGTGGTTCATACCATGGGAGAAATCAACGATTCGGCCCAGCGCATTTCTGACATTATTGGTGTTATTGATGGCATTGCATTTCAAACCAACATACTTGCCCTAAACGCTGCGGTAGAAGCGGCACGAGCTGGCGAGCAAGGCCGAGGGTTTGCTGTAGTGGCATCGGAAGTACGCACATTAGCCCAGCGCTCAGCTGAAGCGGCTAAAGATATTAAAGGGCTTATTTCAACCTCGGTAGAGAAGATTACCAATGGCAATGTGTTGGTGAATAAGTCTGGTGAAACCATGGCCGATATCGTCACAGCAATTAAGCGGGTGAACGACATTATGTCAGAAATTGCTGCGGCGAGTTCTGAGCAAGCCACCGGTATTCAAGAAGTGAACAATGCCGTGGTGCAAATGGATGAAATGACCCAGCAAAATGCAGCGCTTGTAGAAGAAGCGGCAGCCGCTGCAGACAGTATGAGGCAGCAATCTGGACAGCTAGCCCAGCGGGTCGCTGTATTTAAAGTGGGGCAGCAAAATTTTAGTTCAGCCTCTGCGTCATCGAATAGCATGACATCGTTTCCTACGTCTGCGCCAAGAGCGATATCTGGGCCTGGGCCTTCTAAGCCAAGAGTAGCGTTAAATCCAACGTCTCCAGATGAAGCAGAATGGGAGGCCTTTTAGTGTATGACGGAGTTACACGAGGTAGTGGCGCAAAGGGAATTTGCCTACAGTCGGCGGGACTTCGATAAAGTTAGGCGGCTACTGTTTGAGCGTGCCGGTATTCGCCTAGCCGATTCTAAAGATGCCATGGTGTATAGCCGCTTAGCGCGGCGCTTGCGCATATTAAAATTAACCCGTTTCAAAGACTACTTGGCAGTAGTGGCCGACAACCACCAAGAACAAGAGCATTTTGTTAACGCGCTAACGACTAACTTAACCTCCTTCTTTAGAGAGCCTCATCATTTTGAGGCGCTTTCAACGTACTTAAAGCAGCACCCTAATACCAAACGGATTTGGTGTTCGGCCAGCAGTACGGGGGAAGAGCCTTATTCCATTGCCATGACGGTGGCATCGGTATATGGCACCTTTACTCCCCCTGTGTCTATTGTTGCCACTGATATCGACAGCCGCGTGTTACAAAAAGCCGCCGCAGGAATTTATAGTGCAAGCGGCATTGAACAATTACCTCCTCACTATCGCCAACAGTTTTTCTATAAAGGCAAAGGCGCGCAGCTAGGAAAAGTGCGTGTAGCCGATGAGCTTAGGCGTATGGTGCAATTTGCAACCCTAAACCTGATGTCTCCTACTTGGGACATTGAAAGCCCAATAGATATTATTTTTTGTCGAAACGTCATGATCTACTTCGATCGAGACACCCAGCGTAAAATTCTATCCCGCATGGTTAAGTTAATGAAACCTGGGGGAATGTATGTAGCTGGTCATTCTGAAAACTTCACTATGTACCCTGAGTTGGTACGGCCAATGGGTAAAACTATTTATCGGCCAGCAAATTAAAAGGGGTTAGCAGTATGAGCCAAGATGAACAACCTATTAGTTACTTCGACAACCGATTTCGAAAAGAAGCCGTTAAATTATTACCCGGGCAGTACGTTGCCACTGCTTCTAATAAAGTGTTGGTTACTATTTTAGGGTCTTGTGTTGCCGCATGTATTTACGACCCAGAAAAGAAAATTGGCGGCATGAACCATTTTATGTTGCCTGAATTAAATTTAGCCAGTGAGCTAGACAGCAACCTTGCATCTAAATACGGCGTGCATGCTATGGATATGCTTATTGAAAAGCTCATCACGCTTGGGGCACGAAAGGAAAAGCTGGTAGCTAAAGCTTTCGGCGGAGGCAAAGTACTCGCGGGGTTCGTGCAACAAGATATTGGAAGAATTAACGCGGAGTTTGTAGTTAACTATTTAACTAGGGAAAACATCCCACTATTAAATAGCGACTTAATGTCAGACTACGCCCGCAAAATATACTTTCTACCCGATGAAGGTAATGTGTATATGAAGCGAATTAGGAACTTCAACAATGCCAGTTTGTATGAGCGTGAATCTAGCCACCGAACGCTGCTATCTCAGCAAGCCAACCCCGATGATTTCTCGCTAACGGAGCCTGACAATGCCCATCAAAGTTCTCGTGGTAGATGACTCTGCACTTATCAGGCAGTTGTTATCTGAAATTATTAATAATGAAGCTGACATGCTTTTGGTTGGAGCGGCACCCGATGCGTTTGTAGCAAAGAAAATGGTACAAGAGTTTAAGCCTAATGTGATCACCCTTGATATTGAAATGCCCAAGGTGGATGGCTTACGGTTTTTAGAAGTCATGATGAAAGCGTGCCCTACACCGGTGGTTATGGTGTCTACGTTAACCGAAAAGGGGGCAGATGCTACACTTCGTTCGTTAGAACTAGGCGCAGTAGATTTTGTACCAAAACCTAAGCTAGGTGTGGCGCAAGGTATGGAAGAGTATCGCTCGGTAATAACGGAAAAAATTAGAATGGCGGCACACTCCACATTAAGTGCACCTACCCAATCACGCGCGTCACAACATGCCGCTATGCGCTATACCGGCAGCGAAAAGGTAATAGGAATAGGGGCGTCTACTGGTGGCACAGAAGCAATTAAGGATGTACTCATGCATTTCCCTAGAAATGCACCTGCCACGGTTATTACCCAGCACATGCCACCGGGCTTTACCACAACCTACGCCCGTAGGTTAAACAGCTTGTGTGAAATAGAGGTAAGTGAAGCAAAAGGCGGAGAGCGTTTGTTACCAGGGCATGCCTATTTAGCACCGGGTGATAAACATCTAGTTGTTGAGCGTAGCGGCGCAGATTATCGAATTGCCTTGTCTGATGGACCAAGAGAATCAGGGCATAAACCTTCTGTAGACGTACTTTTTAATTCATTAGCGACCAATGCTGGCGCAAATGCTGTAGGTGTTTTGCTAACAGGGATGGGGCGCGATGGTGCGAACGGTTTACTGCAAATGAAACAACAAGGAGCTACTACGTTCTGCCAAGATGAAAAAAGCTGTGTTGTGTTTGGAATGCCCAAGGTGGCAATAGAATTAAATGCGGCTACCTACGTTACGCCGCTAGCTTCGCTAGCAGATGCTATACTCGATACATTAGAGTCGATTGGTGTAGGAACACGGCTTTAAGTAGATTTTGTTTAATCTATGTTGTCGCTAAGTTTTCCACTTAGCTTGTTAGCTGATTTATTTGATGTTTTAATAAAGCGGATCTGTTGTCACGATAACATTGCTGTTACAGAAAGCTGTTACTGTAACCTCAACTACGGAAGGGTTCTCGTGAATTCTAACAATGGGTCGATAACAATATAAGAAACATTAGCAACGCCCCTAAAAATCATGAGCAATACGAATACATGACGGGGAAATAAATGGCATGGGACGTTACGGCATACCTGAATTTATTATCATTAGGTATAATTTCTAACACCTAAAAATAAGATCATAATTGCTATAGTTTCAACACAAATCAGGGTATCGGATAGCCTTATCTCTATTTAAAATAAATGAGCTTGAACTATATCAGGCCATTGGGGAATCGTATGAAACAGCAAGCTCTAATCGCATCAGTCGCAATGGTAATATCATCTGCAGCATTTTCTTCTGTAGCCTCAGCAAATGGCGGGTTTCAGCCAACCGCTAAAGCGTGCGTGAATGTGGGTAAAGAAATTTCACGAGTCAGTGGCGAAATGAATGCAGCGAAATCGGGTATTCAAAAGTCTTGGTTAAAGCGCCAGTTGGGTGCGCTAGAAACAAAACGTTCAAACTGTTCGACAAATGGGTTTAAAGGTAGACAATTAGTTGCTAAAACTGATAACTAAAGTCTGCTACACGTTATATATCAAGGGTGCTTTATGCGCCCTTTTTCATTTCTTGCTCAAGCTCAGTTAAATTTTCTACGTTCAAGTTGGGTTTAAGCCCTAACGGATACATCATCTTGCCAGGTCGGCTAACAAATGTGGTTTGCATACCTATAGCCTTAGCACCACTCACGTCCCAGCCATGTGCCGCTACCATCATGGCATCTTTGGGCTCAACGCCAACCTCTTTGCATGCCCAGCGATATACATCGGGGTAAGGCTTATACGTTTTAATTTGCTCTGTGCTTAGTACATGGGAAAAGTATTCTTTAATGCCAGCAAATTCCAGTTGCGCTTTTAGCCCTTCAATAGAGGAGTTAGACAGCGCCACTAAAGGCACGTTAAACGATTGAAGCTTTGCAAGTGTTGGCTTTACATCATCATGTGCAGGAAGCTTGGTAATGTGGCTTTTTATGGCATTAAGGGCTTCGTCTTCAGAAACCGTAAAGCCTTTACTGTGCGACACCATCACCAAGGCTGCCGCCCCAATGTTGATAAAGTCGTTAAACTGGTTAGACGCAATATCGACAAGAGAGTGATGTAGAAGATTCGCAAACCACAAATCGACTAAGTCTTCATTGCCGCCAAGCAATGGTGCCAAGCCATGCTTCATTTCTGCCATATCAAGCAAGGTTTCGTTAATGTCGAAAAAAAGCGCTTTAGGTGCTGTCATGGTAGTAATTCCCTTTATTATTGCGCTTTCGCGCGACGTCTGAGCACATCTATACGTTTATCTAAGGGCGGGTGGCTCATAAATAATTCTGAAAATGCTGACTTACCCGAAATACCAAAGGCCATCATGGTGCCATCTAGCTGGCTTTCACTGTTCGATTTTAAGCGTGTTAACGCCGCTATCATTTTTTGTCTACCCACTAGTTTGGCTGAGCCTGCATCGGCGCGATACTCACGCTGACGGGAAAACCACATCACAATAATGCTAGCCAAAATACCAAACAGCATTTCAAGAACAAACACAATGCCATAATAAGCAAAGCCCCCTAAGGCGCTCCCTGCGCTATTACTGCTACGGGTGGCATTCGAAATAGCACCGGCAATAACCCGTGCTAAGAAGATAACAAAGGTATTCACAACCCCTTGAATTAACGTAAGGGTAACCATGTCGCCATTGGCAATGTGTGATACTTCGTGGGCAAGCACAGCTTCCGCTTCATCTTCGCTCATACCATTTAATAAGCCACTGCTTACGGCAACTAAGGTATTGTTCTTATTCATGCCGGTTGCAAATGCGTTTATTTCAGGGGAGTCGTAAATTGCTACGTCTGGCATGCCAATACCTGCTTTTTTAGCTTGTGCTGACACCATATTAATTAACCAGCGTTCAGTGGGGGTGGTGGGGTTGTCAATCACCTGTGCCCCAGTGCTTCGTTTGGCAATCCATTTCGACATGGCTAAAGAGATAAGCGCCCCGCCAAAACCAAAAACAGCAGAGAAAACCAATAAACCTGTGATGCTGCGGTTATCAATACCAAAGGCAGCAAACACAATATTCAGCACAACACCTAGCACTAATACTACGGCTAAGTTGGTAACAAGGAATAAGAAAACCCGTTTCATATAATGTCTCTATCTTGAGGTAAAAGGCTAAGGTAAAAGTTTAGGTGTTACATAAACTGAAACAAACCGATAGCTATATTATGGTGGCGAAATATTGCGCTTCAAAGAGGGGGCAATAAAAAAAGCCGATGATAAGTATCATCGGCTTTGGTTTAGTAGCTTATAGCCTGTTAATTAAAAGAACAGGTATGACACGCTAAGCTTCATGCTTCTTGGCATGATGTAGCGCCCGTTAGGTGAATCAGGGTTTCTAGGATCGCCTTCGGTAATACCTTGTTCGTCTGTTAGGTTATCTATAGACAGTTGAACGCGAAGGGCATCGGTAGGCTCAAGTGTCATACCCACATCAACTTTTTCATATCCTTCTAACACTACCGTATTTTCGTTATCGCCAAAGCGGTCGTCTACGGCTGAAAAAGTACCGTATACTGTGGCATACATATCGCCTACGTCGAAACCATAGCTTGGGGTCATACGCACTTGCCAACCAGGCTGACGCTGGGCT
>Ga0209404_10000583_pt1 | contig 28168 bp, 56 predicted proteins | sample TroAtlMetagenome_2_FD_187447 | JGI IMG/M metagenome (GOLD analysis project Ga0209404, IMG submission 187447) | Marine eukaryotic phytoplankton communities from Atlantic Ocean - Tropical Atlantic ANT8 Metagenome (SPAdes) (version 2) | ecosystem: Environmental > Aquatic > Marine > Oceanic...
TACTTAATGGTTTATCTTCTGGTTTAAAAGTACCATCACCTCTTTTCTTAGCACCTTCCAAACCAAAACTGGCTAACGCACCAGTTAACAGAGAAGCAGGAAAAGTTATGTCTTTTGGTTCGTTGCTATATCCTGGGATTGAAATGTAGTTTAGAGAAACTATAAAGCCACTCCATGCAACTACGACAAGCCTTACTACGACTGAGATGAAAGCTAATTGCTCTTCCTTGTCGTTAATGCTCTCCTTAATTTTTTGGAGAGGACCTTTTTTGACTTCTTCTGTCATAACTAGAGTTTATTAGTCATACTATACATAAATATAGCCTAAATCAATGCCAGAGATATATGCAGCCTTAATAGGAGTTGGAGCTAGTGCTTTTGTCATGGTGTTATCTAACGTCAGCAATAGACGAGATAGAGATATTGTCGAACTCTTTAATCGCATTAATAGACTAGAAAGAGCAGTAAGTAAGCTGGAAGGTCAAAACCGTTAATATTTGGTATGTTTGGAAAAGAACATACAAACTTATGTCTAAATTTTTAGTTAATTTGATCATCAAATTCGGAAGATCTGAGTCCTTGCGTAAAGCTGCTCTAACGCTTTTAAAAGATCTTGCAGCCAAATCAGACAATGATGTTGATGATGCAATCGTCAAAATGATCGAACAAAAACTATTCCCTGTTAAATGAAACTTAAAAAATTTCTCAACATTGATATAGAGCCAGCACCTCCTGAGTTGGAATTATCTGTTGAAATGAGATGTCGTGACATTATGGAGAGCAATGATTACGACAACATCAAAAGATACTGTACTCATTTAATGAGAAGTCAATTAGATCAAGATGTCTTTTTAGCTTCTATGCTAGGCAGACTAATTGAACTGGAAGCTAATCTTGTTCTTCAAAAAAATAAAAGAAAGAAAACAACTAATCCAATAAAGAAGTTTTTTCATATTCCTTAACTTCTTCTTCTGTAAAGTCTCTAATAAATAATCTATCAATCCTGTCAATTTCATAATTGAACTTAAGGATTGCAGTTTTAATATGTTCGCTAATCCAATTACTGTGATTTGTAATTACTTGGGCTTTACCTTTTTCATTTATAAAAACGTAATGGTCATAGCCTTTTAATTGGATATCTAATAAATTTTTTTCAAGTCTTGTTCGTCTAATTTCTTTAAGTCTGCGTAACTTAATAACTGAAGCTCTTGGGGATTGTTTCATCTTTCGTATGTAGAAGGAGGAGGAGTAATCCAATAACGCACTCCATTAATAATTTTAAAATGGATTTTAAGTAGAGGATCTTTTACTAAGTATTTCTTAGGTTTTTGCATATAAAAAAAAGTGTGGACTTACAAAAGGAAAATTTACCAAAAAACCTTAAAGCCACAAAAGAGGACTTACATTGGCAAATCTTACAAAACCAAATGCCTAGTAATTAGAAAGGTAGGTCGTTAGTGCTAGGAGCGTTCTCTATTTTCTGTGGATTAATATTGCCCCAAGTGCCGTATTGGCCTTCCATCGCTTTAGAGTAGATTTGTATACATTTAGTTTTAACTTTCTCTTTTTTGTTGAAATCGTAGACATCTCCATCTTTTGATTTTGTGTTAACTAGGTTTTGTAAATGATCTATCAAATGAGTTACAGAGTCAACAGGTATTGTTAAAGTCAAAACTTGTTGTCCTTCATTAAAGCGATCATCGCCAATGTTCCATTTGATAGGAAGAGGTAGTGCTGGATTAAAGTCCATAATTAATTAAAAAATTTGGTTAATAAAGTGTTAAAGAATGAATTAAAAGAGATCTTGTTTTCTTTACAATGATTCTTTATTTTAGCAGCAAGGGTGTCATTGGTTCTGACACTAAAGATGTTTCTGTTTAAATCTTTTTTACGTTGCTGTCTGCGAAGAAGAAGCTCCTTTAATACTTCTTCTCTCGCACTATTAGCAAATTCATCTTGATTCATAGACTCTCATCTATTTTAGAAATTGCAAGAGATAAGAACTCGCCATGTTCAGCAGTAGTAATATGGTGAACAATTTTTGAATCTTTAATGCCAAACTTTTTTCTAAAAGAATCAGCAACCTCTTTCATCTTTTTTGGATGAAAATTGCTAAGTGCATTTAGTTGTTCAAAAAGTACTTCTCTTGCTTCTTTGGTAATAGGAGTAGGAAGTCCTTCTAAGACAGAAGTAGATTCTAATTTTTGATTAGGTCTTGTAAGAGTTGAAGCTACAATGTGATCATCGTCTGTCTTTTCTGGTGGTTTTTTAGCTTCATCAATTTCAATCTGAGCCCATAATTCGTAGGCTAGACCAAAAGTAAAGCAAGCACAGGCACAAAGACATCTACGATGTGAGTTTTGAAAATTAACAGAGGAAATCTTATCAAGTAAAATAGGTCTGTTCGCATTGTCTGTAATAGCAAAAGGGAAGAGATTGGTTTTAACACCTGTATCTATATTTTCAAAATAGCCCATAAGAAAGCCTGTGCCATCAGGAGCTTTAAAGATATAAGATGACAATTCATTTTCAGAAGTAAATTCATCTAAACAGAATTGCCAACCAGGAGCATGTTCCCTAAGAATCTGTGCCGTTTTAGCCCAAGCAACGTAATCAAACTTCATCTTTTTATAGATGTCAGTAGTTTTGATTACACCTGCTAAGTTGGGTAACGTGGTGGTGGTCATTAGTAATTGTTTACTTGATATTTATATTACACCTATATAATGTTTACTGCAAGGCAGCTTGTAACAATGTGTTGAATTGTTCTGGTGTTAACACAACTCGCCATTCACCTCCTCGAAACCTAACCATACTCGCAACGAAGTCTACACCTGCATTTTCTCTCTGAACTTCTACTTCTCTAGGTTTAACAAGGCAAGCTCTATTTTTATCTTTCCAATCACAAACTTGAACTACGCAATTAGGTATTCCATAAATATCTCCAACATCTCCTGGAATCCCTGCTGAAAGATTACGTTGACATTCAAAGCCAGTAACTTTTGTTAAAAGTTCTGCTGCTTCCCTTTCAGCTTTGTCTCCTTTTTTTTTCTGTGGATTAGTCACCCTTCGAGATTCCTAATACGTCTTGCTATATCTTCATACTGTACAACATATTCTTTATCTGTTATTTCTTTTTGAAACCATTGCCATTCTAGTGCTGCAATTTTATTGTTTAATTCTGTAATTAAATATTTTTTTCTTTGAGTCAGTTCTTCATAAAAACACTTCATTTTTTACGACCCCATTTCCTTTTAATTTTATTTTTTAGTTGATGTTTTTGCTGTCTTGTTATAGATAAAAAACAATCATCGAGTTCATCTATTAAACCATCAAAATCAGCCTGATCTGAAATTGCTAATGATCTTTGAAAATTAACAATAGAAGCCCTTATAAGTTTGTAGTCTCTACCTGAGACATCAAGTATATATCTCATTTTTTTACTTTCCTTTCTTCTAGTGGTTTAGTACCACGATGTAATGCGTAATAACGAACTCTTTTACTGCCATCTGTTACGTTAACGAGCCTAGATTCATCTCTTTCCCAAGAGTTCAAAAGGGAAATTAATTCATATATACGTTTTTCGGCAGCTTCAATTCTTTGTTGTTTTGTCATTTTCTAATTGTTCAAAGTGTCTGTTAAGTTGTTTGTTTAAAGAATTATCGGTTAATGGCGAATTGTCATAATAATATATCTCTTTGAAGTGTGGATCTGCATAAGTGTAAAAACTAAGTTTTGTTTTTTTCATTAAAACAACTCCTGTTTAGCTTCAAACTTTTCCCATGCTTCTTGCCATGCTGCTTCACATCTTTCTACAGGTTGTGCAGCACCAAGTACAGAAAATCCTGGATATGCCCAAAGGGTATTACATACACTTGGAACTATCCCATAGTTTAATTTCAACATTTCTACATAACAACCAAGTTGCTTATCAGTTGAATATGGTTCCTTCCAATATTTCTCTATTTCTTTTACCCATAACATTCCTTCTTTTTCACGTTTATAAAAACCAGACTTAGTATTACCTTTGGTTTTTAAATCAATTAACCTTAAAGTTTTTTGTGATGTAATTGGATCAATTTCATAACCAAGTAAATCAAGTTGACCTCCAACTGATTTATCAGGTATAGACATCATGTGTTCAATAGCTAATGGTTCAAAATTCTTAAATAACGGATTATCTAAAAGTGGAATAATGATATTTTCATAAGCACCCATATCAATATCAGTATTGCCTAGCATACTTTCTGCTAAACATTCATGTACTGTTTCTCCTCTGGGTTGCCATATGTATCTATAGGCTTCGATATTTTCTTTAGCTTCTTCTGTTAGTTCATTACAAACTCCAGTAGTTGAATAATTCAGCCATTGTTTAGTTTCGATGTTGACATATTGATGTCGTCTTTCATCTCTTCTAATTGGAAGTGGTTTTAATAGTTGGAAGGTTTTCATTGTTAAAAATCGTATTGTGAAAAATCTTTAGGGTTTGTTAGTTCTACTTTTTCTTCAGGTGGTTTGGGTTTGGGTTTTGGTGGTTTAACTCTGGCAAGATTACGAAACTTTACGCCTTTATACTCTGAAGGGAAGGCTTTATTGCCTTTAGTGTTATTTACACATTCAGTCCAACCTGGAGATGGTTTATCTAAATCTTCAAGAGTCCAATAGCCTTTTTTAATGCCATCTTTGAGAAGTTTAATAACAGATGCCTGATCAAATATTCTTTCCATTATTTTTCTCCCTTAAAATCTTCAACAGTTAATTTCTCTAGGATTAATTGATAAGCCTCTAAAGGTGTAATGTTTAATCCTTCAGCAAGTTTTATTGCTGCTGCTTTTAAATTTTGAGGAGCTTCTTCCCAAATGTAACCAGTAGATAAGTTTTCCATTAATTTTCCTCCTTTTTTAAAGTTTTGATTTCTGAAAAAATAGTTTTATGCTTTTTATTTTTTTGTCTAGGTCTAGACATTCTGCTTTTTTCATAAAGTCTTAGATTTTCAAAATCTTTGGTGGTCATGTTTTTATCGCCATGAAAATTGTTTTCAGAATTGAGATAATGAAATTTGTCACTCATTGTTTTTCTCCATTCATAGCTTGATCTAAACCTAACTCTCTTAAGGTTGGTGGCATTGGATTTTCACTGGCCTTAAAATATTTTGGCTTTGGTACATTCTGAGCTTCTTGTTCAAACTTAGACTTCTTGAGTGGAAATAAATCCTTCCAGCCACCTGCTATAGCGTTTTCAAGAGCTTGTTTCCTGTCTTGTGTAGGAAATGACCTTAACTTCTTAAAGATGCGGTTAGCAACGCTTGTAGTACAAGATCCACCTTTTTTCTTTCTGATAGGCCACCATTCAATTAAAAGATCTGCATATTCTTTAAGATCATCAGGTATTAAATCAGGTGAAATTGTAAAAAATGTAAAAGGATCTGAAACTGTTGAAGTTAATTTATTAGTTTTACGTCTTGCTTTGGATTTCATATCTTTTCTAATCAAGATTCTGAGATAAGCAGACCTAGAAGTTTCTTCGTCTCTGTTCAGATCGAGCCATTCAATAAGGTCTGGATCTAAAAACATAGTGATTTTAGTTTTTGCCATTCATAAGGACTAACTGTTATCTATTATTATAGCATGACATAGTATTGTCAAGAGGTTGCTAATGATGCTTTATAAACCAAATCCCTGGAAATTCTTCTCTATATCCTTATTATTATTATTTATATATATATATATATTATTATATATAATATAGTTCTTATAAATATTTATATATCTAATAATATTCTTTTTCTTTTGCTTCTTTTCTTTTTCTTAAATCACTTTCATTCATAACTATTTCTATATAGGTATGCTATATTAGTTCTATAGATTTCCATTCATTATGAGCAAGCCCCTAAAAACTATTAGTGTATGTGTCGATATAGACGAATATGAAGAGTTAAAAACCTATACAAAATCTGGATTATCAGTAGGTTTTTTAATACGTGAAGCTATACATGATTTTTTAAAAAAGACTAAGAAAACTTAGTCTTTAGAATGATTACCTTTTTTTATTAACCAATTATTATCCTTTATCCTTTAACTTCTGTTCAAATGCTATTTTACTTCTTTCTTTAGCAGTAACTACATACTCTGCATCAGAATAAGGACAATCTGCACTAGGTGTAGGATCAATATTATAAGGGCTATAATATTCGTCATAATGATCACCTATTTCCTCCCACCACTCATCTATTAAATCTTTATCATCAGGAAAAGACCTAGTATATTCATCTTCAGAATGATCTATGCAATAAAGATAAAACCATTCTTGAAAATCGCCTATTAGTTCTTCATATACAAAGTTATCTGTAGCTAATTTATGAGCATGATCTTTGCATAATTCTTCTAATTCCCAAGATGAATGAGCTTTATCCATTGCTTCCATAGTTTGTTCTGGTAATGGGTTATCTATCATTTTCTTGAACCTCTTAAAGTACGTTCAACTTCAAGGTGATTAATACAATTTTCGATACAATCAGAAATTGTAGTCCTAGTACCTTCATTATCTTTAGGTAGATCTCCAAATTGATGAAGTCTCGCCATATTCTTTATGTCATACAAGTCGCATAACATATCTTCAATTAGATTCTGTTTCATTTTTTCAAATCCTCTATAGCGTTTTTAATCTTTTCATCAAACCAATCTGAATCTGTAATAACATCAACTTCATGGTTAACTAATTCAATGACATAAGTTTTGATAACTTTAGTAAGTTCATCACCAAAAGTTTCATCAACTTTATTAATAATTGGATTACTCATAATTTTTCGTTACCGAATTTTCGTTTTTGGAAGTACTGGGCTTACTTAATTAATTAATGCCAGTTAATTATTGGATCTTATCCAAAAAGTGAGTTAATAATATTTTTTCAGCTTTTGCTACATCTTCTGGATCTTTATTATCTACATATTTTTTCTTATTTCTTTGATATATTAATTCTTTTAAATCCCTTCTATCATTAAGTTTATCTTCTATTTGAATTTTATTATCTTCTTCCCATTGTTTTATATCCTGATCTCTAATAACTATTTTATACCAATCATAAAAAGTACTTGGGTGAACTCCTTCAAATCCTTTTTTACATTCGTCTACGACTTCTTCCCTAGCTAATCCCTTTCTAATTAACTCTTTCATGTATTCCATACATGATTCTCTATTAGGATTTACATTTACCATTATCTTTTAACCTCACTTAATGTTCTTTGTAGGTCAAATAATGGTTTATTATGTTCCATTAATTGATTTCCAACTTCACTATCTATATATTCACTAGCTTTATTAAGAATGTAATCACATTCTTTTTCAATAAATTCTTCTAATTCATTGAATTGTTTATCAAATAATTTAATTGTTTTCATTTAATAAGATTCCTCTCCACTATGTTCTTCCCACTTAAGAGAAAATTCACTAAATACTTTTAGTCTTTCAATAACTTCTTCCATTGAATAACCACGCTCTATAGCTTCATCGCCAAAAGCTAAATCTGATACTTCTCCAATAAAATAGTGAATTTTAACTGGATCTAACCATTTTTTATCAATGGGCATATTTTTAAATCTTTGTTTATAGTTCATAATGGTTTTCCCTCTATCTCTTCATAACAACACTCACATAAACAATTCCATGAACTATCTTTTGTATCAGGCATAAAATAATCACTATCCCAAAACAATTCATAAGTGCTATCTATAAAACTACATTTTTCACAAGTATTGATTTCAAGTTTTTCTTGATTTAATGTATAAAATCTTTTTTCTTGAGATTTTAAATCAGAGTAGTTTTTGTATAAAACATCTTTTAATTTCATTTATTTATTCTCCATACAAGTTTTACAAAGACTTACTGGTAATCTCATTTGATGAGTTACAAAATAAGTTCCATTAAATGATTCAGTTTGACCATTTTCTTTTTCTCCAATAGAGATACTTCTTTGGCCGTATAAATCTCCTTTAGATATTTGAGATTTACAGGAATAACACTTTCTTTCTTTTCTAGTTTTTTTGAGTTTCATAATTGATAAAAAACGTAAGTTACATAATTTGAATATTCATTATTTGGATAAAAAGGACTTTCATAGTGACTATCTTCCAATACATCACAACAATTTTCCCTTTTTACACCAATAATATTTAATGTATTTTCTATAATTTCCTTTTCTCCATTCTCTAATGAATCCTCTACTCCATTAGCTATATATGAAGCCCAAAATTCATTTAATCGAACTTTAATAATATTATTCATAATTAGTGTTTACTTAAAAGTCCAGTATTTTAGCTTTAAATATTCTTTAGCTTTATTTTCAATAGTTAAAGCGACATAAGGATTCACTTTAATAAAATCACTTACTTGTTCACTTGATAAACCACTTTCAAGACAATATTCTTGATATGCTTTATTCCAACATTGTGAAGTCCATTTTCCATTCCAATTCATAATTTTTCTATCCTTACTAATGAATATTCAATCTCTTCTATCTCTTTATATTCCTTTTCAGAAATAGTAAATGGAGAATGTTGGACTATATAAGATACTCTTTCTTGAATTTCATTATGAAGCCATTCTTCTGCTTCATAGTGTTCATCAAAAATCTTGATAACTGGTTTTGTATCAAGTGAATCTATTGCGTAGGTAACTTTGTAATTCATAATTAAAACAATTCAATTCCTATACATTTTTCAAATTCTTTTTTTATTTTTGGTTCTAAACCTTTAATTAGTTTCAAGTTAAACTTTGCATAGGTTTTATGCTTTTCACTTGTTTTTAATCTATGCTTTTCATCATCTAATAATTGTAAAATTAAAGATAGTTCAGACTCCCAAATAATAAAATTTTTATTTGGTTTAATTCCAATTTTTCTAGTCATAATTAATCTTTTTTAAAAACCTGATAAATGTTTTTTATTTACTAAATTCTGATATATCCATTGTCCATTCTCATTCAATGATTCAAAACATAAATCCATTCTAGGATTAAAGTTTAATTCATTTAATCTTCCAAAAATTTCATAAATCTTAGAAAATTGTCCTTCATGGTAGTCGGAAGCATAACAGTAATATGCTTCACAAATGTCAAATCTATCAAAATACATAATTAATACTCAGATTCAAGAATTTTTCTCAACATAGGCTCATCATTCAAAAGGTATGCTCTGCGAATACCTTGATTGTTGTAGTATTCATTACAATCAAGTAAATATTCTTTCATGATTGATTGAAAAAACATTTCATTCATGGGTTCTTGTTTTTGGCCTTTAATAGGCTTTTCAGTTTTGGAAGTACTCATAAGCTTAATTTATGATATATAAGAATTATATATGAAATTAGTTTACTTGTAAAGCATCTAACCATGCAAGCAAAAAAAAAGAGTCTTTTAATTAAGACTCTTTGTAATTTAATCTAAGCAAACATATCACTTATACAAATAATATGATCATCTAACTGCGGATCTTCCCAACTTGTCCACACTCTATCCTCATCATTAGGACAATGTACTTTCTTAAGTATATCCAATATGCCGTATTGTATCTGTTCTTTAATTTGATATGCAATAGAGTTCCTATACTCGAAGTGTTCACAACTCTGATAGTCCCAACCCTGAAGCATTTGATAAATCATTAATAAACCTTTTGAATCTCTATCATTAACCCATTTGACAATTGTTGATGACTTCTTAAAATCATACTCATTAAACCAAATACGATTTTCTAAGGGTTCTTTTGAATCTTCAGGGTAACGAGATTGTAAACTTCTGACATTCTCATTTAATAAAATATCAAATACAACTCTACAACTTGCTAACCCTTTATAAACATCTTGTTGAGCTTCAATTAATCTAATAGCTCTATATCTTAATTCATTCTGATTTTCAAAATAATCTTTCTTTGTTGATGTCTCTTCTTGAGCAATAATAAAAGCTCTCTCAAGTGCATTTTGTGGGCTTTCACTTCTTGGTGATTTATGGTATTCATACCAAAATGTTGCAAGTGCATTTATACAATCTTGATCGGTTAAGTGTGCCGACATAATAAAAACTCCAATTTGTAAGATTTTTAATTTAGATAAATTGTAAAAATTTATCTTTTTAACCTACCTAAATTATTAGATAGGCTAAAAGGATAAATTAATTATTTAATTTTGATTTGTTCTAATTCTAATTTATGCAATCGTCTCTCATTTTCTAGTGTCATTTTTAAAACGTCATTTTCTTTACTTAGTTTTTCAATTGTATCTACTGCATTTTTCCAATTGTTTCTATATTCTTCCGTTTTTTCATATAGAAATTTTTCGTAGGAATTAGTATGAAGTTGAGACATAATTAAATCTTATTTAATAATGTTTGGACTTGATTTGTTCTATCTTCTAATCTTGTTTTAAGAGTATTTGTAATTGTTAACCCTTGCCAAAATAGGATTAGAAAACAACTTAGAAAAATAATTGATTTGTTCATTTTTTATTTACCTCGTTATAATCAAGAGTTGCTCCTATAGCATTACCGACATAATACAATGCAGTAAATCCACCGAATAAAATTAATAGTTCCATTTTGTAAGATTTGTTTTTTTTATTGTGTGTTCGTTTATTAGTCTTGTAAATGCTTTGTATGGCTTTGTAAGCTATCCAATTTTGATTATAGGCTGTTTGACCTATTGAATTGATATAGACTAGTAAACCAAAAAGAAAGAAGAATAATAAACTTACTTAATATTATATAACATCTATATAACATTATGCTAGTATATTAATAATTAATAAATTATTTTTTATGACTAAAGAAGAATTTTTAAAATCTAAACTTTGCAAAAGTATCAAAGATTATTATTTAAAAAGTTGCTATACAGCAAAAGGTTATTATCCAACGGCTAACAAGATAGAATTATATCTTGATAGAGCTTTTTATTATCTTAATAAAGATAACCTACTGGCTGACTTTGTAACCGCTTAAAACCGCTTGTAGATAGCTTAAAATTAATTTCTTTCTCTACCCTAGGGGTAGGGTTGGAGATTTTTTTTTATTTTTTAGGTAGGTGGGGGACTTAAATATATATTGATTAATTTTTTGGTTCTACTCTTATAGAAAGTTCTGGGGCTTGGATATTAACTGTTTCAACGGATTCGCCTATTACTTTTCCTAGAGAGTCTAGTATTTGTGCTGCTGTTTGGAGTTGACCTTTTTTAACTGCTCTATTGAAGAGTCTTATTCTCATGGCTTGGAGTCTGGGGAGCATATTTTCTCTATCTTTTTCCCAATCTTCTTTATTCCATTCTTTAACTTTTTTCCAATCTTGCCAAGCTGTTACTTCTGAGATTGATTCAATTTTAGAATGTTCTAGGACTAGGGCTCTTGTTGTTTTACCTTCTAATTGACGGGAGTATAGTCTTTGAGATCTTTCTTGTACCTGTTGTGCAGAGGAGCGAGCAACAAATCTCATTTGTCTTTTAGGTTTAGGAGTATCTATTGGTTGATCGGTAGGAAAAGTAGAAGAAGCCACGGACTTACTTGAAGTATTTATTGGAATAATAACCTAAAAAAGGAGGAATAGGCTATAAATAGGGGGTATAGATTGAATTTTAGTGATTATTTATGAGTTATGTAGGAACAAAACAGGAGGATATAAGTTTAAGGTATGCCCAGGGGGAAGTGTTTAATTGTGATAAAAGATTTAGGGTGCTGGTTGCAGGAAGAAGGTTTGGAAAGTCATATTTATCCTGTATTGAGTTACTTAGAGGGGCTATTAATCGGCCTGGAGAGGTTTATTTCTATTGTGCTCCTACTTATAGGATGGCAAAGGATATTGCGTGGAAGGAATTGAAGAGGTTAGTACCAAAGGTGTGGGTTAAGGCTAAGAATGAGACTGATTTAAGGTTAGATTTGATTAATGGGTCGAGTATTGAGTTGAAAGGTACAGAAAATGCGATGGCATTGAGGGGTAGGAGTTTAGCAGGTGTTGTTTTAGATGAGGCTGCATTTATGGATAGAGATGTATGGGCTGAAGTTATTAGACCTGCTCTAGCAGATAAACAGGGTTGGGCATTATTTATTAGTACACCTGATGGAACTGCTAGTTGGTTTTATGATATGTGGTGTTTTTGCGGTGAAGAGGAGTTAGATGATTGGCAGAGATGGAGCTTTACGACTATTGAAGGGGGTAATGTAAAGGCGGAAGAGGTAGAAGCAGCTAGGAGTCAGTTAGATGCGAGGACATTTAGACAAGAATTTGAAGCTAGTTTTGAGAATCTTACTGGTTTAGTCGCTGTTAGCTTTAGTGATGAGAATATTGATAAGGAAGTAGCTGATTTACATATGCTTCCTTTGTTAATTGGGCTGGATTTCAACGTGGACCCTATGGCTGGAATTTGTGCGTATAAGCATGACAATAACCTCTATGTATTCGATGAAATCATGCTAACAGGTGGTGCTACCACTTGGGATTTTGCAGAGGAGGTTGTTAGAAGGTATGGGGTAGAGAGAAGAGTAATTGCTTGTCCTGACCCTACGGGTAGTGCAAGAAAAACAAGTGGGGTTGGGGTTACAGATCACACAATTTTAAGAAGATCTGGTTTTACTGTTCTTAGTCCTAAAGCACCTTGGAAGATTAGAGATAAAATTACTGCTGTTAATACTGCTTTGTTAGATGCAAATGGAGATCAAAGAACTTTTATTCATCCGAGGTGTAAAGAGTTAATAAAATCGCTTAGAACTTTAACTTATGCACCGAATACTGGGCTGCCTAATAAGAATTTAGGGGTGGACCATGCGTTTGATGCTTTTGGTTATCTTTGTCTACAGCAATTTAACTTGGCAAAACCTGAGACATTAGGTCAGACTTCGTTTAGAATATATTAAAATCACTTAATTTTTCCTATGCCTTACCATAAAGGTGTAAAAACGAAGAAAAAAACAGTTAAAACGGGTAAGAAAAAGAAAAAATAACTGTGAAAGTTGCAGTTTCAAGGTAATATATTGTTATAAGTAAAATTTTCTTTAAATCATGGCATTTTTTCGTGGCGAAGAAGGCTCTGTATCGTTCGATAACGGAACTGGATCAGTTGGAGCTATTGCTTCTACAACAGCTTGGTCATTAGACGTATCAAAAGACACATTAGAAACTACTTCTCATGGTGCAACATCAAGAAGTTTCGTTGGTAGTTTGATTTCTGGTTCTGGCACTGTTGATCTTATGTACACAGCAACATCAGGAGATGATACTGCTGAAATTATCAGTGATATATTAACAACAGAAGATGCTGGTGATGCTGCATTTAATCTTTTCTTAGATACATCAGGTACTAAGAAATTAAGTTTTAACGGAATTATTACAGGAACTTCATTTAGTTCTACTGTTGGAGATATTTCTACTGTATCTGTAAGTTTCCAAACAACTGGTGCTATTACTTCTGCTATCTAATGTCTAGAAAAAAGTAGACTGTCCTTAAATAAGGATGGATTTGTTGTAGAAAAATGTTAGCTGTAAAAAAAATGGAACTGCCTTAAATGACTTTCGCAATCCCAGGCAAAATTAAGACAAAGATTATCACTTCCACTTCCCCAGGTGGAGGAGATAGTCCTTTTACGAGGACAAGGGCAGTTCTGGATATGATGAAAAGCTGGGAAATAATGAAGGCTGTTACCGAAGGTACTGAATATTTAAGAGAAAATAGTGAAGCGTTTTTACCTCTAGAGCCACGAGAGGATTATGACGCTTACATGGCGAGAGTTAATCGTGCTGTTTTTAGCCCTTTTACCCAAAGATTAATAAGAGCAGCTACAGGTTTAGTTTTAAGAAAACCAATATCACTTATAGGAGATCCTTATTGGACCGAAATGTTCAAAATGGATGTTGATGGTTGTAAATCTGATTTAGATGAATATGCCAGAAGAATATTAATGTGTTCATTAACTTATGGTCAAAGTCATATTCTTGTAGATTATCCTGCACCATCTGGAGCAAGAAGTTTAGCTGAAGAAAGAGCACAAGATCGTAGGCCATATTGGATTGAAGTAGATCCTTTAAACCTTTATGGTTGGAGATTAGATAGGGAGTCTAATTATGGAAATCTTGTACAGGCAAGAATTGGAGAAAAAGCGGTAGTACCTGAAGGTAAATTTGGAGAAAAGGTTTACGATCAGGTAAGAGTTATAGAACCTGGAAAATATAGAGTTTTTCGTAAAAAAGATCAAATTGATGAGATGTATGATCTTAATGACAACTCATTTGCTGGAGAATTTGACGCTACAACTGCTAACGAAGATTTTAAATTAGTAGAATCTGGTGATTTTTCTCTTGGTGAGATACCTTTAGTTACTATTTATGCTGGTAAAACAGATAATTTAACAAGCAAACCACCTTTACTTGATATTGCTTACTTAAACCTTGCACATTTCCAAAGACAGGCTGATTTAATACATAGTTTGCACGTTGCATCTCAACCAATGCTTGTAATGGAAGGATATGATGATCAAACTAAAGATTTAGCTATATCTGTTAATTATGCAATGGCAACTCAGCCAGGAAATAAAGTTTATTATGTAGAACCAGCTTCTAGTGCTTTTGATGCTCAATCTGCTGAGATTACAGAATTACAAATGCAAATGGCTACTCTTGGTATTAGTACTTTGAGTCAACAAAAGTTTGTAGCTGAGTCTGCTGATGCTAGAAGATTAGATAGAGTTGATACTAATTCTATGCTTGCTATGGTTTCTATGGAATTAGAGCAGAAATTACAGAAAGCATTTAATTTATCTGCACAATATGTAGGTATTGAACCACCTGAAGTAAAAATCAGTAGAGATTTTGATATTGAAAGATTAATTGGACAAGACATAACAGCCTTAACATCATTATTCGATCAACAGGTTATTGATAGAGAAGAATTTAGAGACATTTTAGTACAGGGAGAAGTGCTACCAAGTGCTAATGAAGCCAAAACTAAATAGTTTGGTAAACTAGGAAGCAAGTACATACATTTTTATGGCTAAATCACTAGATAAGGTCCTTCAGTCTGATGGAACTTATAAGTGGGAACTTGTAGAACCTACTTTATCTGAGAGGATGGGTAATGGTCCTGAAGCGTGTCCTGCTCCTCAACCTAAAACAGAGTCTAAGAAAAAGACTCCTAAGAAAAAATCCACAAACACTTTATTTGAATAATTCATGGCAATCGAAGAAAAAGTAATTCAGCCTGAGTCTGTGACCAATGCTGAACAGTCTGTGACTGACACTCCTTCACAAACAACACAACCACAAGCTCCAAATCTTGATTCTGTAAAAGCAGAATATGAATCACAATTATCTGCACTTAAAAAACAAGTAGCAGATGGTGAGGAAAAATTTAAAGGCATCAAAGGGAAATTAGATGATGTTTATAAACAAAAAGAGGAGAAACGTAAAACCGAGTTAGAAGAACAAGGTCAATGGAAAACTCTTTGGGAAGAAGCTAATAAAACAGCACAAGATAAAGAACAAAAAATAATGTCTTTATCTCAACAGCTTGAAGAAATGAAAACTTCTAATGAGGTAGCTTCTACAAAGACAACAGCATTAGCAGCTATTAGTAATCTTGGAGCTATAAATGCAGAACAAACCTTATCTTTGTTACAAGGAAAGTTACAAAAAAATGCTGAAGGCAAAGTAGTTGTTCTTAAAGGTGGAGTTGAACAAGATCTAAACAGTTATCTTTCAAGTCTTAAAAATCCTGGCAGTGGTTGGGAACATCATTTTAAAGCTAGTAGTTCTGCTGGAATGGGTGCAAAACCAAGCCCTGTTGCAAATGCTGATGGAGGACAAGCAAATCCCTGGAAAACAGGCAATGTCACTCAACAAATGCTAATATCAGAAAAGAATCCTCAACTTGCAGCCGTGCTCAAGCAAGAGGCTCAAACAAAATAGTTAATTTCTGTGAAATTAATGCCCTTATCTGTGATTAGGGGATCGCAAAAAACTTTTTAAAGGTAAATCTGAATGGCTGCTCCGTTTCAGAATTACTCTGGCGGTGTCCTATTAGCGGATATCGTTAAGAGAAATAATTTTAGCACTTACGTTTCCGAAGCAATTAAAGAGCGTAGTCTATTTATACAGTCTGGTGCTGTAGTTCGTAATGCTCTGCTTGATTCAAGAGCAGGTGGTACAAGAATACAAGTTCCAGAATTTAACCCTGTATCTCCAACTGAAGAGATCATTGATGGTACTGCAACATGGGGTACTAGCACCAATGGTTATTTAACACCTCAGAAAATTGGAACAGGAACACAGATCGCAACTATCTGTCATAGAGGTTTTGCGTATGCTGTAGATGATATTGCTGTATTAGCTGCTGGTGAAGATCCAATGGGTCACATCAGAAATCAGCTTGCAGATGCTATCAACAAACTAAATTCTGTTCGTTTATATGAACAGTTAACTGGTTTATTCCATACTGCTTTAAATGGTCATCGTTTAGAGAAGCAATTAGCTGGTTCTGGTTCTACTGCTGAAGCAAACTATCTAACTGCTGCAACAATGGCAGAAGCTCGTTCCAAGTTGGGAGAAAGAGGAGAAGAGCTTGATCTTCTTATCGTTCATCCTTCTGTTGCTTATTACCTCTATCAAGTTGGTATGTTGACATTCTCAACTGCTGCTTTAGGTGCTGGTGGTGCAGTAACTTGGGGTGGTGGCGGTGTTGGCATTAGTGACAGAGCAGTTGGCGAATTTGCTGGTTGTAAAGTTATTATTGACTCTGCTGTTAACACTAACGATCCTACAACTACTGGAAATCGTCAGGAGTTCCGTTGCTACTTAATGAAGTCAGGAACAATTCTTGAAGGAGTTCAGCAAGATTTAGGAATTGAAGCTGAAAGAAACATCCTATCCAAGCAAGATGTTCTATCCGTTGACTATCACAGTACTTATCATGTTATGGGTACTAAATGGGGCAACGCTGCTGACAACCCTGCTAACTCAGCACTTCGTACTGGATCTAACTGGTCTGCTACTTATGACACTGATCTCATTCCTATGGTTGAAATCTTTGTTAACACACCACTAGATAACGGTCTTAAGTCTTAAGATTATATTGGTGGTCAATAGAGAAGCCTCATCAAATATTGGTGGGGCTTTTTCTTTACGCTACAATAGAACTAAATTACTTTATTAATCGTGGCAGCTACTATAAATGCAACTTTAAAAAGTGAAAATGCTAATAGCTATGTCACTTTGTCTGAAGCTAATGACTATTTCGATACCTCTCCAGATGCTTCAACTTGGACAAATAAAACAGATGACCAAAAGAAAAGAGCATTAATATCAGCTACAAGATGGATTGAAACCTTAGTTTTTTATGGTGAAAGATGTGACGAAGATCAGGCATTAAAATTTCCTAGAAATAATTATCAGGTAGATGGTGTTGAATTAGCTTGTTCTAAAATTCCTAATGGGATTAAGTATGCACAATATGAATTAGCTAGAGCTTTAGCAAATGATACAGATGCTATTACTGGAACTACTGGTAAAGATGGGAATTTCTCTGAAGTTAAGTTAGGAGATATTCAAGTTAAATATAATACTGATAGTCAGGGAACTGGTTCTGTTAATAATATTTTAGATGTTTACCCTTGGCTACAAAGTTACCTTGGAGCATATATGCTAGGTGGAGCAGGATCTTATCAAATGAGGGTAGTTAGAGGATAATGGCAGGTCAATTAGATTCATTATTGAAGAGTGTTGCTAAACAGGTTGTAGCCGACTTGGGATCTTCTTTGGACTCAAGTATTGTTTATACAAGAAAAGCATCTGGAAGTTATAACACAAGTACAGGTGCATATAGTACAAGCGATACAGCTTACAGTATTAAAGCTCCTGTTGAGTTTGTTATTTCTACAGAAGATGATGGTAGAGAAAGAAGAGAAGCAAAAGTTTATATTACACCTGATTTAATAGGAGATAATCAACCTGATTTTCAAGATGAAGTTACATTAACTTATGCAGGATCTACAAGGGTAGGACAGATAGTTAATATAGATACAAGACAAGGTGGACAGACTTATCTGTTTACATTATTGGTGAGGTTTTGATGAGATTTGCACCTTTATCTACAAACATAGATCGTATCGAACCTGATTTACAGAATAATTTGACAAGAGATCTTAATATTTTAGTAGAAGCAATAGTCGCTGACTTATCTACAGAAGAAAATAGTCCTGTTGATACTGGATTTTTTGCTTCGAGTTGGACTGCTGGAACACAAAGACCTAGACCAAATCAACCAAGATTAGAACATTCTCCGTGGAGTAATATAACACCTACAAGAGAAGGGAAACCTGCTCCTGGTGCGGTTGTAGAACCTAGATTTATTAATGAAATACCGAATTTCAAACCTTTTCAGAAAGTATTTATTGGAAATAGATCACAATACGCAGCTAGAGCATTAGGTTCTACAAGAAGTCAAATTCCTCAGTATGTTCAAGGAAGGCTTAGAAAATTAATTGAAGCAACATTTACTGACAAAAGACCTAAACTTGCTGTTGCTACATTCGGTACTGGTGTTAGGGGTGAAGGTAGAATGGTTAGATTTGAAGGGAGAGGTATTGGTCAGTTTGCAGATCGTAAATCAGTATTTGTTGATTACGAAACCCCATGACTTTAGTTAACACAAGAGCAGCTTTTGAAAAAGCAGTAAAAGATGCAGTAGCAGCAGCAGATAATACTGTTGAAATGGTCTACGACAATATGGTTTATAAAACACCTGGAAAAACTAAAAAATATATTCTTATGTCTGTTGATTTTGGACAGGCAACGGCTCAAACTCAAGGAGCATCACAAGATTTTTATTCTGGTGTTATCCAATGTAAGATTTATGTTCCAAGAGGTAAAGGAAGTGCGACTTTAGCTTCAATAGGTGAAGCTGTTATTGATGGGCTTACTTCTGTTAATGCTTCTAATTATAGTGATACGTTTAGTTGTTCTCCTAGAGTTTTAGATATTGTCGGCCCTGCTCCTATTGAATTAGATGATTCTTCACACTTTCTTGGCTTAATATCTTGCCAATTTACGGCAAATGCCTAGTATACTAATAATAGCTATACAATAACATGACTAGAGCCGTTGACCTTCTGAAGAACAAATTTGGTGTTTCTCAACTTTATAAACATGATGTAAAACAGAATGACGAGATTATTCTTACTGTCTATTGGCATCCTTTGACTATTGCAGAAAGGGAGTCGATTCAAAAAAAGAGTGGTTCTGATGATGCAAATAATTATGCTCTTCAGTTAATGATAGAGAAAGCATTAGACAAAAACGGTGATAGATTATTTCAAGACGGAGATAAAGCTTCGTTAAGAAGAGAAATCGAGGCAAATATATTACAAGAAATACAACTAGCAATGATAGAAGCAGGAATAAATAAGGAGGTCGAGACAGCAAAGGCTGATTTGAAAAGCAAATAATGATTGGCGATTTATATATTCGTTGGCTAAAGAATTAGGTAAGACTGTTAATGAATTATGTAATGAACTGACAGTAGAAGAGTTATTAGGATGGATTGCTTATAATGAGTTAGAAAGAGAAGAATATGAAAAACAAAGAGATCAAACTCAAAAACCTAGTGCTTTAAGAGGTAAAACAAGGTAATATAGGAGAAATGTCTTAGTTCTTTATAGCAAGTGGCTAATTATACTGTTGATATTGGTATTGCCATTAAAGGTAGTGAAAAGATAACTAGGTTTAATAAACAATTAGAAACTACTTCAAAACAAATAAAAGCAGTAAATGAACTTGTAAAAGTACAAGAAACATCAGTTGGTGCTTTAGTCAAAAGTTTTGATAATTTAAATAAAAGTTTAGGTCAGGCAAAGAATAATTTTAATGCTGTAGCATCTGGAACAAGGTTACAGGAGAAAGCTGCAAGGCAATTAATTAGAGCAGAAAAGGATCTTAATAAAGAGTATCAACAACGTGACGTTCTTTTACAAAGGTTGAGAGGTACAGGAGCTATGAATCTACCTGGAACGGGTGTTGGTAGAGATCCTGTTGCAAGTTCTATACAACGTAGAAGAAGAAAACTATCAAGAGGTGCTAATCAATATAGTTCTGCTATTGGTCCTGTTTCTCCTTTCCCTGATACTGGATTGGTTACAGGTGCGAGTTCTTCATTAGCAGCTGGTCAGAGTTTATTTGGACAGAGTGTAAGAATTGAAAATTCGTTAAAAGAAAGAATGGCAATACAAGATAAATTATTTCAAATGGAAATAGGTCAGACAGAAGCAGCAAAAGAAAGAACAAAACAACTTAATAAACAAAATAATGAGTTGAGAAGAATGAAGGTAGAAAATAAACAGTCATTATTGAATCAATATTCTGGACCAATAGGACCAGGAATGGCATCTCCAATAATGCAAGGTCCACAAGTTTCTTCTGAAGTACAAAATTCTATAATGGCACAAAAAAGAATACAGAGGAGACAGAATAGATTATTGAGAGTAAGAAGAGGAAGAGATTTACAAGCTAGGATGTCTAATGCTAGATCAAATGCGGTTATCGGTAGTATGTTTCCTTTATTGTTTGGTCAAGGTTTAGGTGCTGCAGCTGGTGGTGGTATTGGTGGCGGTATTGGGGGTGCAAAAGGTGGACAGTTTGGATTTGCTTTTTCTTTATTAGGTACAGTTGTAGGTTCTTCTTTAGACAGGATGGTTGGAAGTCTAAGAGAATTTGGTGAAGCATTAGATACTACTGACAATGCTTTGAAAATGATGACAGATCGCAATTTATTTAGTAGTAAAGCCATACAAAAACAAGCAGAATCATTAAAAAGACAAGGCAAACAAGCAGAGTTAACGGAACTTATTACTAGAGATCTAAGTAATTCTTTAGGAGCTCTTTCTTTAGACGGTGTACAAAAGTTTAGTTCAGAAATGGAAGAACTTACTAGGCAATTTGGTTTATTAACAACGCAATTTCAATTATTATCGGCTGGACCATTGGGTCGTATTATTGAAATGATAAATACTGGTCTAGGGAGACAAGTTTTAGAATCAAGAATAAGTAATCAGTTAAGGGCATTAGAAAAGGCAAGTCCTCAGAAATTTACAGAATTTTTGGAAGGCAATAAACGGTCAAGGGATGAAAAAGGAAAAGGTACGTTTACAAATTGGATGAATAGGTTAGCTACTAATCCAATAGGTGCAATCGATACCAATGTAGGCCCAGGAAATTTTCAGTTTGCAGGTCGAACTGATAAGGCTCTCCAAGATATTACTTCAGCTTTAGACCCAATATTAAAAGGATTCGGTATAACAAGTGGTGGTCTTGGAAAGAATGATATGGATAAAGCAATGGCTCTTCTTGAAACTGAAACAGGTAATTTACGAGCAAAAAATGAATCCTTAAGAAGTTCTTTTGGGATTGAGTCTGCTATTGCTGTTTTAAGGGAAAAGTATGTTGGGCTTGATAAAGAGATTCTTGAGAATTTAGAGATTAAAGCAAGAAAACAATTAGAAACAAATGAGAGGTTAGAAATTGAAAATCATCAACTTCAAATGACTTTAGACTTATATAAAAATATCGCTACCAGTATTGAGAATGGAATTGTTACTGCCATTGAAGGAGCAATAGAAGGAACAAAAACGTTAGGTGATGTTGCAAGGTCTGTATTCTCGGAGATTCAGAGGTCATTAATTCGATTTGGTGTCAATTCTTTGCTCAGTAGTATTCCTGGTTTTGGTAAGTTCTTTAGAGCTAATGGTGGTCCTGTTAGTGCTGGTAAGAGTTATGTTGTTGGTGAACGTGGCCCAGAATTATTTACTCCAAATGCAGGAGGTCGTATTACCTCTAATGAAAATCTCAATGCAGGTTCAACAAATATCGCAATAAATGTAGATGCTTCTGGTTCTTCTGTTGAAGGTGATGAACAGAAAGGTCGAGAGTTAGGACAAATGCTTTCAGCAGCGATACAATCAGAACTGATTAAACAAAGAAGGCCTGGAGGATTATTAACATAATGGCTACTTTCCCCTCGATCAAACCAAGTTATGGATCACAAAAAACAACTAACCCTGCCATACGCACTACAGAGTTTAATGATGGCTACCAACACCGAATTAAATTTGGGTTGAATACAAGACCTGCTATTTGGGGTTTAACTTTCGATGTTTCAGAGACAGATTCAGATACTATAGAAACATTTTTAGAAGCCAGAGCAGATGATTGTGCATCTTTTGATTGGACACCTCCTGGTAGTTCTACTGCTTATAAATGGATATGTCTGGGTTGGACAAAAAGAATACCTTTTTTAAATAGAGCCAGTTTATCTATGACATTCCAACAAGTATTTGAACCATAATGGCTACTCCTGTATCAGAACTACAGAAGATAAATCCTAGTAATATTGTTGAACTTTTTCAACTACAGCTAGATAGTACAATTCATGGTGCAAATACAACTTATTATTTTCATAACGGAGTGAGTGAAAACAATAATGGCAATCTTATTTTTGATAATGTTGAATATACAAGGATGCCTATTGAAGCTGATGGGTTTGAATTTAATGGTAAACAGCTTCCTAGACCCACATTAAGGATTTCTAATCTTGTAGGAACTTTTACAACAATACTTTTGACTTTGCCTCAAGGATTAGAAGGAGCAAAAGTTACAAGGATCAGAACTTTAGAAAGATATATAGATCATATAAATTTTGATATTGGGGATATTTTATTAGAAGATGAAAGTGAGTTATTACAAGAGAATGATAGTCTCGTAAGTCAAGAATCTAGTGATAACCCTCATGGGACACCTGATCCTACTGCTACATTTCCTAATGAGGTGTATTATATTGATCGAAAATCAACAGAAAATAGAGATATTATTGAATTTGAACTTGCTGCGAGTTTCGATTTACATGGAGTGAGATTACCCAGACGTCAAGTTTTACCTACTGATTTCCCTGGTGTTGGTACGTTTTTCTCATAATGTGGAAGGATAAAGCACTTAAACACGCAATAAAAGAAGATCCTAGAGAATCTTGTGGTCTTTTAGTTGTTATTAAAGGTAAAGAAAAATATATTCCTTGTAAGAATTTAGCTGTTAATCCTAAAGATCAATTTATTTTAGATCCTATGGATTGGGCTAAAGCAGAAGATCAGGGAGAAATAATTGCTGTTGTTCATAGTCATCCAGTAACAAGTCCTCAACCAAGTGAAGCAGATAAAATTGCTTGTGAAAAATCTGGTATTAAATGGTGGATTGTTCAGCCTAATTTAAAACAATGGGGTTATTGTGAGCCTTGTGGATATAAAGCACCTTTAATTGGTAGACAATGGGTTTGGGGTGTAACTGATTGTTGGAGTCTATGTAGAGATTGGTATAAAGAAGAATTAGGAATAGAACTTATAGATTGGATTAGGCCAAATGATCCAGATGATTTTATAAAAAATCCAATGTTTGCGAATTGTTTCGCAAAAACAGGATTTAGAGAATTGAAGGAGGAGGAAGATTTAGAAAAGGGTGATTTATTATTAATGTCAATTTGTAGTAGCGGATTAAATCATATTGGTGTTTACTTAGGAGAACAAACCGTTTTACATCATTTGGAACATAGATTATCAAGTCGTGATTTATTGGACGAATGGTTGCTAAAATGTACAGGTAAGAGGATTCGTTATGCTGCGTAAAATTAAGCTATACGGAGAACTGGGAAAATTCTTAGGTCAAAAGACTTTTGAAGCCGAGGTATCTAATACTGCACAAGCTATTAGATTTTTGGTTGTTAATTTTCCTCAGTTAGAAGCTCATATGGCAGATAGATATTATAAAGTTGCGGTTAATGATTGGGAGATAGGGAAAGATGAATTGCATTATCCTAATGGACATGAAGATATAAAAATTATTCCTGTTGTCGGAGGTTCTGGTAGAGGTTTTGGAAGAATATTATTGGGTGCAGTTTTAATAGGAGGTGCGATGTTAAGTGGTGGAATTACTTTTGCAAGTTTTTTCAATCCTGCTACTGTTCCGTATGCTCCAGGATTTGCTTCCGCAGGAGCGTTAACGAAAGCTGCTATTTCGATAGGTGGTGCATTAGTTCTAAGCGGAATTGGGGAAATGTTAACTCCTGTTCCTACGGTTGATCAACAAGAACAAGATCCCCGATTGTCTTTTAATTTTAGTGGTATTCAAAATACAAGTCGTGCTGGTGTAGCTGTTCCTGTTATTTATGGTCAGGTATTAACGGGATCAGTTGTAATATCTGCTGGTGTTGAAACTGCACAGGTGGAAGTATGAGTAAGATTATTGGATCAGGAGGAGGAAAAGGTGGAGGTGGAGGTAATAAAACGCCTACCGAAGCTAAAGATAATTTAGATTCTAAAAGTTTTGCTAGAGTTCTTGATCTTCTTGGTGAAGGAGAAATAGGTGGATTAGTAGACGGTGCAAAATCAATATTTTTCAATAACACCCCATTACAAGCATCTGATGGGTCGTTCAATTTTAAAGATGTTAGTTATGAGGTTAGAAATGGAACTTCTAATCAAACCACTATTCCTATCACAAGAAATGTAGAGGTCACGAAACCAACAGGTTTTTCTACTGTTCCTGAAGGTTCACCCAAAGTAGTTCAGATTACGGATTCAGATGTAGATGCGGTATCTGTAACGATTACTGTCCCAGCCTTACAAAGTATTAGTGATAAGGGAGATATTTTTGGTACAGAAGTTCAATTAGAAATTGCTGTTCAATATTCTGGAGGTTCTTACTCAACTGTTATTTCTGGTAATGCAGGGACAATTACAGGTAGGACTCCTGATCCTTACCTTAGAGATTATTTAGTTAATTTAGATGGTGCTTTTCCTGTCAATATAAAAGTTACTAGAATTACTGCTAATAGTACTTCAGCCAAATTAATAAATGAAATTCAATTTAATAATTATGTAGAAATAAAGTATGACCAAAGAACATATCCAAATAGTGCGTTAATCGGTTTAAGAGTAGATGCGGAACAATTTACTGCCATTCCTAAAAGACAATATTTAGTTAAAGGTATTAAAGTAAAAATTCCTCATAATGCAACAGTAAGAGCAGATGGAAGCTTATCTTACACTGGTACGTTTAATGGAACATTAGGTGCTGCTCAATATACAAATGATCCTGCTTGGTGTTTATATGATCTTCTGACATCTTCTAGGTATGGGTTAGGTGCTCATCTTGTCGAAGCTGATTTAGATAAATTTAGTTTTTATCAAGCATCTCTTTATTGTTCTACTCAAATAGATGATGGAACAGGTACAGGTAATACAGAGCCTAGATTTAGTTGTAATGTGTCAATTCAAAACCAACAGGAAGCGTATAACGTAATTAATCAGATGTGCTCTGTGTTTAGAGCTATGCCATATTATCAAGCTGGTAGTCTTACTCTTACACAAGATTCTCCTAAAGATTCTAGTTATTTATTTACTCTTGCTAATGTTCTACCTCCTGGGTTTACTTATCAAAATACAAGTCAAAAGATGAGGCCAACAGTAGTAGTCGCAAAATATTTAGATTTAGACCAAAGAGATGTGAATTACGAAGAAGTTATTGATACTGCCAACCAAACTAGGTATGGATCAATAGTTAAAAATATAAATGCTTTTGCGTGTACGAGTAGAGGACAGGCAAATCGTCTTGCTAAATGGTTGCTTTATATGGAAAACGTAGAACGTGAAGTGGTCACTTTTGCGACTTCGATAGATGCAGGGGTTATTGTTAGACCTGGACAGATTATCGAAATAGCTGACCCTGTAAGAAGTGGAGAGCGTAGAGGAGGTCGTATTCAAGCTGCTACCACAAATTCCGTAACAGTAGATGATACAACAGATTTAACTTATAAAATAGGGGCTACTTTATCTGCTGTTTTATCTGATGGAAGTGTTGAGAATAAGACAGTTACTTCAATAGTAGGGAGTGTAGTTAATCTAGGACAACACTTTTCGAGTGCTCCTAATGTTAATAGTGTTTGGGTTTATCAAACAAATGATATTTTGACTTCTACTTGGAGAGTTTTAACTGTTACTGAAGAAGATAGATCAAATTATGTAGTTACCGCAGGTCAATATAACTCAGGAAAATATAATCATATAGAGAGTGGTATTGCTCTTACTACTAGAGATATTACTAATTTAGATGTTGCTCCAGCTTCTCCTACAGGTGTAACAGCAGAAGAAGTTATTTATGAAAATACTGGTATTGCAAGAGTAAAAATTATTGTCAGTTGGACTACTTCTACTGATAATGTTTATGTCAGATGGAGGTATGAAAAAGGAAACTATGTTTCTCGTACTGTAGAAGGTGCTAAAAGTTATGAGATTTTAGATACTATTGCTGGTAATTATACGATTGAAGTATATAGCGTTAGTTCGTCAGGTCTTAGATCAACTTTACCTAGTTCTTTAGATCCTTTTGTTGCTGCTGGTAAGACTGCTCTTCCAACTAATGTTAGTGGAGTAACTTTACTTCCTATAGATGAGTCTAGTGCAATATTAAGTTGGAATCGTGCTGCGGAACTTGATGTGTTATTAGGTGGTAAGACATTAATTAGACATTCTTCTTTAACAAGTGCTGCAAAATGGCAAGATGCACAAGAAATTGTGGTTGCAGCAGCAGGTAGCCAAACACAAAAAATAGTTCCTTTATTAGAGGGAACTTATTTAATCAAATTTGAAGATGATGGAGGTAGACAATCACCTTCTCCTGGATCACAAGATTCAGATTGGAATAATACAAGAATAACAACTACGTTACCAGCACCTTCTGAAAGACTTGTTGTTGGAACTATTGATGAACATACTGCTAACTTTACAGGTTCAAAATCCGATACGGTTTATGATGCTTCTTTAGATGCTTTGAAATTAGTAGTCACAAGTAATGCGACAGAAACTTCTGGGGAATATGCTTTTGCTAATTCTGTAGACTTAACACAGCCATATGACGTTAATTTAAGAAAAACTCTAAAAGCAAGTAGTTTTACCTTAAACAGTTTGTTTGATGACAGAACAGATCTGATTGATAGTTGGGGATATATTGATGCTGTTGGTGGAGTAACTGAAGCTGCAAAATGTAATGCTGCTGTCTATGTACGAGCTACTAATGATGATCCTTCTGGTTCTCCCACTTGGAGTGCTTATAAAGAGTTTAGTAATGTATTAATTACAGGTAGAGCATTTCAATTTAAAGCAATATTAACAAGTAATGACACTAACCAAAATATAGCGATAAGTGAGTTAGGAGCTACACTAGAATTACAAGGAAGAACAGAAAGTATTTCGACTCCAGTTACTACTGGATCATCACAATATACTGTATCTTTCACAAACCCATTTAAAAATACACCTCAAGTAGTAGTGACTCCAACAACACAACAATCAGGAGATTTCTTTGAACTTGCTAATATAAGTAGGACAGGTTTTAAAGTCACATTTAAAAATGGAAGTTCAGCAGTTGCTAGATCCTTTGTATGGGCAGCATCAGGTTTTGGAAAGGAGGTTACATAAATGAGTAATACACATGATTTTGATATAGGAAATGCAGTAGGAGCGACTTTTAGAGCAGATTTAAATACCTGTTTAGGTGATATTCAATCATCTAATAGTGGTTCTTCTGCTCCCTCTACTACTGTTGCTTATAAAATTTGGGCTGATACTTCCAATAATTTATTAAAGATTAGAAATTCTGCTAATAATGGTTGGTTAACTTTAGGAGATTTAACAGATGCTAGTAATTTAGGATTAGCAACTAAAGCATCTCCTACATTTTCTGGCACAGTTACATCTGCTGGTGATTTGATATTAACTGGTACTGGGTCATTACAGTTACCAGCAGGAACGACAGCACAAAGACCAACAGGAGCTACAGGAGATATAAGATTTAATTCTACTACTGCGGGTTTTGAAGGATATAACGGATCAGCTTGGGGAGAACTTGCTAATGGTGTCCCTGTCGGATCTGTCTTTAATTTAGCTACAACTACTGTTCCTTCTGGATTTTTAGAATGTAATGGTGCTGCTATTAGTAGATCGACATACGCTACTTTATTTGCCACGATTGCAACAACTTGGGGATCTGGAAATGGTTCTTCTACCTTTAATCTTCCTGATCTTAGGGGTCAATTTGTAAGAGGTTGGGCTAATACAAAAAC
>Ga0209404_10000584_pt1 | contig 28158 bp, 23 predicted proteins | sample TroAtlMetagenome_2_FD_187447 | JGI IMG/M metagenome (GOLD analysis project Ga0209404, IMG submission 187447) | Marine eukaryotic phytoplankton communities from Atlantic Ocean - Tropical Atlantic ANT8 Metagenome (SPAdes) (version 2) | ecosystem: Environmental > Aquatic > Marine > Oceanic...
ATGTCAGGACGGAAGGAGTCAGACGAAAAATAAAGAGAAGGCTTTAACGATATTGAGATCAAAATTATTGGAGGCCAAACAGAGAGAGGAAGCAGCAAAGTATTCAGAGAAGAGGAGAAATCTAATTGGGAGCGGTGGAAGAGAAGAAAAAATAAGAACTTATAATTTTCCCCAAAATAGAGTCACAGATCATAGAATTGGTCTTACATTGCATAATCTTGAAGGTGTTCTTGCAGGTCAAATTGAAGAGTTGGTTGAAGGGCTTCAAGCTTCCGAGATGGCCGAAAGATTAGAAGAAGCGGGATTGAAATAAAACAACTCCATGAAAACCCTGCTCGAAACATTACAGAGCGGTGCCGCTTATTTGGAAAAGCGTGGAGTTGATGAGCCGCGATTAAATATGGAGCATTTAACCGCCAAGGTTTTGGGTTGTACAAGAATGGATCTCTACCTTTCTTTTGATAGGCCATTAGAAGAAAGCCAGCTTGCCCCTTTAAGAGATATGACAAAAAGGAGAGGTGATAGAGAGCCTCTGCAGCATATTTTAGGTAATGTTGAATTTATGGGTAAAGAGTTTTTATCCGATAAAAGGGCTCTAATTCCTAGGCCTGAAACAGAGGAGTTGGTCGGAATACTGCTTGATAAATATAAAAACAAGAAAGGACCAAGTACTATTTGTGATGTTGGGTGTGGTTCAGGTGTTATAGGGATATCGTTGGCTATTCATTGGCCTGAATCAAAAGTTGAAATGATTGATTTGTCAGATCAGGCTCTTGAATTAACAGAAGAAAATATTCAATCATTAGACATTGATTCGAGTAGATTTAACCTAATAAAAAATAACCTTTTGGAAGGATTGGGAAAACGATTTGACCTCATAGTTGCCAACCTCCCATATGTTGGCACAAGAGATATTGAGTCTTTAGAGCCAGAGCTTAAGCACGACCCTGTAACCGCACTTGATGGTGGTGAAAGTGGTCTTTCGCTAATTGAAGAATCGATAGCACAGGCAAAATCAAATTTAAATGATAGAGGAGTACTAGCTCTTGAAATTGGTGATGGCCAGGCATCAGAGGTTGTTCAATTTATGAATGGAAATGGCTACAAAAACATCGAATCATTGAAAGATTTAAGTCATATCGAGCGTTTTGTTATAGCAACCTTATGATTGATAGATAAGAATGAATTAAAGCATGGAAAAATTGTATGTAGATGGTGGAACACGTTTATCCGGTAAGATTAGAATTAGCGGTTCCAAGAACAGTTCATTGCCAATTTTAGCGGCAACACTTCTTACTGATAGTGAGTGCATATTAAGAAATGTGCCCGATCTGAGTGATACTAACTACATGGTTCAAATCTTATCGACTCTTGGTGCAGCGGTCGAGCGGGCTAGTGGCAATGTAATCGTTAAAGCCAATAAAGTTGCTGCAGAAGCTCCATATGATTTGGTCAGAAAAATGAGAGCGTCTGTTTGTGTTCTTGGACCTATGCTTGCCCGAAATGGAGAGGCCTTGGTTTCTCTCCCAGGCGGTTGCGTTATTGGTGACCGTCCCATTGATTTGCATTTAAGGGGGCTTGAAGCTCTTGGTGCTGAAGTTGAGGTTAAGGGAGGGGATATCAAAGTCACTGCACGCTCAGGCCTCAGAGGAGCTAATATTAATATGAGTGGACAATATGGATCAACCGTATTGGGTACAGACAATGTTATGATGGCTGCGGTTTTTGCGGTAGGTGAAACCATCATTGAGGGGGCGGCTGCAGAGCCTGAAGTAGAAGACTTAGCAAAGTTTCTTAATTCCTTGGGTGCTAAAATAGAAGGGGCTGGCACCTCTAGAATTGTTATTCATGGAGTTGAAGGGCTCTCAGGTGGAGAGCACGTAGTCATTCCTGACAGAATAGAAGCGGGTACCTTTATGGTTGCCGGTGCTCTTATTGGAGACGGCATTACTCTTGAAAACGTTCGGGCCAAACATCTTAAAAAGCTTATCAAAATACTTAAGGGTTGTGACCACAAAGTGAAGAAGCTTGATGGTAATAAAATTTATGTTAAAGCCTCTAGTGATCCAAAGGCTAATGAGATTACAACAGAGCCTTATCCAGGGTTTCCAACTGATATGCAGGCCCAAATGTGTGCTCTCTTTTCGGTGACACCAGGTATTAGCGTAGTGAAAGAAACCATTTTTCCCTCGAGATTTATGCACGTCCCAGAATTAAAAAGAATGGGAGCTAATATTAGTTTAAACGATTCCAGCGCAGTGATTAGGGGTGTTGATCAGTTAAGCGCGGCTCCGGTCATGGCTAGTGATTTAAGGGCATCGGCGGCGCTTGTTCTTGCCGGTCTTGCTGCAGAGGGAACAACAGAAATTAATCGCTTATATCATATTGATCGAGGGTATGAATATATTGACCGTAAACTTGAGGCGATTGGAGCTAAGTTAAGAAGAGGAAGCTAATTAATATATTCAGCTCGAGGGTGATTGAGCTTATTCGTCAATGATATTTGCAACTTTACGCAATTCCTCAATGTATTGCTTTAGCTTATCATCGCGTTTTTCAGATTTAATTAGATCTGAAATCTCCTCTTGAACTTTATCAACCGGAATTGGCTCTGGATCTTTGCGGTCAGTTACTTTCGCTAGGTGCATTCCCCATTGGGTTGCAAAAACTGGACTAATTTCATTAATTTCCATTGAGAAAGTAATTAATTCAAACTCATCCATAAGGTCACCTCTCTTATACCAACCTAGATCAGCTTCTTCCTCAGGTTTGTCACTGTGCTCTCGAACGAGTTCCATAAAATCATTTCCCTCTTTGGCCATGTTTCTGACTTTTCTCATTTCCTGGAAAAGAATTTCTTTATTTTCTGCCTGTTGTAAGGATTTGAAAATATGAAATGAGCGAACTTCTTCGGCGGTCATAAATAGCGATGTATTTTCGTTATAGTATTCTTGTATATCTTCCGAGCTTGGTTCGGTCTTATCACCAGAGACTTTTTCAATTAACGAATCGACTCTCATTGTTTCAATAACATCTTTCCTAACCTCTTCTTCATTGCCTGGAGCAATTCCAAGTTTGAAATAAAAAGATTCTTTGCCGCCATTTTCTTCGATGAGTTTTTCAAGGTGATCATCAACATCCTTTGAGTCCGGGTCAGGGATTGATTCTTTTGCTTTTTGAGCGAGCAGAACTCTGGCTATTAAATTATCCTTGGCATAACCCATAAATTCATCATCCCTTTCACAGCAAGAAACATTGGCCTGTTGTTCAAAATGTGCTTTTATTTGGCTGAATTCTGCATCCAGAAGGCCATCATCAACAGATTCTCCATTTATAGTAAGTGGCATTGTTGCTTTGAGGGTTTATAGTTTGAGTGATTTTTTACGAATTATGCGGTTAGTACTTTTTATCCTAATGTTTACGTCATCTGCAACAGTTTTACTGTTTTCACAGAATGATTCTGGTCGATCAATAAATAAAAATGGGCAAGGTGGTATTAAAGAAAATTTAGCTCAGAAAGCAAGCCCTAGGATACCCTCTGTTGAAGAATTGTTGAAAAAAAGCCAAGAGGGTAAAGTTGATGCAGACTCTGTGTGGCTGATAATTGAACATGCTAAGCAAAGAGGGGTAACGGCAATTGACCTGCAGCCAGACGGTAGTTGTTGGGTTTTAGAAAAAAAAGTTGTCTCCGGAGTCAATACATCACAATACATAGTGAAATACATCTCTGAATTACCTAACCAAATTGGTGAAAAGCTATTATCCCTAGGAAGAGAGAAGAAGATTTTATTCGCCGATAATTCAAGCTTTGCTAGATCTGCTATCAATGTAGAGAAATTGAGGGTTGGGGTGTCATCAAATAATGGAAGATCTGTTCATACATCCCCTCTAATTGATTTCTCTCAATATCCCGATAGTTTTCGTGAGGTAGTGACCTTGATGTTAGAAGTTTCTCGAACTATGTCGGTAAATAAAGAAGCTATGGGAATTCTGTCCGCAGAATTTGTTAACCCCGCCCAAGCAAGAAGATTGACTGTTTTGCAAGGTCAGAAATTAATTGCTGTAAAAGATCCAGGGAAGGAAGCCAAAAAGCTTTCTGCAATTATAGCCGCTGCGAGAATGCCTGGAAGGAAAGTTGTAGTCACTGACCCCGATGAGTGGTTAAGGGTTGTTACATATCTCAACTATAATAAAAGAGGGGCAAATATTAACGAAGGTAGGTTTTTGATATCAGTCGGCAAGCAAACTTATAGGGTTTATGCGGAAAAGACTGTGGTAAACAGATGACTTGAATAATTAGAAATAATAAAATTTTAAAAATTTCTTTAAATTTCAATAATATTTTATAATTTCTAGTATAATTATACATACTGTTATGCGCCTTCAATCCTCCATTCTTTTTTTATTATCCCTTTTATTCACAGTATTAGGGTTTTCTCAGGAAGTTCCTAAAGGCGCTGAAATTGTTGAATTGGCCACTCAGCCGGATGTATCACCTGATGGAAAGTTTTTTGCTTTTGTTTGGGATGGAGATATTTGGACTGCTAGCACGGATGGAGGAAAAATAAGACGCATAACGACTCATCAGGCACAAGAGACCTCTCCAAAAATTTCGCCCAATGGAAAAAACATTGCGTTTGCGAGTCAGAGAACTGGTTCTTGGCAAGTTTATACGGTTTCGATTTATGGTGGAAATTTGAAGCAAATAACCAATCATTCTGAGGGTTATTTTTTGATGGATTGGTATCCCGAAGGGAATCATTTACTAGTTCGTTCAAAACGGGATCACCGTGGACCTAGGGTAGATAGATTTTTTAAAATTAGTAGTAAGGCTATAGGCAAAGAAGAATTGTTATTTGATGCACATGGTGATGAGGGGCGTGTCTCAAAAAATGGAAAGGTTATTTTTCAGAGAGGTGGCGTAGGTCTTTATAGAAAGGGTTATAAGGGCAGTCAGTCCGCACAGGTTTGGCTTTGGGACAATAATAAGTTTACGAGATTAGTTGCAGAAGAAGGGGGGAGCCGTTCTCCAAGATGGGATGTTAATGATGGCTCATACTATTATATTTCAGGAAAAAGTGGTGCCTTTAATTTATATAAAAGATCGATTAATGGTGATGACGAAAAAAAGATAACTCACTTTGAAGATGATTCGGTCATGCTTCCGAGTGTATCTAGGGATGGTAATATCATAGTTTTTAGATATCTTGCTGAATTTCACAAAATTGATTTTAGTAAAGGGGAAATAAAACCAGAAAAGATTGTAATTTGGAACAGGGGTGAGAGAACTGGCAGTAGGGAAGAAGAAAGGCTAGAAATAAGAACTGCTGGGCAGGCCGTATTTTCTAAGGATGGGCTTGAGATTGCTTTTGTTGCTGGAGGTGACCTTTGGGTAATGGATACGGTTTTGAAAGAACCCAAAAGAATTACAGACAGTGCGGCTGAAGAAAGGGAGCCAGTATTTTCACCTGATGGTAATAGTATTATCTATATCTCTGATGACGGATTGTCTGCGAGGTTATGTCGAGCGAGTAGAGCGGATGATAATATTTTTTGGTGGCAAAATGAGGAGTTTAAAACTGAAAATTTGAGTGAAGATGGTGAGGTGATTGAAGACATTATTTACAGTCCTGATGGCAAGAGTATATCTATGATAAAAGGGCAGGGGGATTTGTGGATTGCTGATGCCGATGGAAAAAATCAAAGAAAATTAATTAGTTCCTGGAATGCTCCTCGATACGATTGGTCTCCAAATAGTCAATGGATAGCTTATTCTGTTTATGATAACAACTTCAACAGGGATATCTGGATTGTTCCGGTGGATGGATCAAAACCCGCCTTTAACTTATCAAGGCATCCAGACTCAGATGGTGGGGTAAAATGGTCGCCAGACGGTAAGTTGCTAGCGTTTACGGGGAGAAGATTTGATACAGAGACAGATATTTATTATGTATGGCTAAAAAAATCTGACGAACAGATTAGTAGCCGTGAGCGAGAGTTAGATAAGGCTCTCGATCTTATGAAAAAGTCTCGTCCGAAGAAGTCTTCAGATTCAAAACCAACAATAGAAAAAGCGCCCGAAAAAGAAGAAGTTGAAGAAAGTCGTTTTATCAAAGGTTTGAGGATTATGTTTAATCTTCCATCAAAACAAAAGAAAGTTGAGCCTAAACCTGAACTACCTAAGGAAGAAAAAAAGGCAGAGCCAAAAGATTCGACAATTGATTTTGATGGGATCAATGAAAGAATTCGTCGTATATCAATACCAGACGTTACTGAAAATAATCTTTTTTGGTCTCCTGATTCAAAGAAGTTAGCTTTTTCTGGAAAAGTTAAAGGGGTACAAGGAATTTACACTATTGGTTTTCCAGTTAAATCAGCGACTCCATCCCTTCTTATTTCGAAAACCATTTATATGCCAAGGTGGCTGTCTAAAGATAATAAGATAGTTTACTATTCTAGCGGTGTTCCTGGTGCTTTTGTTAGAGGTAAAGGTGAAAGTTATCCATTTAAAGTTCTTATTAAAAGATCATTGTCATCTCATTATAGGGTTGGATTTCTTCAGGCTTGGAGAGCGATGAGAGATGGTTTTTACGACTCAGCATTAAACAATAGAGATTGGGACAAAATTAAGGATAAATATCAAGATATGGCGGCTAATGCTGTAGATAGGTATTCATTTAGTAGGAGTATATCTATGATGCTTGGTGAGTTAAATGCATCTCATATGGGGTTTAGAAGTTCCAGTAGTAGTCTTTACAAACCTAAAGGTTGGACTGACCAGACCGCTCACTTGGGTCTCATCTTCGATGAGAATCATGAAGGGGATGGCTTGAAGGTTAAAAAAGTCATTACAAAGGGGCCTAGTGATCAAGAGAAATCCAGAATCAGGCAGGGTGAACTTATCTCTTCAATTAATGGTGTCGAGGTGAAACAGGGGGATGATGTAAAAGAAATGTTAAATGGTCGTATCGATAGAGATATTGATTTGCAAGTATTAGCAACAGGCGAGGAAAAAACTGAGAGGTCTGTTACAGTGAGACCCATAACGTATTCCACCGCTAGAGCACTAATGGAAGATGATGTCGTAAGGGAAAATAAGGAGTTAGTTAATAAGTTGTCAGAAGGAAGACTGGGTTATCTTCATGTTGAAAGGATGATGTGGAGCGAGTTTCAAAAATTCGAACAAGAAATCTATGCTGAAGGTGATGGGAAAGAAGGACTTGTCATTGATGTCAGAAATAATGGAGGGGGTTTTACAGCTGATCATTTATTAACAGTTCTTGTTCCTCCTGTTCATGCAACAACAATACCGAGAGGAGGAGGTTCAGGTTATCCTGGAGATAGGAGAGTGTATACTACTTGGACAAAGCCAATTGTGGTATTATGTAACGAAAAAAGTTTCAGTAATGCTGAAATATTCAGTCATGCCATAAAGAATTTAAAAAGAGGGAAGTTGGTTGGAGTTCCTACCGCTGGAGGGGTGATTTCTACAGGTTCAAAATCTATTATGAATCTGGGGACGATTAGGATGCCTGGAAGAGGATGGTTTTTACCGAATGGGGAAGATATGGAAAGAAATGGAGCGGTGCCCGATCACATAGTTTGGCCACTGCCAGGGGAAATGTCTGCGGGTAAAGACAGACAACTAGAAAAGGCTATAGAGGTTTTAATTCAGGATGTGAATGAATATTCTAAAAAGGCCAAAGTTGAAATGAAGCCAGCCAGTAAGAGGTGATCCTCGGCTTGATTATTTTTTAGGAAGGATTTCGTTGATTGTTTTTGGTGGAAGACCGCTAGTCTCCAACCATTGTAGAGCTCCGGTTTTGTCACGTTTATAGTAAGCTCGCCCAGCATCCTTAAGCGCACCATCGCGTATCCTTTCATCCTGAATTGTATTCGCCCATACTAAGGCAGATTGGGGGTCCTCATAGGCAACTCTTGAAGCAAAGCCCTTAATAGCACGGTCTTTTTGCATTGAGTCAGGCATTTCTACAAGGTGATTGCTTGCGCTCTTAGGATCGCGACGAGCCCAGTGGCTTAATGCGTTTTCAATGCCAGAGTTCGCACCCTTACTTTCTGGTAAAGATTCCAGCCATTGTACGCTGGCAGCAGGGTCTCTGTGAGACCAAGCTTCACCCACTTTTTGAATGGCTGTGGAGGCCATATCTGATTGCAGGCTTGCAGCCCATTTAGATGCTGACTCAGGATCTGAATAAGCAAACCTTGGTACTATTGAGTCCATTGCGGATTTGCGCATGTTTTTGTTGGCAAGGCCGTCAGCCCATGCGCCTGCCTCCTCGAGATCCATGGTTTGGGTTACTTTGCGCGCTACATTGTGAATCAATTTATTGGCATCTTTGTCACCTGATTGAGCTAAGATACTTATAAAATCGACAGCGCGATTAGGATCAATGTTTGAAAGTCCATCTACGACACTTCTTTTGAGATCGTTTTTGTTAAGTCGCTTATCATTTAACGTGTCGATTTTATCAAACCATGCAATTGCTTCATCAGGTTTGCTCGAGACCCAGCCTGTCATTGTTACATGAAGGTCTCGTTCAGAGGTCTTAGTCCCATTGATAACAGCCTCGGCGCCGGCCATTGATCCCCATATGAAATGAAAATCTCTAAACTCGGAGCTGTTTTGATCTAATCTTTTTATCTGTCCTCTAATTTCCTGTGCATTTTCTAATGTCATTCCTTTAAGTAGAGAATTAAAGATTGCACGTCTCTTGAGAGGGTTTAATTCGGAAACCATAGATTGCCCTATGTTTTTAATTTCAGAAGAGTTTAATGAGGGCTTATCTAATGGCTCAAGTGAGAGTGGGTTAGTCTGAGTGGTGGTTGTTTTTGATAACTTGCTCTCGTCTTGAGACGTTTTATTTGTTAGATGCGAGATTTCGGATTTTGGCAATGATTTGTCTGCCTGAAGTTGTTCAGATTCATTTAGAGTAGGTAAATCCTGATTAGGCTGTAGTTTGATACCTATAAAAAAAGTAGTAACTGGTAAAATTGAATAAAGTGCCAGATGGATGATTTTTCTCTTCATTGAAAAGGTATTGCTCACAATAGATAAATGTCTATTTGGGATAAATATTACAACATTGATGAAAATGATCTAAAAATTTATCTGAAATTATTTTTCTTTTAATCTTGGCGATGCGGTATTTACCCAGCCAGCTTCTCTTTGCCCTTTTCCCTTAAGGTTGAGATCGCCTAAGTCTTCACGAGCTGATTCCGCGAGAGATTGAAGTTTTTTTACGATTTGGGGGTTGCTTTCAGCAACGTTTTTATCTTCATGAATGTCATTTTTTAGATTGTACAATGCTAATTCTTTTTTTCCCTCCGGTTTCCCCCAATTACGTTTTTTTGATTCCATAGCAAGTGTCAATTTCCATTTGCCGGACCGTACGGCTTGAAGCTGTTCCATTTGGTAATAAAAAAAGGCATCTCTTGGATGGCTTTGACTCATTCCGCTAAGAATAGGCCAAATGTTTTTGCCATCAATGATTCTATCTTGAGGAGAGTTAGCTCCAGATATTGCCGCAAATGTTGGAAGTATATCGAGTGTGCTTGTTATGGCGTTGCTTGCTGTGTTTGCAGGAATTTTTCCTGGCCAACGAACAACACAGGGTACTCTCATGCCGCCCTCGTCTGTTCGGCCTTTACGCCCTCTTAAAGGTAAGTTACTCCCTTGTTTTTCTCTAGCAGAGCCATTATCAGAGGTAAATAAAACCAAGGTATTCTCGTCTATTCCTAATTCCTTAATGGTTTTGAATATTTCTCCCATTGACCAGTCAACTTCATTTACCCAATCTCCGTAAGGACCATTCTTGCTAGTGTTATTGAATTTTTTTCCGGGTACTAGTGGTAGATGGACAGCAGTGTGAGGCAAATAGAGAAAGAAAGGATTTTTCGAATTATCCTTAATGAAATTAACAGCCTCAGTGGTGTATTTTTCTGTAATAGTTTCATCTCTCTGCACACTATCTTCTACTACCTTAAGATCTCTAACGAGAGGAAGTGGTATTTCCTTTCGATTCATATCATTGCTGTATGGAATTCCATAGTATGAATCAAAGCCATGATTGGTTGGCATGAATTTGGGGTGATCACCCAAGTGCCATTTACCGATACATTTGGTTGCATATCCCTGTTTTTTAAGTATTTCAGCAACGGTTATTTCATTAGGGTTGAGACCTTTTTTTGCTCCCGGGAAAAGGACACACAGATTTTTTTCGTCCACATGCATATTCACCCTTCTGGGATAGCAGCCTGTCATTAAACTAGCACGTGATGGCGTGCAAACTGGGCAGGTTGAATAAAAATCTGTCAGTTTCATTCCTTCCTTGGCCATTTTATCTAACGCAGGAGTTGAGTGATCTTTTGCCCCGAAAGGACCGATGTCTGCGTATCCAAGGTCATCGCAAAAAACCAATATAAAATTGGGCTTATTGCTTTTTGAGGAATGAGCCGCAAAATTAAATTGGAAAAATAATAGAGATAATATGAGCCATGATTTCATGATATGGATATATACACCAACTGAAATGTTGGCCGAGATAAAAATGAAAAATCTATCAAATGAAGAACCTATTTAGGTGGTTTGACAGAAACCAAGCGTTTAATTAATTTCATTAATAAACCTAAAAATGGAAATGTTCCGTAGAGAGGGAATGAGGCATCCCAATAATCTTCGTGCTTAATTATTTTACCGGAATCATCGAAATCCAATTTACTAACGCCATTAATTAAATAATTTTTTCCACGGAATTTATAAGTCATGTTCCAGCAAATAAAGGCCAATTTTTTATTTTCAGAGATTTCCAGAAGTTCGAATTTCACATTTTTAAATACCTTGAGTAAGTCCTGCATTATTAGTCTCAGGTGTTTGATTCCTTGTCCCTTGTTGATGGGGTCTACATAAGAAATATCCTTGTGGTAGATGGATTCAAGTTCCTCTAATGTTTCTGAACTGAAGTTTTCTAAGAATTGAATAAATTTTTCAGTCATGTCTAAATTATTACGAGCACAAACCTTTTTTGGGTTTCTCTACTTTTTAGTTTTGAGTTTTGGCCAAACTGAAAAAAGCAATTTTGATAGTTCGGCTATTTCCGATTGGGATTCCTTTAATGAGGCAGTGTTGCGCATTTCAAGTGGATCCTTAAGGTAGTTGTAGAGTTCAGAATTAATGATTTTTCCTGTATCGTTTTCCCTCCATTCTGTATATCGATGGGTTTCTGTCCTTACACTATATCCCATGATGTCTCCATTGTTAGAGTGCCTGTTATTTTTTCTATGTCTGGGGAATTGACTGTATGCGGCTTTTTTAAAACTAGAACTGGGATTGTTAATTATAGAAATTAAACTTTTGCCTTCCACTTCTTTAGGGGTTGGAACATTACATGCAGAGCAAAGAGTTGGATAAATATCAATGAGTTCAACAAGTGCGTCTGTTTTTCTGTTTTTTAGTTTTTGATCGGGGGTACTTATAATAAGAGGAACCCTAGTGCTAAGTTCATAATTGTTAGCTTTAGTCCACAACCCTTGTTCGCCAAGATGAAATCCGTGGTCACCCCAAAGGCAAATAATAGTATTACCATCTAAAGAGGTTTCTTTTAGTGTTAACATTATCTTGCCAATTAATGCGTCGATGTAACTTACGCATGCATAGTAACCATGTCTTAACTCTCTGATTTTATGGTCTGAGATAACTTTGTTTTTTTTGATGTCTGAATAGCCCTCTAATTCTAACCAGCTTCGGGTGGCGATTTCTGGTGCATTATTGGGGTGTTTAGAATTTATAGGAGTTTTGATCGTCTTTCTATCATAGAGATCCCAATACTTTTTAGGCGCACTGAAAGGTAGGTGCGGTTTACGAAATCCTATAGCTAGAAAAAACTTTTCTCCTGATTTTGCATAATTTTTAAGAGTATCAATTGCAGTATTACAAACCTTACCATCCACGTAGTAATCATCCTCAACTTCAGCACTCTCAGATGAAGCTTCTTTATGAGAGTTCCCTTTGAGATTTACATCTAATGCATATCTAAGTTTTTTATCCCTTACTTGGTCATATATTGGAGGGTTGGACCACGATTTATCGTCTTTTGATGGTTTGCCATTACCATGAAAGATTTTGCCGATTGATTGGGTTTGATAGCCATGGGCTTTAAATTGTTGGGGTAGGGTAATAGCATTGGGAACAGAATCCCTAAAGTGCTTCCTAAGATCCCACACTCTAGTGGTATCTGGCCTTAATCCGGTCATTAAGGATAGACGAGATGGGCTGCACAAAGATTGTTGGCAATAGGCTTTTTTGAAAACAGTTCCGCTGGATGCTAGTTTGTCGATATTTGGTGTTATGGCAAGATTATCGTCATAACAACCAAGAGCAGGGCGTAAATCGTCAATGGCAATAAACAGAACATTCTTTGCCTCAATCCTGATGACGCAATAAGTGCATATTGAAATCGTATAAAGTAATTTAAGGAAAGTTTTCAACGTGATGTTAAATACGATGAGACAGTTCAAAGCTGACTGGATTCTTGTTTTGGATTCATTTCCAGGTTACGACTTTCATTGTTAATGTTTTTTCGGAATTGGCTCATAATAACGAAGATCATCAATGCAACTATTATAACGAGAATGATGCTGATTGTTAGTGAGCTAGTAGTTTTGGAGTTGTGATTAGAATTCAAAAAAAGATTATCATTAACAAGTTCCTTATCGAATTGACTTAAAGGGGGAGGGGAAATCTCGTCTTCGATTTCTTGATTGTCGTTATTATCTAGCATTAGAATCTAGTGTTAGTATTTTTTTGGTTTCGCAATGATTTTTAAATCATTTGGAGGCATACAGAATTGAACAGTGCGGTCATAGGGTTGAGTAAGTTCAATGGGTGGATCAGATTGCCAGAACAGAAAGGGCTTGCCTTTTTGTTTTTTATTTAGAGTTATGGTAACGGTATCGCCAGGTTTTGGATTTTTCGGTTTGGCTTTTCCTCCTACGACGGAAAGTTTTACGTTTTCATTCTCATAAATTGCAAAAAGCTCAGAGTCGTCATTGCCGGTAATGTAAGTAGTTCTTCTTGAATTAGGGTCTTCAAATTTTCCTTTTAATGAGGCCCATTTGAGAAACCGTTTGCCATCCTTAATTTCGGCGGCTGATATGTTTATTTTGGTTTTTGGCTCAAAGAATCCGTAAGTGCTCGAGTCGCCAATGAAGGGGCGTTCACCTTCAATTGCTTCTAGTATGACGCCTCCTTTCGTTTGAATCATATAATTGTGAGGGGTGCCATAAGTTTGTGAGAGCATCCATGCTACCCTCATGCTCAAACCCTCATCATCGTTTCCTCTTGGTCTCTGAATATGACCTTCTCCAGGGATCATTGTAAATCGTCCGTATCCACCACAATCTAAATGGTTTTTAAAGAGATCAATCTGATCAGAAATTATTGATATTTCATCATATGGACAATGTAGTACCCAAACTGGTGTTTTTGTAGTCATGCATGTTTCTGGGGTCGTTCCATGGTTTACCCATTCACATCCCCATGCGCCGAGTGGCATCATTGCTGCAATTTTGTATCCTAGTTTTGATCCACACCCAACAATCCATGTGCCTTGGCCTCCCATGCTGAAGCCGGTCACGTAAACTCTATTTTCATTAATATTAACTTTGCTACTAACATGTTTTAACAGAGCTTTGAATTTTTTCGCTTCCCACTCATAGATCTCCTTTACAGGGGCTACGTGAATGTATTGATGCAGTCCATGAGCATTACCACTGTAGCCAGCGCTGGTCCAATTTTGATTATCTACAAGACGATTCGATATGAGATTTCTTTTTCCATAGGAGGGAAATTTTCTTCCGCCTCCACCATGGAGATAGAAAATCACCGGATACTCTTTTTTAGGGTCGTAGTTTTTTGGTACCCATACTGAGTATTGGTAGACACCCTTTGGAAGATCTTTGGATTTATATTCAAATTGTTCGCCAGGTATATAGTCTTTAGAGAATACATTATTTAAGCATCCGCAGGCAATTAATGATGATGTAAGAAGGAATTTTTTTAGAAACTTCATTAATAAATTTGTTGTTATAAAACCTAAGAAAACCTCAGCCAATAATCAATAGAATTGATTTCGCCTAATCAGTAATAATTTTTACCAAAAAATGAATTAAAGATAATAGGTGATTCAAAACTAATGATCAGCTTCCTTTTTTTGGTGATGCGGGTTTTACTATTATCTTAATTGTATTGCTTATTAATTAAAAAGGTGATCGTCTTTTAATTGTAATAAATGAAGATTCTATACCTTATAATTCTATTAGTTTTGTTAGTCCCAAAAAATCAAACTTTTGGAGAGGACGAAGGCAATGTGGATATTGAAATTGAATTGTTATCATCGATACCGGGACGTGATTTACAATGGGATTGGTGGCAAGCACGCACTGCTTTTATTCCATCATCCAAAGATGGCAAAGGGACTAAGTCAAAGTGGGTAACGACTATGTCTGAAACTGGTCGCGCGGTATCACATGATTTTCATGATATATTTGAATCGGTAAGTTATGACCAAGGAGCAACATGGAGTAAGCCTAAAAGATTAGATTCACTCAGAAGGTTCAAACAAGACGATGGTTATGAAGTTAGCGCAGGTGATCTTTGGCCAACCTATCATAAAAAGTCGGGGAAAGTTATATCGACTGGAAAAACCTTCAATTTTGAGAAGGGGACAAATGAAAACATAAGAAAGGAAAAAGTTTCGTATGCTGTAATGGATTCAAAGAATGGAGAATGGGGAAGGTTACGATTTTTGGAAATGCCGGAAAAGGATCATGCGGGAAATATTATTACTGCCGCAAATGCGGGTAATACACAAAGAGTTGATTTGCCCAATGGAGATATACTTCTGCCTGTTCGTTACATGGCAGATTCAAAAAAAGTTAATTACACAAGCATTGTTGCTCTTTGCCGATTTGATGGAGAGAAACTAGTCTATGTAAAGCATGGAACCGAACATTCCATCCCCCGGGACAGAGGACTTTATGAGCCATCTCTTATTGAGCATAAGGGAGAATATTTTTTAACTCTTCGCGCTGACCATAGTGGATTTGTGACAAAAGGGGTAGATGGTTTGTCTTTTGAAAAAATTCGTGAGTGGACATTTGATGATGGTAAGCCGTTGGAAAGTTACAATACTCAACAGCATTGGATTAGCGCTGGAGGATCACTTTTCTTGATATATACTCGTCGAGCTGGAGACAATAACCATATCTTTAGACATAGAGCTCCTCTCTTTATTGCAGAAGTTGATCCAAAGAGGCTATGTGTCATGCGAAGTACTGAGAAGGTGTTACTGGCAGAAAATGAGGCAACTCTAGGTAATTCTGGCGTATGTCAACTGAGTGCTAATGAATGGCTGGTTACTTGTGGTGAAGGATTGTTGAGAATGGGAAAGCGAAAAAACGAAATCAATAAGGTTCTTTTTGCTAAGGTGAGAGTGATAAATAAACCAAAATAATTATTTTTGTTTTTTTAGTAAGACTAACTGAATAAATTTTTAATCTAAAAGTTATAATGAATATTTTAAGAGTTATTGTTCTTTTTGTTCTAATTGGCCTGTGTCCATCTTATGGGGATTGGAAACAAGAAACCGCTATCGTATCAAAGCAAAAAAATGAGACAGTTGTTAAAAGAATTGATGATGAGGTGGTCTTGTTTAGTCACTCTGACCCGCAACTGAGTATTGAGTGGAGCTTGGCCAATAATATTAATACAATCGTGCTTGGAGGTGAGTATATTTTCGACGACAGGGTCGATGTCCCGCGTGCGGGTGTGAATCTAATAGTGGATAAGGAGGCAATCTTTAAACTTAATCCTGACACAAAACACACAACAATTTCTTTCAAGGCGAGCAAGCCTGATTATTGGGGGATGATTCCACTTATATACAACAAAGGTCATAACGATGTTCAGGTTTTAATGTTCGGGACATTAGTTAAATACCGATGGGAGACGGAGGATAGAGGGCGTCAAACTTTTCCCATAATGTTTGATGGAAGAAATGATAATGGCGACTGTGGTATTGTAGGAGGGACTATGCTGGTTACTGGAACGGCGACTGATTCATTTTGGTTGGTCGATTCAAGTCATATAAAAGTTCCGGTTGTTGCTCTTGATACTGGTCCAGGAGCCTCTCTTGTTCTTGAGGGTTGTGAGGACTGTGATCTTGGAATGATTGTTAATTTATCTCCTGAACAAGGAGGGAAGACAGGTGAAACAATCGACTTAAATTCTAGAAGTATTGACATAACGATCGAGAGGCTAATCGGCGAAAGGTCCAATGAAATTATAGACTGCAATGAAAGCCATGTGATTATTGATGAAGTCGTATCTGTGGGAGTGCCCCAAAAACTTTTTGGGAGAGGTCCTGTTTCAGGCCCAAGATTTACCGATAGAAGATCTTTTGGAACCAGGTCTCTGGATGTAAAAAAGACAACCATTTTAGATGATGCCGATAAGGTTGAATTAATACATAAAACACCTAATCTACCTGAGGATTTACCCTTTTTTGATGTAACGACAGTCGTTAACGTGACGCTTAAAAATGGGGATAAAAAAGAATATAAAAAATCGGTTAAATTTGATTTGAGGTAATTAAACCATTCAAGCCACAAGAAAACTGTTTCCAGATTTCTTGTTTTATTTCATGATGATAGCATGAAATTCCTTTTATGTTACTCAAGTTTACTCTGCAGTCTTTTAACATTATCAGTAGCTAAGCCTGAGGCGTTTGAGGTTAGTGAGTCTTTGTTTTCTGAATTGCCAGGAGGTAAAGAGGCGGATGGGATAGTTGGAGATTTTATTCTAAGAAATGATTTAGTCGAAGCTGTTATTGCTCAAAATGCCCCTTTTAGAAAGGCTAACATGGGAACTTTTTGGGGTGCTAACGGTACGACACAAGGGTGTCTTTATGATTTATCGCTAAGGGGAAGTAATAACGATCAGATAACTATTTTTTCACCTTTAGGATTAAAGGGCGGAGTTTCATATGTTAAGGTTCTAGAACAAAATAATAAGGACGAGGCAGCAGTAGAAACTGTAATTACTTCTGCAAAGAGTGGAGGCCTGTTTACAAGGCATCTTTACATTATCAGGAATGGTTGGAGTGGTGTTTTAATAAAAACGACGCTTCGAAATGATACCCAGCTGGAAAGAGAGGTTAAATTATCAGATTCATGGAACAGGTTTGGTGCTGAGGGTAAGGTTGGTAATATTAAGTGGGCCGATTCAATCGATCCATCTGATAAATGTGGGTATGCCTATTCAGCTGAGGGTGATTTGATTCCGAATAGTATAAAATTAAAACCCTCACAAGAATACAGCTTTAGCCGATTCTTAGCGGTATCAACATCACCTCTAGCAGCCGTGGGAGTTATATTAAACCGGGCTGGTGAAACCGTTAAACTTAATGGTGCAATTAAAGAGCTGGGAGGCTCTTCTATTTCTTCAGCAAGTATTTCTGGAGTAATCCAAGGCGTTAAAATTAACGGTTATCCAGACAGTAATGGAGAGTTTTCATTTTATCTTCCCAAGAAGGACTCACATAAATTGAGATTTACAGATATAGGAAGAGAATCTTTAGAAGAGGTAATCAACTTCGGGGATGAGAGTGTTGTAAAAAAAGAATTCCAGATGTCTAAAGCGAGTCGTATTGTCTTTGATGTTCGTGATGAAAGTGGCTCGAGTATTCCGTGTAAAGTTCAGATAAATGGTCATGGAAAAACAAAAGCTCCTTATTTAGGGCCAAATAATCGCGCCCACGGCTGTATTGATCAATATCATTCAGAGAAAGGCCAATTTAGCGTTGCTGTACCTAAAGGTGAATACAGGGTCGTTGTGACCAGAGGAATAGAGTTTTCACATCTTGAAAAAATTGTGGATGTAGGATCAAGTGAAGCCGTTCAAATTGACGCAAAGTTGAAGCGTCTTGTAAAAACGCTTGGTTGGGTTAGTACAGATTATCATAATCATTCGACTCCTAGTGGCGATAATACCTGTGGAACTGCCGACCGTGTAATTAATATGGCAGCGGAGCATCTAGAGTTTGTTCCTACCACTGAACACAATCGAATATTTGATTGGACTCCGACAATTAAATCATTAGGACTAGAAAAAGTGATGTCGACCGTGCCTGGCATAGAATTGACTGGGTCAGGTGCTCACTTCAATGCTTTTCCTTTTAAACCTGATCCCAAAAAACAAGATGGTGGAGCCCCACAATGGTCCAAAGACCCAAGATTAAATGCCATTACATTGAGACATTTTCAGGATTCAGATCCAGATAGATGGGTTCACATTAATCATCCGAGTATGCAGGAAAACTTTGTTGATTGGAATGGCGATGGGCTTATTGATGGGGGGTATGCAAATTTAGGTGGTATGCTTGATGGTTTAGAGAGCCAGAACTATCTTGGAAATGAAATTTTACACGGATCACCTTACAGGATAGATAAAAAACTCGGGCCCGGAGGTAGAGTTAAATACGTTAGGGAATTCATTTGGCTTCAAATTCTAAACCAAGGCCATAAAGTATGGGGAATTGCCGTAAGTGATGCTCACACTGTTCATGGAAATGGAACTGGTGGTTGGAGGACCTATGTTAAAAGTTCAACTGATGATCCAGAAAAAATTGATTGGAGGGAGCTAGTTAGAAACTCAAAATCAGGTCAGATGATTTTAACAAATGGTCCATACTTGGAAGTTTCAACTGACCAAGAAAATATTGCTGGTGCAGATATTAGGGCGGCTAGCGGTGAGGTTTCATTGAATATTAAGGTTCAATGTACTGACTGGATAGATATAGACCGAGTTCAGGTTCTAGTTAATGGGCATCAATCTAAAAAACTAAATTTTACGAGAAAGAATAATGAAGAGATGTTCAAAGATGGTGTGATCAAATTTGACGAAAAGATTAAAGTTAACTTGAGCCAGGATTCACATTTGATTGTCGTTGCTAATGGTGAAAACTTTAACCTGAAAAAAGGATATGGAAGCAGTACTCAAAGCGCAATGAACCCTTGTGCCTATAACAATCCCATCTTTGTTGATGTTGACGGAGGTGGATTTAAAGCGAGCGGGGACACGCTTGGATATCCTTTACCAGTACAGGGCTTAACGGCGGATAAAGTGTCTGATCTACTGAAGAAATAAAAAACAGCGTGTTTTAATAGGAATTATCAGGATTTATCTAATTTTAATCTCTTGCTTTGCGTTATAAAAATGAGATAATTTAAAAATAAGATTATGAAGATATTCACACTGTATTCTTTTTTAATCATCAGCATGGCTTTTTCTGCTGGAGCAGAAATGCGTACATTTACTAGCGCTGATGGATCAAAAACACTGAAGGCTAAAGTTCTCGACTACTCCCAAGCTAAGGGAACTGTTAAAATGGTCAGAGAAGGTGGTAAGGTAATGACCTTTCCAGTCAAAGCTCTATGTGAAGAGGATAACAAGTATTTAGTTGCTTGGTATCAGACAACAATGGCCGCACGTAAGTTGGCTATTAAAATTTCTGATCAAGAAGAGAAGACCTCTGAAAGAAAAACTGATAACGCTAGAATTTCTTCTTACGATTCAGGATTCAAACTTAATGTTTGGAATAATGGTGTAAACCCTTTTGAAAATATTGATGTTAAATATCAGATTTTTTACACTGTTGATGGTGTGAAGGGAGCTAAAAACCAGGAGCTTGTTGCTAGCGGTAAAACCACCATCAGTTCAATTACGCCTAGAACAGGTCAGGATTTAACTACTGAGAAAGTTACATTGACCAAAATTCGACCATTGCCAGCATCTGAGTGTGCTGGTGGTACATGAACTAAGTCTAGACCACCCCGCGCGAGTTCGCGCACCGACAGAGTTAAAGGAGTGATCGTTAAATTCTTTAAGGACGGTCAGGAGATTAAAGAGGTGGCTTATCCAAGTGGATTTCGAGGCGCTTGGTCCTCAGAAAATCTTTCTGCCGGACTTTAATTTTCGCTATTTGGATATTCCAACTAAAGCCTTTTGTATAAAAGGCCACATAATGTCTGGGTAGAATTGATGCCCTGACTCACCCCAACGCATTGACATCTTGTCGCTTGCCTTCCTGTCTGAATAAATTGCTTTGATTGCGTTTGTAGTTCTTTCCACATCGATTTTGCTGTGAAGACTATCCTTGGTTCCGTGAACAATTAGAAGCCTTCTTGGTGCGATTAAACCGCCAAGATCCCTGAAATTTCCCCAATCTTTAATTCCAGGAATAACGCAACAATCGCAGTGGAAGATGTAACCGTTGTTGCTAGTTATTGAGGTGAATGAACAGCTAGGTAATGAAACTTTGATTCGTTCATCTAGTGCAGATGTATATGCTGTAAGGACTCCACCGCCCGAATTGCCTGTCATGATGATCATTTCACGATTAATTCGTGAATCCTTTAAGGCCCAATCGAGTATTTTTTGCATATCCCAAACTCTTTCAGCGGTTGGAGTTCTCCCTGAAATAAGACAGTGCATTAATTGAGCTCTGCATGGCCGGTTCCCATGACGGCCTTTTGGATCTGGTATGAGTACTTCCTTAGCAAGACCTCTTGTGGCTGGTGCAATTGAAATCATTCCCTTGAGGACAGCCTGTTCGGCAATGTTTCCATCTCTACCAAGAATTTTATCGCGATGCGATTTATTGATGTAGGCTCCTGCATAGGAGTGTAGCCCATCAACGTCGTGCCCGTGAGGAGAGAGTAGGAGAGGGTGCTTTTCCCCTAGCTGTCTATTTTTAGGTACTAACAAATAAAAGGGCACCTTAATCCCAGGTTCCGTTTCAATATGATATAGAGTTCTTATATATTTATCATCAATCGTTTCTTCATTGATCTGGATTATTGAAGGCTTAAACCCTTCTAAATCTTGAGCGATTCTGTCGAGACCAATGATTTTAGATAATTCCTTTCTTGCCTCTATTTGCCATTCTTTAAAATTAATATTCGGATTGTATTTGTATTTAGCTTTTCCAGTTTGGATGCGTTTCAAATAATCAGAAGTTTCTTTTGGATAAGTAACAAAAGGGGATTCCTGACTGAATAATTTCGAGATAAATATGCAAACAAGGCAAGCACAGGTAAAAGTTTTATGCATATTCATGATAATGAATCGAGTTTGGTGAGAGGTCAGTGTTTAAAGAAAAATTATACCTACTTTAATGGTTTTGTTTTTTCTTCTGTATTAACGCCCCATGCTTTTTCGACCATATTAAATCCACCAGGGTCATATTCTTTAAGTTCTTTTCTGTTATGTGGGAACCAATCATTATGACCAAAGTATGCCTCTGTTGCTTCAGCAAAGTATTCAGCTTTATTTGAAGCTGCATAGGCTTTGACAAGCTTTTCTTTATCCTTTCTGTCAGGAACCTTGAGATACAACCCCCTTGCCATGGCTTTCGTGAATGATTTAGTAATAATGGGGTCATCGTAACCCAAATGAACGATATGATAGGCATGGGATAACTCATGAAGCATGGTCATTGGCCCCCACTCAAATATCTTGTGCTCAACTAGTGCTGCCTCTGGGTTAATCACATGTACGCCAGGAGCCATGTGCGGATTTAACCCATGATCCCTAAGCCAATTTTCGTCATGGTGAAAGGGGATAACTCCACGTTCATTTTCTCTTAAAGGATAGGTTGGTTCATTGCTTACCCAAATCGGTATGGTTTTTAGGAACTCAAGAGATTCCTTGGGCACGACATTAATGAATCTCTTTATACCTTCAGTGACTTCTTTTTTAATAATTTTGTCTAAGTCTTTTTGATTAGAAACAGATTTTTCAATGTAGAGCTTCCAACCAAGAACATTACTTAGATCGTATTTCCAGGTTTTATCTTTATCTTTGAAAGACACTATCTCTGCTAATGCCGGATTGCTTGTAATTAATAAAGCAATAGCAAATATATTCGATACTAGAATTTTTTTCATTAATAACAGGGATATTCTATTAAGCATGAGGAAATTTTGGCCCGATTCGCATTGATACCTCTTCTAGAGTTGTTAGACCCTGATGAACTTTTTCAAGTGCATTTTCAACTAAAGGTATGAATCCGTGTTCTGCGGCTAGCTCTCTGATTTCACTAGTTGGTGCACCAGAACCAATCGCTGAAGATATTGCATTGGTCGGAAAAAAAAGTTCATAAACACCCATTAATCCATTGTATCCTGTGTCATTACATTTGTCACATCCTCTGCCGTAGTAGTATTTTGACTTTGGGGGTTTATCGTAAAAGAGATCTAATGTTTCCTTATTTGGCGATGTCTCTTCCTTACAACTTTCACAAATCTTTCTTATTAGGCGTTGCCCTATGGATCCGAGTAGATTGCTAGAAATGTTGTCGTTTGGCACTCCCAAATTTCTTAGTCTAGAAATTGTACCTATCGCGCTTCTTGAATGCAAGCTGCTAAGAACTAAATGACCCGTAGTTGATGCTTTGATAGCGATCTCTGCTGTATCATTGTCACGAATTTCACCAACAAGAATTGTATCAGGATTTTGCCTCAAGAAGGATCTAATGTAGTCAGCAAAGCCCATGAATTCGTTAATGCTTTTTTGGTTAACTTTCTTCATTTCATATTCAACCGGATCTTCTGCTGTCATTACTTTCAGTCCTCTAGTAACCATGTTTTGTACGGATGCGTATAGAGTAGAGGTTTTTCCAGATCCAGTGGGGCCAGTTGTTAAAATTAGGCCGCTAGGATAGTTCACCATTCTAGAGTATGATTTTAAAATATTCTTAGGCATTCCAAGTTTATTTAAATCAAGAATTACTCTTTTTGGGTCCATTACTCTTATGACAGCCTCTTGTCCATAATTCCCCGGTATTATAGAAACTCTAAAATCAATTTTTCTTGAGTTTTTATTGTCCTCGTAATTGGCTGAAAACCTTCCGTCCTGACTTTTCTTCCTTTCCAAATGATCTAAGTCACATAATATTTTTATACATGCAATGACCCTGTCTATGTTTATTGGGGATAAGGATGTTGTTACTTGGTGAAGTGCACCGTCTACTCTTAATCTTAGGTCTGCATCATTATTGTAATTTTCTATATGAATATCCGTTGCACTTCTTTGTAGGGCAACGCTGAGGATATCTTGCAATATAAGATTTGGTTGGCGGTCTTTTGAGAAGTCTATTTTGGATGAACTGCTTAAAGATATTTCGTTAAATAAGTCATTATCAATCGACGTTTCATAAATTCGAGATAGAGCATTCTCAATTTCATATGCATTAAGTTGGATAGGGTTTATTGGTTTCCCAAGTAAAGCTTCTGCTTCTTTAAGAAGTTCTTTATCCTCAGTATTGAGGGTGCCAATTCTAATTTCTTCTAAATCTTTATCAGCTGGATCATCAAGTAGTGCAATGTGGTTTGATGTACAAAAATCAATATCAAGGTATGGGGCTAAATTAGCTGATACTTTGAAAAGTGCGAGCTCACTAAAGTTTTGTTCAATATTACCTTTTTCACTCATAGTATTTTTTAGATTACTTAATTTACTATTAATTATTTATAATAACTCATCATTCCTTAGTGTTACTATTATAATTATAACTATCTTTTATAATAAGCGGTCATTTCCACATGTTAAAGTGTTAGATTTAACATAGAAATTTGCGTATCGTAAACCTCCGTATTGACCTAATTGATTAAAGAATTTCAATAAAGGTACAGGAAAAACATTGAAGAGTGTTTAAGCGAATGTGCTTAATAAAATAACAGGAAAAAGATACTTTGAAAGTTTTCTGAAAACCTCCACGAAATCAGAAACTTCATCAAAGTATCTCCACCTGTATTAGGGGATGCATCATATTAATAAAAATGTATTAACATAAAATTAATTCTTGATGCGTTTTCTACCTTATTTAACGACAAGGTGTTTTATTTGGATTTAATGTTCAAAGTTCTATTCCTTTGTTAAGACAAATTTAAGCAATACAAATGGGTGTAATTTTATGGTTTTGCCTTTTTTTCTTTAAGGCCGAAGGCTAAGTCCACTGTGGAGCTTTGCTGATAATCTCGGGTATTATTCGAAAACATCTGAAGTGAAAAAGTGGCTTTAAGTTGAATGACAAGGTAAGGATGATTGATATAAATTTTTTCTAAAACAGGGATTATATATATAAATGTCGAACCATATAGGGTGTTTACTAGGCTTTCTATAATACAGAAAATTTATTTTTTTGGTTTGAGAGTATTATAATATTGGTGCATAAGTCTATTTGATAGACGTTAAGTTATCTGGAGGGGTGGCAGAGCCCGGTTGAATGCACCAGTCTTGAAAACTGGCAGGCCGCAAGGTCTCGTGGGTTCGAATCCCACCCCCTCCGCCACTTTTTTAAAATCTGATCAATTAATACTTACAATCAAATCTACTATGTCTGAATTTTTAGATAAAGTTGCTGTTGTTACTGGAGCAGGCAGGGGAATTGGCAATGGAATTGCAAAAAAATTAGCATCTCGAGGTGTTAGCATTGCTGCATTGAGTCGTTCAAAAGAAAATGCTCAATCATGTGCGGATGAGATTAATAATGAATATCCTGATAAGGCAATAGCCTATTCCGTAGATGTTTCAGATTCTGAAGCAATGCTGGAAACTGGAAAGTCTGTTTTGAGTGATTTTGGCAAAGTTGATATTCTTATAAATAATGCAGGAGTGACTCGAGATAATCTCATGCTTAGAATGACTGAAGAAGAGTGGGATGTTGTTTTGAATACTAATCTCAAAGGTGCTTTCAATAGCGTAAAGGCGTTTCAACGCTCATTGTTAAAGCAAGGTGGAGCAAGGATTATAAACATTTCATCCGTAATTGGGCTCATTGGAAATGCAGGGCAAGCTAATTATGCTGCGAGCAAAGCCGGTCTTATTGGTTACACTAAGTCATTGGCTCGTGAGTTTGCCAGCCGGTCAGTCACTGTTAATGCCATAGCTCCAGGGTTTATTGTAACCGATATGACTGAAGCTCTTTCTGATGAATTAAAGGAAGGTATTAAGTCTAAGATTCCGCTTGGAGAGTTGGGACAAGTTGATGATATTTCTAGTGCTGTAGAATACTTGGCTGGAGAGGGAGGTAGATATATCACAGGACAAGTTCTGACCGTTGACGGAGGTATGGTAATTTAATAGTTAAAATCAGACCGAAAACGAAATTGTTGTTTAGTTTGTTATGACTGAAGTGATAGAGTCTGAAAATTTTGTGGATGATGCAGTATCGATCATCTCTTCAGAGCTCACCAAAACAGTTGAATCTAAAAAAAGGTTATCTCTTTGTGGGGGTAATACCCCTAGGCCAATTTATGAGGCATTATCCAAAGAAGATATTGATTGGGCTAATTTGGAAGTGACTTTTGGGGATGAAAGATGTGTTCCGCCTGAGCATGAAGATAGTAATTTTAGAATGGCTTATGAAGCGTTAATTTCTAAAGTTCCGATTAATGAGTCTGATGTTATAAGAATTAAAGGGGAACTTGACCCAAATTCTGCTGCTGTGGATTGCGAGGTAGAACTAAAAAAGCGTTCTCCCAATGCAATTTACGAACATGATTTGCTATTGCTTGGAATGGGGGGAGACGGTCATACTGCATCATTGTTCCCAGAAACAGCTGCCTTGAATGAAAATAAGCGTTGGGTGATTGAAAACTATATTCCCCAAATGAATTGTAATCGAATAACGCTTACTTATCCCTTGATTAATGCCTCGAAAAGAATTCTCATCTTAGTAACTGGTGAGGAAAAGAAAAAATTAGTAAGAGGTATACTTAGTGGAGAATCAGATTTTCCAATTTCAAAAGTTCGTCCTTCTGATGGGAAAGTGACGTGGCTTCTTGGTTGAGCTAACATGAGTAGAGGGAATTCTCATTAATGTATTTTAATACATTCTGATCAATAGGAAGATCTACCTTCTGATTGATTTTAACACTATTCCTTACTTCGGTGCTAGAGGCGTTGAAATTGTAATCGATGAAATGACTTTTAAAATCCGGGTTCAATTTAGGCTCCTCTCCATCTCTAGGAAAAACTATAAAGTTTACGATTTTTCCTAGTTTATCAATTTGGTTCCAACTTTCGATTTTTTTCCACTGATCATTACCGATGATCCAAAATAATTCTGAGTTCGGATATTTTGTTTTGAAGTGCCTTGCAGAGAGAATGGAATAAGATGGGGGAGGTAGTTGCGTCTCTAGTTGAGAGACTTCTATCCACTCATAATCTGAAGTTGCCAATTGCAGCATCTCAATCCTTTGATCTGAGGTAGCAGAGGGCTTAATGTTTTTGTGTGGGGACTGTTGGCATGGTAAGAAAATGACTTTATCTAAATTGAGTGAATTCTTGGCGTTAATAGCTAGTTGAACGTGGCCAAGGTGGACTGGATCAAAACTGCCACCCATAACTGCAATTTTCCCATGATTACTCATATTTTGGATAAATCTGTCATGAAAAGGTATGGGGAGAGATCAATAAACGTCTTTGCGATAGCGTTTGTTTGCCTTCAGCTCATTTACGTATTCAGTTGCTTCACTTTCTGACTTATTTCCATGCTCTTGAATAATTTGATGAATTGCGGCATCAACGTCAGGAGCCATTCTTTCAGCGTCTCCACATACGTAAAAGATAGCACCTCTTTCCAGATACGACCAAAAATGAGCTCCTTCTTCAATAATCTTATTCTGAACATAAATTTTTTCCTGTTGGTCTCTAGACCAAGCAGTAGTTAGTTTATTTAAGGTCCCATCTGATAAATAATCATCCCATTCTTTTTTGTAAAAGAAGCAACCTTCTTCATGAATTTCTCCGAAAATGAGCCAGCAATCTCCTTTTGCATTGGTAACTTTTCTTTCTTGTAAAAACGCTCTGAATGGGGCGATTCCTGTTCCAGGACCACACATTATGACTGGTGTCTCGTCTTCAGGTTTAGGTAACCTAAAAGCTTTACCGGGAGTGATAAAACAATTTAAATTTGAGTCGATTTCTGTGGTTTCTGCTAGCCAGCTCGAGCAAACCCCTTTTCTTAATCGATTGTGACTTTCGTATTCAACAACGGCGACAGTTAAATCAACTTGGTTAGGTGAATGTTTAAGGCTTGATGCGATCGAATAGAGGCGGACATTCAGCTTTTTAAGTAAACTTACGAACTCCTCAGCTGTAAAGCTGGCGGTGGGATTTTCTATTAGAAAGTCTATAACTTCTCGACCCCATAAATATTCAGTTAGTTTAGTTTTGTTTTCAGGTAAAAGAAGTTCTTGTAAAGTTTCATTATTTGCTTTCTCAACGATTACATTGAGTAATTTCTTATCTGGGATAGTAATAGAATAATTTTTTATGAGAGCATCTCTTAATGGGACTTCCTCCTTGGATGGGTTAATTACAATTTCATCGCCGCGTAGTTTTAATATCTGAATAATTTCATCAACTAAGTTCGTATTGTTTTCGGGGAAAATAGCAAGTGAATCTCCAGGGGTGAAATCCATTTCCGATTGAGCTAGATCAATTTCAATGTGCCATGTTTTCTTCTCCTTTATATTAGGAGTAAGAAGTTCCTTTTTTGAAATTTTCGCTGAAAGTGGATTCCTGCGGTTGTAAACAGACCTATTCATTTCTGTCATTTATAGATAGCGTTAATAGAATTTAAATAATGCTACCTATTAATTCAAATTAATGACAGTTTTTATTCGATGAGAACTAGAGTATTTCGGTGACGAATTCTTTAGCGCTAAAAGGTTTAAAATCAATAGCTTCTTCTCCCATTCCTATGAATCGCGTTGGAATTGATAATTCATTGGCTATCGAGGCAACGATCCCACCTTTTCCACTACCGTCCATTTTTGTTACAATCAAACCAGTTAGATCAGTCGCTTTATTGAATTCTTTAGCCTGCGCTAAAGCATTAGATCCTGTAGTTGCATCAACGACTAAAAAAACTTCATGCGGAGCACTTCCATCATTTTTTTTTAGAGTTCTGCAAATTTTTTTAAGTTCTTCCATTAGATTGTGCCTGGTATGTAATCTTCCTGCAGTGTCACATATCAAATAATCGGCTTCTGAGGCGATTGCTCTAGAGTGGG